>SESG01019449.1_pt1 | contig 10863 bp, 7 predicted proteins | sample 3171421 | NCBI WGS metagenome assembly SESG01 (sample SAMN10866946, study PRJNA518727) | freshwater metagenome | biome: subpolar coniferous forest; feature: holomictic lake; material: water; isolation source: holomictic Lake 227, 6 m and 8 m depth | place: Canada: near Kenora, Ontario | collected... | reverse complement strand
CCAATCGCAACGGTTAATCCCAGCGAAAATGTTGACCAACATTGCTTTAACATTGGTATCGGCTAACACCAAACGGAACGCTTTTTCAGTTCGTTCAGCCGACGCGCCACCGCCCACATCTAGGAAATTCGCAGGTTCACCGCCCGCCAATTTAATCATGTCCATCGTTGCCATTGCTAAACCCGCGCCGTTAATCATGCAGCCGATGTCGCCGTCTAAACCAACGTAACTTAAACCACGGTCAGCCGCCGCCGTTTCGCGTGGGTCTTCTTGCGTTTTATCACGCAATTCCGCGATTTTTTGACGACGGAATAACGCATTTTCATCAAAACCCATTTTCGCATCGAGCGCAATCAATTCGCCGCTGCCAGTGATTGTTAACGGATTGATTTCAATCATATTCGCATCTAAATCACGCAATGCACGGTAACAACCTTTCATGGTTTTGACCGCGTGGCTGATTAACGACGCATCCAAACCTAACGCAAACGCCATTTCACGCGCTTGAAAATCCTGTAAACCCACAGCCGGTTCGATTTCAATTTTTACAATTGCATCAGGATTTGTCGCGGCGATTTCTTCGATGTCCATACCGCCTTCTTGTGAACCAACCATGACGATTTTTTCAGAAACGCGGTCTACCAAAAAGCAAAAATACAATTCTTTGGCGATGTCGGTTCCCGCTTCGATGTACAAACGGTTGCAAATTTTTCCCGCCGCGCCAGTTTGATGCGTAACTAATTTTTTGCCGAGTAAGGCTTCAGCCGCCGCTTCAACTTCGTCGTGTGTTTTACAAACTTTGATGCCGCCTGCTTTGCCGCGTGCGCCCGAATGAATTTGAGCTTTCACAACCCACACATTTCCGCCTATTTCTCTGGCGCGTTGTACTGCATCTTCGGGGCTGTAAGCTAAACCACCTTCAGCGATTTTTACACCGTAACCACTTAATAATTCTTTGGCTTGATATTCATGAATATCCATTTTTTTCCCTTAACATTCAAATGTACGGGCGGGTTCTAAACCCGCCCTCATAAACGCAACTTTATAAATATAAATTTGCGTGAATTATAGGGCGGGTTTAGAACCCGCCCCTACGTTATTTTGTTTTTGCCGCAATCGCTTCAGCCGCACGCACCACGTTATTTGCCATTCGTTCCGAAGCGGCATCAATCAAACGACCGTCTAACGCCGCCGCGCCTTTACCTTGTGCAGCCGCTTCTTTTAAGGCTTCCAAAATACGTTTGGCTTTCGTGACTTCGGATTCGGGTGGCGTGAAAACGTCGTTTGCCAACGCAATTTGTGACGGATGAATTGCCCATTTACCTTCGCAACCCAACGCTGCCGCACGTTTCGCGCCTAAAATGTAACCTTCGGGATCTTTAATGTCGCCAAACGGGCCATCGATGGGACGCAAACCGTAAGCACGACACGCCACCGTCATTCTGCTCAAGGCAAAATGCCATTGATCGCCAGGATAATCGGGATTTAAACCGCCAATGTTCACGGTTCTGGCGCGATTACTCGCCGCATAATCCGCCACGCCAAAATGCAACGCTTCTAAACGTCCACCCAACGCGCCTTGTTTCGCAATATCTTCCACATTCGCCATGCCCAACGCGGTTTCAATTAACGCTTCAATGCCGATTTTGTTTTTCAAACCTTGTTGCGTTTCCAATTGGTTCAGCATCGCTTCAACCATATAAACGTCCGAATAAACACCGACTTTTGGAATCAAAATCGTGTCAATTTTACTGCCCGCTTGTTCAACCAAATCGACTACGTCACGCACCATATATTGCGTGTCCAAACCGTTGATGCGAACTGAAACCGTGATGCCGTGACCTTTCCAATCTAAATCGTTAATCGCTTGAATCACGTTTTTGCGAGCGCGTAATTTATCATCAGGCGCAACGGCATCTTCTAAATCTAAAAAGATAAAATCCACGCCGCTTTTTAATGCTTTTTCAAACATTTCTGGACTGGTGCCGGGAACAGCTAATTCACAACGTTGCACGCGCGAAACTGACGCACTGTATAAAGTATGGCTCATGGAATTTTTCCTATGTGTAATGAAATAAAAATTTTGTGATAAAAAAACGATTCATTCTACTTTTCAAGCCAACAAAGTCAACATCAAACGCGACTTAACTGGCTTGATTTTGTTCAGACTATTGCAGTTCTGGTAACGAAAAATGTTGCTTCAAATCCTCCAAACGGGGCTGATTTTCGTACACGTTATCGGGATAATAACCGATATGTTTTACGCCCAATTTTTTCAATAAATTCAACTGTTCGACAAAGATATTGCTCGGAATTTTTTGCTGATTTTTCCAATTTACGGCTTGCAATTCAAACACGGTTTTATTCAAACCGCTCGGTTCTTTTGCCGCCGCTTTTACCAAGTCCGTCAGCCATTGATTCGGATTTTTCGCTTCTTCCATAAACGGCATCGCTTCAATCGCCACATAATCGTAATGCGTCAAAAACGATTTAAACGATTGCGCGTACCACTCTTCGCTGTACGGTTCGAGCAAAGGCAGCGCGTAAAAATTGCGAGCCGTTTGAACAGCAGGACGATAAAAACGCACGCGATTGGTTAATTCGTCAGTGAATTGCGCCATCAATTCGGTTTTATGTTTTGCCCATTCCAACCGATTTTTACTGGTCGCCCGCAATTGATTTACGTCATCCGAAATCCCCCAAACTTGTTTCGCGTACGCCAACGCTTTCGGCGAAACATCTTCAAAATCAGACAAAATGCCATCATCATGAAAAAGTATGCCGTCAAAATTGCAGTATTTACTTAAATCTTCATAAATTTCAGCGACAAATTGACGCGCTTCCGAATTGAATGGCGATAACCGTTTGTAAATATGGGTCGATTCTTGTGCTTTTCCGTCGCGCCATTCTTGAACGTACCACGATTCGTCAATGTCGTCGCCTTGATACGCCATCATCGGCAACCACGCATAAACATGAACGGCAGCGCGTTTTTTCAATTGCCACGCGACGCGATTAAATAAATCCTGTTTAACCGGCAAATGACGATTCGGAAAATACAACGCTTCGGCATTTCCGTCACCGTCTGGGTCGGCGTATGCCTGTAAATACACGGTGTTGATGTGCATATCTTTAATGCGCTGCACCAAACTGCCGATGTTTTTTTCCGTTTGTTCGGGGTCTTTGTCGTACAAATAATCCATATCAACATGAGCCACTCGAAGATGCTGTTCCACGCGCAACCCCGTCACAATTTCAGCAAATTTTTCAACTTTAGGATCATCGACAATAATCAATCGGTGCAAAACATCTAAATTCGCCAAGGTATTAAAACCATCGACCAAACCCATGGTAATCGGCATTCCCGCTTCTTTTGCCTCGGCAATGGAAATTTCGTTGTATTCGCCATAAGGCCAAACCATGACGCGCGGACGAATGCCCGCGTGTTGGAAAATAAACTCGGTACTTTTAGACATCGCGGCGTGAATTCGCGCTTGATATTGCGCGTCGGTTTCGTACACCAACATCGGGTCATCGTATAAACGTGTCACGGCGGCAGCTTGCGTGTTACCTTGCGGATTGCCAACAATGCCGTTGTGTAAATCGTAAGTGTGCGACGCAATTTCAACCAAACCCGATTGCGCCACTTCACGGACTTGATCCCAATTCATTAACGGTTTACCCGGTTCGTCAGCGGTAACGTGTCCATCCATCCACGTTCCCACCAGCGCAACCGTTGCAGGATAATGATATTTTTTCAGCAGCGGAAAAACTTTGCTGTAAAAACTCAAATAACCATCGTCGAACGTTAACAAAACGGCTTTTTCTGGTAACGGCGATTTTCCCGCTGCTGCATCTAAAACAGCTTGAACGCTCACAACGCTGTAATCATTTTTTTTCAGCCAAACGAATTGGTCTTCCAAAAAATGTTTATTGACTTCCATTCGGTCAAACGGCGCGACGATGTCTTCTTCGTCAATAATATCGTGATAATTTAAAACTAAAAAATGCCCGTCTTTGCTGTGTGCGACAGAACTAAACGCCAATAATGCAAAGAGCAAGGCGGCGAATTTCAAACGGGAAAACGTGTTCATTTAGGTGCGCTCAATTCTAAGAAATGACGAGAATTATTGATGACAGGTGGCAAACCGCCCGTTTTTGGTGGTGGTGAGGAAAGCGGCAATTTTGATGCGGGAGAATTCTTTGACGGAGCAGTATTTTTCGGCGCAGGCGTTGAACCCGTTGACGATTCGTCATCATCCATCAAATCAATATCATCTTCAGCAGGAACATTGCCATCGTGAACCAAATAATCGCGGCGTTGCTGATAAGCATTTTTGATGAAGCTGTATTTGTCGGTCGCGGCTTCGTTAATCATTTTTTCCGTTCCCATCAAATTCGCCCGCGTATTCGTCGCATCCAGCGCATTCAGACTGGAAGTCGCCGCCGTCATTGCAATGCCGCCGCCAAAAAGAAATGTGTAACTAAAGGGATTCAACAGCGCGTCACCCAACAAACCGACCGCTTCACGCGGTGAACTGGGCCCTAAAAGTGGCAACATTAAATAATCACCGGACGGTACGCCCCAAAATCCCAACGTTTGCCCAAAATCTTCGTTATGTTTCGGCAAATCAATCATTTCAGCGACATCGAAAACGCCCAAACCGCCCGCCGTGGTATTCACAATAAAACGGCTCGCGTCCATGCCGCCTTGCGTCATTTTGAATTGTAATAAATCATTCACCGTCACGCCGATGTCGTCGATATTATTGAAAAAATTAGTCACGCCTTTTTCAACAATGGCCGGTGCGATCCACTGATAACCTTTGGCAACAGGTTTTAAAATCGCTTTGTCTAAACCTTCGTTAAACGATTGCACGCCGCGATTCCAACCTTCAAAAGAATCTTTGTTTTTAGAAACAGAAGTTTCTGGTTTAATCGGCGTAGTTGAACAAGCGACGCTTAACAGCACGCACGTTGTGGTGAAAATTTTCCGTAAAGTCATAAGTTAGAAAGTCATCAATGGAAGTTTTTAGTTGTTGTGGCTCTTACTGTTAATCCACGTTGTCAGCGTAAGCATCCACTTGTTCTTGTAAATCTAACCACGTTAATTCCGCGTCTTCTAAGGCTTTGTCGATGTGTACTTTTCGCTCTAAAACGGTTCGTAAACGGGCTTTTTCGTGGTCGGCGTAAATTTCTGGGTCGGCGAGTTGCGCTTCTAAATCACGTTGTTCGACGTGATATTTTTCCATGGTCGCTTCGGATTTTTTCAGCGCGTCGAGCAACGGTTTTTGTTTTTGGCGACGTTCGGCATCGAGTTTGCGTTGATCTTTGCGCGATACATTTTCAGCTTTATCGGGCAAATTCGTCACGTCATTATTGCGTTTTTGTTCGGTCAACCACGCGCGGTAATCATCCAAATCGCCATCGAACGGCACGACTTTTTCGTTCGCCACCAGCAATAACGTATCTGTAACGGAACGCAATAAATGTCTATCGTGCGACACCACCACCATCGCACCCTGAAAATCCTGCAACGCCACGCTCAACGCATGACACATATCCAAATCCAAATGATTGGTCGGTTCGTCGAGCAACAATAAATTCGGATTTTTATAAACCAATATCGCCAAAACTAAACGCGCTTTTTCACCGCCTGAAAACGGTTTCACCGCTTCCACGACTTTGTCGCCACAAAAATCAAAACCGCCTAAAAAATTGCGGAATTCTTTTTCAGTGGCTTGCTTGTCAATTTGTTGAAAATGCCACAACGGATTTTCATCCAGATGCAATTGTTCAAGTTGATGTTGCGCGAAATAGCCGATATTTAACGCATCGGCTTCCAAACGCTTGCCCAATAACGGCGGCAATTCACCTGCCAACGTTTTCAACAAACTGGACTTTCCCGCGCCATTTGAACCGAGCAAACCAATTCTATCGCCCGCCGCAATCGACAAACTAATGTTCGGCAAAATGATTTTATGTTCATAGCCAATCGTCACCTCGTCGAGTGTCAACAACGGATTCGGCATTTTTTTCGGTGCGGGAAAGGTGAAATTGAACGGCGAATCAACGTGCGCCATCGAAATCAATTCCATCCGTTCCAACGCTTTAATGCGACTTTGCGCCTGCCGCGCTTTCGTGGCTTGCGCTTTGAATCGGGTCACAAAACTTTGAATGTGAGCAATTTCGCGCTGTTGTTTTTGATAAGACGATTGTTGTTGCGCTAATTTTTCGGCTCGCATTCGCTCAAACGCCGAATAATTTCCCGTATAAATTTCGGCTTGACTTTGTTCAATATGAACGATGTGATCGGTAATTGTGTCGAGGAAATCGCGGTCGTGCGAAATCAACAACAACGTGCCGGCATAATGTCCGAGCCAATCTTGCAACCACAAAACCGCGTCTAAATCCAAATGGTTCGTGGGTTCGTCGAGCAACAAAACATCCGAGCGACACATTAACGCTTGCGCTAAATTCAAACGCATTCGCCAGCCGCCCGAAAATGAACTGACGGAATCTTGCATTTTTGGCGCGGTGAAACCCAAGCCGTCCAACAATCGCGCCGCGCGTGAAGCCGCGCTGTAACCGCTAATCACGTCTAACGCGGCGTGCAATTCGGCTTGTTTCAAACCGTCGTGATTTTCTTCGGCGATTTTTAATTGTTGTTCTAATTGGCGCAATTCCACGTCGCCATCCATGACGTAATCGAGAGCGGAACATTCGACCGCTGGCATTTCTTGGGCAACGTGAGCAATTGCCAAATTCGGTGGCATGGTGAAATCGCCTTCGTCAGCGTGCAATTCACCTTTCACCATCGCAAATAAACTGGATTTTCCCGCGCCATTTGCGCCAGTGAAACCGACTTTTTGCCCGTTGTGCAACGTGAATGAAGCGTTGGAAAATAAAACTCGTGTGCCACGTCGAAGCGTGATGTTTCTGAAATTTAACATTTTCGATTACGCCGCTCGTTCAATCATTTGTTCGGCTTGTTTGGCAAATGCGTCTAAATCGCCACTTTTTACGGTTTCGCGTGGAATCACTAACGCTGTCGCCAAACTGATATAAATGTAAATGTAATGTTTGCTGTATTCGACCCGCACTAAATCTGACCACAACATTTTATGTTTGCCGCTGGGAGATTTTTCCAACAAATACTGCGGTTGTTCGGGGTCAATCGTCAGCGTGTAAGTGCCGAACATGGCATTTTTTTCTTTGTAAGAATAGTTGGCAAGAATTTGACGGCGCAAATCTAACATCATCACTTTGGGCGATAACCAACCCCACAATCCAGCAATCGCAATAATATACGCCGCAGAATTGATGTCGTTATAGTAAAAATAATAAAAGCTCCCAATTAACGCCATCACCGCCGGTACTAGCCAGCGATTTTTGCGAATGTTGCTTTGGATGTCTTCGTTTCGAGTGAACTGCACCTCATTAAAGTGGATTAAATCTTCTTCGCGGAATTCGTATTCTATTTCAAACATTTTTTTATTCTTATAAGTTGGTGAAAGGATTTTAGTGTATTTTTATTCTGACGTGCGGGGCATTATAACGAATCATTGATGCTGTGACTGATTTTGCATTGCCAAATTAAATTTTCCGAAATGACATTGCCCCTCCGCAACGGCATTTAAATCTTGGCTCTATTATGAAATCAAACAGCTTCAGGAATCGAAATTTCAAGACCTTTGAGCATGAATTCTAGCATCTGTCGCTAATTGTCAAGGCAGATATATCGAGTTAATGCTCGAATATCATCGAAAAATGTTTTTCGAGTCGGAAGTGCAGCTGCTTGCCCCTGAAATAAATGGCTGGCAGATTGGTAGTATGTCACGGCTTTCTCATAAAAAATTAACTTGACGGAGTATCGATTCTAAAAAACGTGGTACATCGGAAAATTTTAAATGCGAGCTTGAAAATTTGCGTTTTATTCACCGAAGTGGATTATTTGCTTGATCTTCAACAAACGGTGAAAACGGATTCCGAGGGAAAATGGATTTTTATTTCTGACCCGTTGAATACTCACAAATCCGCTTCGGTGGTAGAAATTGAAGAAGATTTAGGGGGAGTAATAGTGCGTAGCAATCTATGATTATCAATATAATCTATTGTTTTGTATTAAGTTATTGTTCAGGTATAATGCTTTTCGTGGAGCGGAAACTGAGTTTCACGTTAAAAACTCAATTGCATTTTTAGTAACTTTAAAAACAGTCGGGACACGTTATAGCCGGACTTTAAACGTACACAAAAGCAGACTAAGACTTTTCTAGCATCTGTGTTGATGGTGTGAATAGATTTAGGCATAACTAGATTATCCAAGATTTTTAGTAATGGTAAAAGGCAAATCAGGAATTTTGGAAAATATGTAGTTGCCCACCAAGACAGATTGGTACGATTTGGACAAGATCTTATCAAGTATGTAATCGAATTCAATGGCGGAAAACTCGTGGTTCTCGACCAATCTGCTTGTTCGCCCAACGAAGAACTCACCAAAGACTTGCTCAATATCTTACACATCTTCAGTTACCGAATACACGGGCTTGGAAATTACAAAAAGCAAGTTGCACAAGCCACGTCCAACAACGCAGAACAAAGTACAATTCAACCGGTGGCTGAAAGTGAGTCGTTTTGTTTACACCGCTACGGTTTATTCTCATCTGAATTACGCAAACTGCACGAAATTATCCAAAAAAATCAACTGTTAATCGAGAGAACATGGCATGACTATTTTGAACTTTAAACCGCTGGCGAAAAAAATTAAATTCGACGACAACGTGAACGTGTTGCGTTCAAACGCCCACCAAATTTTTCAAGCGGGAATTGCAGCGGCAAATCCTTACGACGCGGTGAAACAGCATTTTGTTTTGGATGAAAATTATTCAAAAATTCACATTATCGCTTTCGGAAAAGCCGCGTGTGCAATGGCGAATGCCGCGCAAGAATTGATTCCTCCCAATTTATTGGGCGAAACGATTGCGGTGACAAATTATGAAAATGTGGTGGCTGTTGAAAATATCGAAATGATTGGCGCGTCGCATCCGCTGCCTGATTCTGCTGGTTTTGAAGCCGCGAAACGCATTGCTGAAATCGCCAAAAATGCCAAATTCGACGAATTAGTTTTGGTGTTAATTAGCGGCGGCGGGTCGGCGTTAATTCCGTATCCGGTCGATTCCATTTCGCTCGACGAAAAAATTGCTACGACAAATTTATTGCTGTCGTGTGGCGCGACCATTCACGAAATCAATTGTATTCGTAAACATTTGTCCCAATTAAAGGGCGGGAATTTAGCGAAAATAATTTCGCCGGCAAAGTGTCACGCGCTGATTTTGTCGGATGTTTTAGGCGACGATTTAAGCGTGATTGCAAGCGGCACGACGGTTGCGGATAAATCCACATTTGCCGAAGCCATCGCCATGTTGAAAAGTAAAAACGTGTGGCATGACGCGCCACAATCGGTGAAAAATTATTTAGAAAAAGCGATTTCAGAAACACCAAAAGTGATTGAAAATGTCACGAATACGTTAATTGGCAGCAACGAAATGAGCGTTGAAACAGCGGTAAAAGCCGCGCAATTATTGGGTTACGAAGTCATTCGTTATGATTATCCGTTGTGCGGCGAAGCGCGTGAGGTGGCGGAAGAGTTTGTTTTAGCAGCAAAAAATACGCGCTTTGAAAATGAAAAAATTGCTTTAATAACAGGCGGCGAAACCACCGTCACATTGCGCGGAAATGGTAAAGGCGGACGCAATCAAGAAATGGCATTCGCGTTCGCCATCGCCGCAGAAAAACACGGTTTAACAAACGAATGGGTATTTCTAAGCGGCGGCACCGACGGCATTGACGGTGTCAGTCCTGCGGCAGGCGGAATTGTTGACGCGGGAACATTGCAGCGTATGAAAAATGCAGGCGTAATTCCAGACGAATTATTGGAAAATAACGATTCTTACCACGCCTTAAAAAGTTCAAACGATTTATTGATGACGGGCGCGACCGGAACAAATGTTGCGGATTTACAGATTTTATTGATTCACACAAAATAACCACAGAGAGAAATTTATGAATACACAAAAAATTGGTTTTATCGGCGGCGGGAATATGGCGGCGAGTTTGCTCAACGGTTTGATTGCAAGCGGTCATCCCGCGCAACAACTGTGGGTTTCTGACACGAATGCCGAAACACTTTCGCATCTAGCACTGGCTCACAACGTGAATACTTCGTTGGACAATTTGGCTATTGTGAATGCTGTAGACGTGATTGTTTTAGCCGTTAAACCGCAAATTTTAAAAAGCGTCGCGCAAACGCTCGCCGCCGCCATTCACGCCAAAAAATTACTCGTGGTTTCGATTGCCGCTGGAATTTCACAAGCGAGTTTAAGCGTTTGGCTGGGCAATGAAACGGCGATTGTGCGTTGCATGCCGAACACGCCCGCGTTGGTTTTGACGGGCGCAACGGGTTTGCACGCGAATTCAAATGTCACCGACGAACAAATTGATTTAGCTGAAAGCATTTTGCGTTCGGTCGGAATTGCGTTGTGGGTGAAAACAGAAAGTGAACTTGATGCTGTGACCGCTGTGTCAGGAAGTGGTCCCGCGTATTATTTTTTATTGATGGAAGCGATGGAAAAAGCCGCGTTGGAAATGGGATTAAGCGCAAATGTGGCGCAATTACTGGTTCAACAAACAGCGTTAGGCGCGGCGAAAATCGCGCTCGAATCAGCGGAATCGCCTGAAAGTTTGCGTCAGCGGGTCACGTCGCCAAATGGCACCACACAAAAAGCCATTGAAACATTTCAAGCAGGCGGTTTTGTTGAATTAGTCGCCAAAGCCTTACACGCCGCGCGTGATCGTTCCATCGAA
>SESG01031392.1_pt1 | contig 10865 bp, 21 predicted proteins | sample 3171421 | NCBI WGS metagenome assembly SESG01 (sample SAMN10866946, study PRJNA518727) | freshwater metagenome | biome: subpolar coniferous forest; feature: holomictic lake; material: water; isolation source: holomictic Lake 227, 6 m and 8 m depth | place: Canada: near Kenora, Ontario | collected... | reverse complement strand
AATCATTTTTCTCTAATCCTGTGATTAGCATAGGTTTTAATGCTGGGAAGTCTTTGATAAGACTTCCCAGATCATGTAAAGAACTAAGGACCAAGGTCATCTTCTTGGTATCAACTGCTAATTTGGACTTAGGATCAGTTTTCAATAGAAATGCTTTTAAAGATGCTATTTCTGTTGGAGCTACTGTGGTTTCTGCTTCTGTACCTTCGTTAATCCGTCTTCTTTGGTATGTTTTCATATTAATCCTTTGCACTTAAGTATATGTATGTTAGACTGAAAACAAGAGCCTTACAAACAAAGCTCTGTATAGGAGAAAATAACACATGCCTAAGTTTCTAACAGTATTTATTCTTTGTCTTTTTAGCGTTGGTTGCAATGGTTGCTCTGACGATGTTCCTGCCACACAAACAGATGCTACAACCACTGATGCAGTTGATGCCTCAGAAGTTTCCACCGATGAGGGTCCAACTGATATATCAGTAGATAATGGTCGTCTGCTTGGTCCGATTACTCACGTTGATCCCGACTGCGGTGTTCAGCCAATGGACGCTTCTGGCATCCCAGGTTGCTGAAATAACTATAATACAAGTCTTTTTTGTAAAACCCCTTTAAGGAGCACGCTGTAGCCAAAGGTAGTATGAGATTGGGAACACTATTTATAGTGCCAACCAGTATTAAAAATACTAGAGGTTACATCATGCAAAATTTGTTTCAAGTAATACTTACCATCATTTTATCGTTTGCGAGGCATTTGCCACAAGAGCAAGCGACAGAGATGGCAAGTGCAGTTGCCAACACCGCTCAAACCAAGGAAGAAGTAGCAATGCTCCTAACTGTCTCATATTACGAAACAGGGTTTCGTTCACGTGGAAGAGTTATTCCTTTTGGTTTGAGCGGCGCTCCAAGAGCTTGCCTTGCAGGTTTAGCTTACTGCGCTGGTGTTTCGTTGCGTTCGTTGCGTCGAGCAGCACGCTGTAGCAGAAGAATGGAAAGTGTGTTTGGGTTTTATCATACAGGAAGATGCGCTCCAGATCCCTATTCGACTCGTGAAGCTGCATCATACCGAATAATCCTTGGGAGACTACAAAATGCTGAGTAATGATTATCAGTGGCAAAAAGAACTGAAGTCGAGATATCCAGACATGCTCGCAAAAATTCATTCGTTTGAACACGACAAGGGCTGGAAAGATATCCTAGAAGTCTTGTTTGATCAGATTCAACGGTTTGAAGCTGTTATTCTTTTCGATAAGCAATACAGGACAGAGAGCGAAGAAGATTGGAGTTGCATGGTCGCAGACGAGCAGCCATATACAAAAATTGAGTTTGCTCAGATTAAGGAAAAGTTTGGTGGCATTCGTATATACTATGACGGCGGCGATCATCAAACAGTTCGGGATCTAGTTCGTGAAGCTGAAAATCTCGCTGATATAACCTGCGAGTCTTGTGGCTCAATGGAGCTTGTTAAAAAACAAAACAATCGTGGCTGGATTTATACCAGTTGTGATAGTTGCAAAAGGCCAAACCGATGACTGTATCACTTGAAGATGTCGCCAGTGGTGTCGCAAAAGCACATATCACTCCCCATGGAGGAATCATGAGCTTCAATAAACTCGACGGCCCCTTGGGTATTTATTCTGCCGTTATCTCATATAACGGGAAAACAATAGAAGAAACAATCAACATATTCGGAATGCCGGGAATTATCGCAGAAGAATATGTTCATTGCAAGGTGCATTCGCTCGGGGCTAAACTCCTCCAGAAAATTTATCCACTTAATCCTTTAGATATTCGCTGAACTCTGTTATTATAGATCTACTATGGCAAAGGTCTTGGTAGGTCTATCCGGTGGAGTTGACTCAGCTGTTGTTGCAGCAATGCTAAAGCAACAAGGGCATGAAGTCTATGGCTATACTCTAAAACTTCTCGAAGCTACCTCGGAAGATTCTGAGGGTTGTTGCACTTTCAAGGATATTCGTGATGCTCGCCTTATCTGTGATAAGATGGGTATCGAATACCTTGTCACCAACTGGAAGCAACACTTCAAAAAGAATATCATTGACAAGTATATTCAAGGTGCTCGGGAAGGGATTGCTTATAATCCTTGTGTAGCTTGTAATAGCACAGTAAAGCTTCCAGTGTTGGTTGCCGTAGCGAATCACTTTGGATGTGATTATGTTGCTACTGGACACTATGCACGGGTAAAGAATGGTAGGATTGCTAAGGCAAAGAACAGTAAAAAGGACCAGAGTTATTTTCTTTGGGAGACTGCCCCTCATCTTGTTGAGCGGTTTTTGTTTCCTCTTGGAGAGTTTGAGAGCAAGGATGACACTCGTTCTCTTGCTCGCCAGTTTGGTTTGCATATAGCTGATAAAAAGGATTCAACAGATTTATGTTTTCTAGAGGGTGGAACAAAGGAGGTATTTCTTGCAAAGTATGGAATTGACACAGAGAACAGTCCCGGTGATTTCGTTGACTCAGCTGGAGGGGTCATTGGTCGGCACAACGGTTATGCACGCTTTGTCAGAGGTCAGCGTGCAGGTATTGGAGGAACCAGTACTCCTCGATATGTTCTTAACGTGCTTCCAGCTAGCAACCGTGTGGTTGTAGGAACAAGGGAGCAAGCAAGTACTACCACAGTTCGTCTTGGAGCCTCTAGAATGGATTATGCGGGCGATGTAACGGGTATCACCGCCGTTCTACGGTATCATTCATCCCCGGTCCCTGTTGAGGCTATTAGGTGCCTTCCTGATGGAGTGGCAGAAGTATCTCTTGGAACTCCAGTGTTTGGTGCAGCAGCAGGTCAGAGTTGTGTGTTTTATCGGGATGATGAAGTTGTCGGTGGTGGGGTTATCGTATGACCAACATATATCTATCCCCCGGTAAGATGTATCGTGTTACTACTGATAGGTGCCCGACTCATTTAATCTTTTACCTAGCTCTGAATGGAAATCCCGATGCGAAGCTGATCGATGCGAGGCATCGAAGAACCTTTCCAATAACGTCGAATCTTGTTTATTTGAGATGTTTCTTTGATTATCTTAATGGCACTAAGGAGCTATTGTTTCTATTGCCTTCTGGAGAACAAGGAGTTATGTTCTCGGTTACGGCAAAGGACAACTTTACATGCTTATCGGAAGGCTAAGCTGCCATAAAGAAAACAAAACAACTTGTTGCAATAATATTTTTATATTCCTTTAGATAATCTTCCAAGCATGATATTCTACGTATATGAGCAAGATTGTTGTTGGGAGGAAGTTTGGTCGCACGAAGATCCGCAACTGGTTTGCTGTTGCGGCACAGTTTCGTCAGGCTGGCCCCATGCGGGCTGCTTCAACCTATAACCGTTCCGATGATCGTAATGAAGCTCTCAGAGAGTTTGAAGAGGATGACAACGATCACGAGAACAGCATGGACTGCTGGGATTGAAAAAAGCTGGAATACTCATAAAAAACAATCTGAGAACACTATAGATGAAGACTACATTCACAGCATTCAACATGCTAACAGTAGGAAAGCAATACGTGTTTACATTTTCTCACAAGCGTAACGTTCATGGTATCGTTTGTGAGATTGACAAGGCTCGCAAGTGGTTTGCGATTTATGATGTAAGCACTAGAACTTACGAAGGTATCGTAGCTGATCGTGTTCGGAGTTGTGAGTTGATTGGATAGTTATAGATGGGAGCTTTACGGGCAGTGCTTGTAGGGTTCCCATTTTTCGTTCAGAGCTAGTAATAAAACACAAAGGCAATAAAAAATGACAAAGCAAACTGTTGGTGGCGGCAAGGTTCCAAATCTCAAGACTGGTGATGCAATCGTTGTTCACGGCAGCACAGATGGAAAGCGTGACGTTGTAAAGTATACAGATGCTAAATCCCTTGTCGAATACTTCAGGTCAAAGGATGATCCAGATAAGAACTTCCAAACCAATGAAGAATATATGCATAGTGTGACAAAGAAGCTTCAAGAGGTTTATGAGGTAAGTGTCCTACCTTGCCATAGCGAAGAAGCCTTTGTTGGGGCATTGTTCCGACTAAAGCTTTGTAGCGTAACTGTTTTGAACTAATAAAGTAAATCTATGGAAAGCCAAGATATAGCTGTTGGTGGGATGTATAGGTTCTCTAGCTCCAACGAGGCATGTGTTGTCTCTGTTTTATCGGATCAAGGGACTACAATCGACTTGATCAAGTTTGGTGAGAGATTCGTGGTTCTCCAGAATTTTGGTCCCTCTTCTTTTGTTTTTGCACCTGAAGATGCAGTTTTGTATATTTTCAATATTCTTACGCCAGCTGGCAAGGTTGGCCGGGTTGCGATGTGGCCGGGTGAAATGATGCCAGAAAAAGAAAAAGAATAATACCTTTAGATATTCCTCACCGCATGGTATTCTGTGTAAGTAGCCAGAGAGAAAGAAAAACCAAATGCCCCGAAATCGCCACAATGAGTTCGTTTCCTTCGTCGCAAACAGCCGGAACTGCACGCATGGTGCGCTCCAAATGAAGGGTGACGTGGTTCGATCATATGCTCTCGTAATCGCCAAGGTTGATCGTGCTGCTAAGACCATCGAAATCAACATGAACAAGCATTCTGCAACTACGTCCCTCCACCAGAGAGCAGTGAGCTATGGCTCTAATGATCTTGTTGATCATCATGGATACACCGTCGTTCATAGCGATAACATCTCTGTCTGAAAACAAAAAAGGAAACTGAAAGAACATAATGGCACAGCATTCTAAGAACAAGCGTTTTGGTGGTGATAGCTTTGAGCCTGTCCGAAAGGCTAAGCTGGTTGGTCAGGGTGCTCTTGAGCGTGATAGGCAGCGCAAGCTCCTTCGTGGTACTATCAGACCAACCGACACCGACGAAGACTTCTTTTCTTCCTATTCAGACGATTCTAACTAAAACAACCTTTCCCCAAAGAACGTGAGTTCGCTAAATGCTCGTCAATCGACAGATTGAATCTGCTTTGAGCTTTGCAAGGGCTCACCAGCATGATGATAGCCTTCCTGCTCTTGTGACAGCAATGATTGTCAGCGGTGGGCGTGTTTTGTCTGTCGGTTATAACTCTCGGGCGAGCAGTGGATTGCAAGAACGATATAAGACAAATCCTTTTTGCAACAGTATTCATGCAGAGGTTGCTGCAATCTTAAACATCCGACGAAAGATTGATTTGCGTGGGAGCAAGATTATTGTTGTTCGCAGACATCGTTGCGACAAGTTGAGCAACCCTTCTCTCGCATTGGCTCGGCCATGCGGCATGTGTGAAGCAGTCTTGTTTTCTTATGGAATTAAAAAGGCCATTTACACGATTGATAACAATGAGTTCGGTGTGATGCGGCCTGTTGATCCAAGAGGTTGATCGATGGATAGTTTTGTTAATGGCAAAATGTATACATGGAAACCTCCTCTGTCAGATCGTTGGACGGATAGTGGATTTTCGATATGGTATGAAGATCTTGCGGAACTGTTGATTCATAGAGGTGCCAATTTCACAGCAAAAAACGGCCTTATCATGTCCGGCGACTTTGTTGTGTGTCTGGAACAAAATACAGAACATTACCACAAAGAACATTATATTAAGTTTCTAACGAAACATGGGCGTATTGGCTGGTGTATCATCAACCCCAGCTACATCCATGACTGGAAACTGGTAACAGAATAACAAACGAATATACAGGCTTATTACAGGAAGAGAACAAGAGGAACACAAGATGGCAAAGGTAACAGAGAAGACGGTCAAGGTTAAGGTTGTAGAGCATCCACGGGCCATGTATTACTTCGGTAAGACAACCCGTGATCACCTACATGGACGAATGATGTTTATGACAGGTTATGGACCACCATCAGATGCCAAAGCCGTCAGGAAGTTTCTAGGACGTGTTAAACCTGATGATATTGTTGGTGTAAGCAATACACAGTATAAAGTTGTAAGAGTGGAAGATAACCATAAGAGAGAGGAAGAAGTAGAGCTATCTCTTATTGGTATCAATATCTTTACAAAACAAGAGGAAACACTGCCACAAGCAGCTATTAGCCTAGCTCTGGGTTCTGGTTACTGCGATATTCTTTATCGTAAAGGTAAGCCATACGGAATCAAAGCCACCAGAGAAGTTAAGGTAAAAATCGTAGACCATACAGTACCCGATCCAACACCAACACCTTAATAAAAACATCATGGTGGGAGCGATATATAATCCTACACCATGAGCATGTTTACAAACCTACCCCGTGAGTTCTTCATCCCGCCTAAAACCGAAGTAATCTTCGTTCAAGACTTTTTTGCTAAAGAACTAATCGGAGGAGCAGAACTAACCTCGGATGCCATCATAAAAGCTTGCCCTCGTAAGCTGTTCGAACTCCATAGCCAATCCATCACAGAAGCCATGATACGAAAACATCGGGATAAACTCTGGGTGTTCGGAAACCAAACACAAGTAGCGCCTCACCTACTCCAGATGTTTATTGATCTAGATATCCAATATTACTTCTTTGAATATGATTTCAAGCCTTGCGTTATGCGTTCGACTAAGAAGCATGAGATGTCCCAAGCAGGTAGGTGTGATTGTCATAATATTTTGCACGGGAAGTTCTTGGCGCATTGGATGACAAAGGCTCGGATTCTCTTTTGGTGTAGTGATGGTCAACGAGACAAGTTCTATAACCTGTATCCTCATCTTAAGGGACAGACAAGAGATTTTACGCAAAGCAGCACCTTTTATCCAGAAACCATCCTGAATATTCGTAAGATAAGAGAACGCAAAGAACGGGGAGAAATACAGGTTTTAGATCGTTGGGTTATTCTTGATTCAGATAGCTGGATAAAAGGTACATCGGATGCGGTGAGTTATTGCAAGGAACGGAATATGAACTACGTTCTATTGAAGAACCTAACAAACGAACAGTTTCTTGAGGAGCTTGCCAAGAGTAAGGGATTAGTCTTCCAGCCCAAGGACCAGGATGTTGGGTCTAGGATAACTACGGAGACAAAGCTATTGGGAGGAAATCCGATTGTAAACGACCAAGTGCTGCACGCCACAGAAGCTTGGTTTAATCGAGATGTTCCAGAAATTGAAGACTACTTGTTGGACGGACCTTCAAGATTTTGGAGAGCTATAGAGAAATCTCTGTAGACCTTCGCTGATTAAATCAGAATAAATATCACGATTCTTCCTGCCGTAGAACCTCACCAGTTTACCACTGCTAGTATTTGCAGCATCTTCCAGTGGTTGCAAACCTTCATCATCGTTTGGGAACTCTGTGCCATCCTCTTGTTGTTTGCAGTGAGTGAGTTCATGAGCCACGGTTCTCATAATATCAGCTATTGCACGATTATGAACGGCAACGAACACGGTGCAGTCCGCTGGATTATAGTATCCAGCTGTAGCTTGTCCTGTTTGACGTTTGGACAGTGTAATCTTTACCGAAGATTTTATGCCAAGTTCACGAATGCAGTGCTTTGCGAACTGTGTTATTGTCTGAACGTTTTCTTTGGTGAGTTTCATTGTTTTGAATAATAACTAGATTCCTTGAATAAGAACTGTTAAGCTTTATTCCAGGAAGACTTTCTTTGGAGGTAATCAATGATCACAGAAAAAACAATCTCTGGTAAGAATATATCAGACTTGAGTTCGCAGAGTAAAGAGCTAGTTGTTAGAACTTGCGATAGTTGCAATAAAGAAGAAATTGTTGCGTTACGCAATATAACAATTAATAGGTGGAAAAGAAAATCGATGATAGATTATTGTCGTGACTGTGGAAGAAAATATGGTCAACAGACTAGGGTCAACAAACGAGCTTATGAAAGTCATGGTTATATTTACAGACAAGATGGCGACAAAAGAATATTTGAACATGTAGAAGTAATGGAAAAAATTATTGGCAGGAAAACATTAGAGCATGAAATTATTCATCATGACGATGGAGTTAAAAGTAATAATTTACCAGCAAACTTAACATTAATGCACAATCAAAAAGAACACATGAGAGCACATAACGAATTAGAACAATGTGCTTTTGAGTTATTCAAAAGAGGTGTCGTAAAATTTAACAAGCAATATAAAAACTATTATATTGATTATTCAACCCTATACAATACAATGGAGATTAGTCTTGGGTTTGAAAATGTAGCTATTCAGCAGCAAAAAAATATTTGTAACTCTAGGCTTGATACCAATATTCAATCTGAAATTATAAAAGGTGTTTTTAGGCCGATTCCTTTGATCGCATCTAACATGTCCACGGTTATCAATGCAGAGTTTTATAAGAAACTCTATAAGCTTGGTGCATTTGGTATATTGCACAGAGCAGATACAAAAGATAACATTCTAACTTCGATTAGAACCGTGTCTAAAGAATGTGAATGGGTTGCGGCTTCGATTGGGATTGAAGATGATCAATATGAATTTGCACAAGAAATGATTAAAAATGGTTGCAATATTATTGTGATTGATGTTGCTCATGGATTTAGTGACAAGGTAATTAACTTAGCAAAAAAAATCAAAACACATAATTCTGGAGTTAAGGTTGTAATCGGAAATACAACAACTGTTGATTTGCTGCTTGAAACATATGAATTTGTTGATGGAGTCAAAGCAGGAATAGCTAATGGTATGGCCTGTGAAACTAAAAACACTGCTGGATGTAATGAAAAACAGTTTAGTACTGTTTTAAAGTTTAAAGAATTATCTAAAAAGTTTGGAATTCCTATCATTAGTGATGGTGGAATCCGTGAGCCCGCAGATTTCACAAAGGCCATTGCCGCAGGAGCAAATTCAGTCATGGCAGGTTCGATCTTTGCTGTTTGCCCAGAGTCTGCCGCAGAATTAATCCAATATGACGACAAACCAAAAAAGGTATATGCAGGTATGGCTTCTGAATATGTCCAAAACGCTTGGAAAGGTGGTTTAAAACATGGAACGGTGGCGGAGGGAGGTGTTCGATATCTTGATCCCGGTGAACCTGTAGAAGTTGTTATAAGAAAATATGCCGGGGCATTAAGATCTGGTATTACATATGCCGGATCAAAAGATATTAAATCGTTTCAAGAAAACGTTAAATTTGTTAGAATGGCTTGAAGTTAAACAACAAAAAAGGAAGATAATCAACATGGAAAAAAATCATAGTCTCAAAGCAAGAATGTATCTAGGTGGCCTTAAATCCCTGTTCGCAGACATGCATGACCTGATTGAAGGTGTCGAAAAAACTGGTAGTATGCCATCAGGTATGCTGCAAAATCTATTTGATACCAAAGAAGCGATTGATCTAACTCTGCAACAACTAAAAAGAGCAACTGTTCGCTGCTGCGATCATGACCACAATCATTCCTGTGAAGAAGAGAACGAGAACGAAGAAGATGAGGATGATGAGATATATTGCGAGGATTGTGACCTCAGTCTAGAAGACTGTGACTGCGAAGAAGAAGAGGATGAAGAAGAAGAGGAGCCACAGCCACAGCCACAGGTTAAAAAGCTCACTAAAAAGACAGCTGCCGTTATCCCTCCTCCCACTGTCGCTCCAAAACCTGCCTCTAAAAAGAATAAAAAAGAAACAAAGCACTAAATAATAACAAGGAGATTAACGAATATGATTGCATGGTTAAAGAGAAAATTCAAAAGTAAGAAGACCAAGGAAACTTGGGGTGGCAAGCTAGTTCTACTGGATACTCCACTTATCAAGGTTACTCATGTTTGGGTTGAACCGGGTCAAGCTACTGAGTTGCTAACTACACAAGAGTTTGCAATGAAGCAGTGGTTGTTTTTCAAGGGCAGCGGAGATTATATCTCTGGTCCAATGAAGAAAAAGATTATTCCAGGGACCAACGCTACTTTTACCAACGGCACAAAGCATTCTATTGCTGCGAGCAACGAAAAGGTAGAAGTTTTGGAGATCCAAAGCGGCGAAAAAATTGCTGCTGTTGCACCTGTTCTTCAACTACCTGCATCAAATCCTAAGCCATAGGAATATCCGTATGGTATACTGAATGCCATATGGACGACAAAAACTCTCTCCCAAAGTTCACCAAAAAGCATCTCAAGATTCTTGAAAACAGTAAGCGTGATGTGCTGGAATCAAACAGCATTGATAGCTTGCTGGATAACAAGATGTTTATCACAACTGATCTTGACTTGTCTGCTCCTACCTCTGTTGACTACATGAAGCTACGCAAGCATGTCTCATATTCTGAGATTGCTACGTGGATGGACTGTGCTCACAAACACAAGCTAAAATATCTGGATGAAGTAAAGACATCGAATGATGGGCCGTCCGAACATACAGAGTTTGGTCAGGTTATTCACGATGCCCTAGAGAAGTACCTAGCAGCCCGTGTAATGCCACCAATCGACGAGATCAAGGCAGAGCTACCAAAATGTTCTCGGCCCTTCCTAATGCCTCTACGCTCAAGCAATCAGACTGGCATGATACCATCGAACCTATCCTCTCAGAGATTCCAGCATTTATGGAAGAAACTTTTGGAGCAGACTGGAAGTTTATTGCCAGCGAGTTTCCTTTGATGGAAACCATTGATGGACACAATCATATGTTCAAGGGATTTATTGATGGAGTGATTGAAGGTGTTGGTAAGAAGGGTGAGCGAGTTGTTTGGGTTATTGATTGGAAGGGTCAAAGGCTTTCTGCGCCTATTCTAACCCCTAACGGATGGGTAACAATGGGAAGCTTGAAGTTAGGTGATCGTATTACAAGCAGCGACGGTGGCTCGACGACAGTTGTTGGTATTTATCCATTGGGAGAAAGAGAAGTATATAGAGTTACCATGAGGGATGGGACAGCAGTTGATTGTACTGACGACCATCTATGGCAAGTATACAGTGCTGGAGGAAGCCAAACAAAGGTATTGACAACAAAAGAGCT
>SESG01038292.1_pt1 | contig 10871 bp, 8 predicted proteins | sample 3171421 | NCBI WGS metagenome assembly SESG01 (sample SAMN10866946, study PRJNA518727) | freshwater metagenome | biome: subpolar coniferous forest; feature: holomictic lake; material: water; isolation source: holomictic Lake 227, 6 m and 8 m depth | place: Canada: near Kenora, Ontario | collected... | reverse complement strand
AATGCGGCTATTGGAAAAATAATTTTTCTCTTTTTAACCATGCCATAAAAGTTACTGAAAATAATTATCTCATGCATAACAATCTCGGCTTCGCTTTGGCGGCCCAGGGGAAAAATGAGGAAGCCATTGCTCATTATCGTGCCGCAATAAAGATGGAACCTCTTTACTATGAAAAGTCCTATTTTAATCTTGGCTCCGTTCTGGCGGCCCAGGGGAAAAATGAGGAAGCCATTAATTATTTCCAAAGAGCACTGCTTATTAATCCGAATGTTGCTGAGGTTCATAATCGGTTAGGAAATATTTTGGATACATATTTTAAAAAATATGACGAAGCAATATATCATTACCGGCGGGCGCTGGCAATAGAACCAGAAAACCCAGGTATTCATTTCAATTTAGGATATACTATATGTATTATGTATTTCAGTACATTTGGGAAAAAAGGTGATTTTAAAGAGGGGACAGCACATTTTCGTCAAGCTATTAATCTTAAGCCTGATTATGAAGAAGCTCGCCGTGCGCTTAAAATGGCACTAGAGATGGAACAGGAACTGGCCCGTAAATATGGAGGCAAGCAAAGAGTAAAATGAATCATTTTTTATATGAATTAGTAGATAATCTAATTGCTATTGGCGGCGGAAATCAGAGCGGAAATTGTTTTTTGATAATCGTCAGTACCGAAGATTGATGCACCGGCAACAAGGACATCAGCTCCAGCCCGGGCGATGCCTGCAATATTCTGCAAATTTACACCACCATCTACTTCCAGTAGTGGTTTATTAGGTAAAGCGTTTAACATTTTGCGCGCTTTGATAATTTTCGGCAAAGTTGATTTAATGAACTGCTGGCCGCCGAACCCGGGATTGACACTCATGATGAGTAACAGATCAATATCAAAAAGAATTTCTTCAATTTGCGTCAGCGGTGTCGCCGGATTTAAAGACACACCGGCTTTTTTCCCGGCCTTTTTAATTATGTCTATTGTCCGGTGAAGATGATTGGCGGCTTCCACGTGCACAGTAATGATATCAGCGCCAGCTGCCGCAAAAGATTCAATGTAGTTTTCGGGATTTTCAATCATCAAATGTACATCAAAGGGCAGTTTTGTTGCTTTTCTCAGGGCGGATATTATTGCCGGCCCCATGGTGATATTAGGCACAAAGTGGCCATCCATGACATCAATATGTATCCAGTCGGCTCCCGCCTTTTCGACGGCAGCAATTTCTTCATGAAGTCTGCTGCCATCAGCAGAAAGTATGGAAGGGGCAATCAGTACCATTAATATTCACTCCTTTGGGATATTTTTAATTATACTAAAGTTTTCTTGATGTCAATCTTAATAAGGTTGAAGGGGTTTAGGCTGAAGGCTGAAGCTAAGCCTGGCGAATTTCTTGCCGCTTTTTATCTTCGATGGGCTAGTTTTGCTTCCTGAACAAAACGCGGCATCAGTTCGTCGCTCTTCACTTGTCTTAAATAAAGGTTCATCAGCGCCTGATAAGAAACCCCGACATCTTCGGCAACCTTCTTGAAATAATCAATAACATCTTCGTCAATACGGATGCTGATTGGCTTCTTCAATTTCTTTGCGTATGGATTCTTTATCGCTTTCGAAAAGTCGTATTTTTCTCTCATAGTCTCGTCTTCCTCCAATATTCTTCTCTTTCATCCTTGTCGGCTTTTCTCGCCGAGATGATTCTTATATTTTCTTCATTCTGATTTTTTATCCTTTCGCAGAATGAAACAATTAATTCCCTCAACTTCGACGATAATCCTAAAACAATGAATCTATCTTCGTCATCTGAATGGTCCGGATCGGGAATTAACAGGGCTTCTGCATCATAGAAAACCGAAACAGCTTCTTCAAAAGAAACCCCGTGCTTTCTCTTGTTTGACCTGTCTTTGTTTTGGTCCCATTCAAATTTCATATATACAATGTATATGATTCTATCTTTGTTGTCAATGTAAAGAAGGATGCAGAAGGCTGAAGGAAAAAAGGAAAAGCTTGACACCAATGCGGAAAAAATTAAATATACAGAATGTATATTTTATATAATTCAATTTTATTTGCGGCCGGCTTTTTTATCTTGCCTTATTTTCTGCTGAAAATGGTTATTACGGGTAAATATCGCAAAAGCTTCATCCAGAAACTAGGCGGAAGGCAGACACAAATTCTGACGAATATAGCGGTTGGGCCGCGTCTCTGGATACATGCCGTTTCGGTAGGTGAGGTGACAGCCGCCGCGCCGATTGTCGCTTCGCTAAAATTGAAAAGGCCGAAAATTAAAATAATCTTTTCCACAAGCACGGAAACAGGCCAGCAAATGGCACAGCAGTTGGTCAAAGGTGCTGATGCTTTCATCTATTTCCCTCTGGATATTCCGTGTGTTGTGCGTAAAATTATTCGATTGGCCAAGCCTGACGTATTTGTCATGGTGGAAACAGAGCTATGGCCCAATTTCCTTAAGGCCTGTAAATTAAACTCAGTTAAAACAATGATGGTTAACGGGAGGCTTTCACCGCGTTCTTATGATAAATACCTGCGGACAAGGTATTTCTGGAGAAAGGTGCTTGTTGATCTCCGCTTTGCCGGAATGATCGCGGAGGTTGACGCGGTAAGGATAAAAAGCATTGGTATGGCGCAAGACCGCACTCAAGTGTTGGGAAACGCCAAGTATGATGCGCTTGCGGCAATGGCGTCTCCTGCCCTTCAGGAAGAAATTACACGTGGGATTAATGTACGGGCAGGTGAGAGATTTTTTGTTGCCGGCAGCACCCATCCAGGTGAAGACCAAATAGTTATTGGGGCTTATCAGCAACTGTTAGAGCATCATCCTGATTTTAAATTGATTATCGTTCCGCGGCACGTGGAAAGAACGGCGGCGATTAGGGAACTTCTGCAATCAGTCGGATTGCCTGATATTATTACAATGTCAGAAATAAATAGCGGCAAAATACGCAAAGAAGAGCGTATTCTTATTGTTGACATAATCGGAGAGCTCTTTAAAATTTATTCTTTGGCGACAATTGTCTATTGCGGCGGCAGCCTTGTTCCCAAGGGGGGGCAAAATATTTTAGAGGCAGCGGCCTGGGGCAAGGTGATTTTTTATGGCCCGTCAATGGAAGATTTCAGCGAAGAAAAAGCGTTGCTGGAAGAGGTCGGTTGCGGTGTGACTATAAAAAACGAACAGGAACTACTGCAGGGAATTCTTCAGGCTCTGGAGCATCCTGAAGATCTGGAAGCAAGAGGCGCCAGAGGCAAAGCCGTTGTCGCCGCCAATATGGGCGCGGCTGCCAGATATGCGGAGAGAATTGGGGCGGAAATAGGCTGAAGGGGATTAGACTGAAGACTGAAGGGGAAGTTTTTTTAGTTATCGCGCAGCGATCGAATTAAGCCATTTAATACTTTTTCGGCTTCGACAATTATTGGCTCAATTATCGAATAATCTTGATCAAGTAAGAACCCTAATCGTTTCGATAAACTCAACTGGTAATGCAGTTCTCTAAGTGACCCAAAGGCCACTGTGAGAAATCGCCGATAATCTGCCTGAGTGTCACGTGCGCAACCCTCCACAATATTAGAAGGTACCGAAACCGCAGCTCGCCTCATTTGGGAAGTCAATCCATATAATTCATCCTTCGGAAACTTTGTAGTTATCCGGTATATTAATATTGCCACCTCGTCAGCAACTTCAAATGCCCTAAGCTTGGTATGATCCCGCATAATCTAACTTCCTTCAGCCTTCAGTCTAAACCACTTCAGCCTTCTTTTTATAAAATAATCGTTGATTTTCTTCGTCTTCTTCTCTTTTTTCCTGACTTAACCAGGATAACGATGAAAAGTATTCCAAAGAAAATAAATCCAATAAACCCAAGGGCTAGAATAGTTGGAAGACCAGGGTGGGAGAGGATACGCACAGGGTTCCAGCTTGGTTTGGCAACAATGCGTCCGAGCTTCACTTTGTATTTTTCTGGCATTTGGGCCACACCGGGATCATCCGTCTGTTTAAATGACTGGACATACTCCATCACTCCCTGCCACTGCTTTAGCTCTTGAATGCCTAACTTGGATTTATTGGCATCAACCCGGAGATTACTGAGTTTTTTTATAGGATTGCCTTTTTTGTCTTTCGGGAAAATATCAAGTAGGTGATTAGTATAGCTGCCGACTACTTTCAGGAAAGTCGCGTTATAGATATTGGCGGCAACCCGATAGAGCTTACGGTTGGATTTGCTGTAGTTAAGCGGTTTGTAACCTTCCTCTTCCGAACCCATTTCGATAGAAGTCACGCGGTCGAAAATCACGCGGTGCGGGTTGTAAGTCAAGCGCAACCCGGAGATTTGCAGAAAGAAACTATCTCCTTTAAGCGGCGCTACGCTGGTTAAAATTTCCAGAGTTCTTTTTATTTCATAGCCGTAAAGGTAGAAAGTAATCAGCGGGTAGCCCATTGTATCATCCGTGCCAATGCCCAGGGGGATCGTGCGAAATAAATCACCTACCGTTATTTTGCCGGTTTTACCCATAAGCAAACTATCCCGGATAACGCCATTGGATTCCAGAGCAACGGCAACCAGGCTTGACGGATCATTAATGTCTGCGTCGTATTTATTTATATACCAGCGCATGGAATCAGCAATCATGTTACCCAGGGGCGATTCGCCGGTATCAATAATCAAGTCCCGATTGGTTTGTGCAATAGTCTGGTCATATTTTAAGCCGAAGCCCGCCAGAAATTCCTTATTAATTTTTTGTTTGAATCCCTCGATTGTTTGCTTAATTGCAGAGTCTCCCCTTATGGCGCTGTTAATGGCCACGGTTTTATAGCTCTTCAAAGTCAACTTCCGGTTATCGAAGGATATGTCCAAAACGCCCACATGTTTGCCATAAACCCAGGCATGGACAATTATAGTGTTCCCGATTTGGATCGGGGTTTTATGCAGGGTATGAGTGTGGCCGCTGATAATAACATCAATTCCTTTTACTTCGCGGGCAAGTATTTCATCTTCAGATTTTTTAGAGTTGTCGTTAAGCCCGCCATGGGAAAGACAGATAACAATATCAACTTTTTCCTTTTCCCGCAGGATGCTGACAATTTCGCGGGAAACTTCAATCGGGTCGTGAAAGGTTACCGGTGCAGCAAAGGGTGCAACCGCGACGGCATCTTTGCCCATCATACCGAAAATACCTATTTTAATGCCGTTACGGACAAGCACGGTGTAATTTTTTACATCAACTTGACTAAAGGCTACTGCCAGGGAATCATCGGCCGGGTCATTTTTATCGAAAATGGCGCCGGCAAAAACGATTTGCGGGATGCCTCCTTTGGCCTTTGCTGCATTTAGGGTACGCGCCAAGCCGGCGGGCTTCATGTCAAATTCGTGGTTGCCGAGAGTAACGGCATCATAGCCCATCATCTTCAGCAGGCGCAGTTCAAAAGCCTCCTCGCGTGCCATAGTGTGAAAAAGAGAGCCCATGGAAAAATCCCCCGCGTCCAAAATCAGGACAGGATTACTTCTTCCCTTTTGTGTGTTTTTAATTACAGTGGCGATGCGTGACCAGCCACCGACATTCTTATCAGCATTGACGCTATCAGGCTTATAGTCAATTTCTGGTGAAAAGCCCTGCACATGTGAATGTAAATCATTGGTATGCACAATGGTGAGAAGTTGTTCCGCGGCAAATAAATTTGTTGAAATAAACACAGCCGTAGTAATTATAATTATGCGTAGCAGTTTCATTAGTGAGATTCTAATTCCGAAAGCGTAGCGCATCGGAATTGGTAAGTTGAACAATCCCGCACAGCGGAGGGTATGATACCCCGCTGATTGCTGAGTGATATTTCCAAAGCTTGCTTTGGCGTTCATACCCATGATTTTTCTCTCCTGTTAATATCCCATATCCCCCGTTGGCAGCCTTGTCCGGCGAATGCCTGGAGCGATAGGGGTGGATTTTTAAAGTCCAGAACATTCTATTTTTTCTAATAGCGCAAAAAGAGTCGTTTTGTCCAGTGCGGAAATGGCAATCGCATCAAAACGAGCGCTCAGTATTTTCAGCAAATCTTTATCGGGGAAACGGTCCGCCTTGTTGAAAACTCGAATTGCCGGCTTGTTATTTATTTCCAGTTCTTCCAATATCTTTTCCACTGCGGTTATCTGATCTTCAAATTGATTATTGCTGATATCAATTACATGCAAAAGCATATCCGCCTCTTGAAGCTCATCGAGAGTCGCGCGAAAAGCGCTGAGCAATTCTTTTGGCAGATTACGGATAAAGCCAACCGTATCGGTGATGATTGCTTCCGTATCGCGGGGAAAGCGCAGGCGGGCGCTTTTTGTGTCCAGTGTGGCAAAGAGTTTATCCTCCACTAAAACTGCGCTTGAAGTGAGTGTATTAATCAGCGTGGATTTTCCCGCGTTAGTGTAACCGACAATCGAAATAACCGGCAGGCCTGATTTATGCCTTTTCCCACATCTTTCTCGCCGCGATTTTGTGATCGCCTTGAGATCTTTTTCCAGGCGCGAAATACGCTCGCGAATACGGCGGCGGTCAATCTCCAGTTTTGTCTCTCCCGGCCCGACACCGCCAATGCCACCGGCCAGACGCGATAGTGATGAGTCCTTGTGCGCAAGTCTGGGCAATAAATATTTCAACTGTGCCAGCTCCACTTGGATTTTTCCTTCACGGGTATGGGCGCGTCTGGCAAAAATATCCAGAATAATTTGGGTACGGTCGAGGATCTTTAATCCCGTAAAGTCGGCAATAGAGCGCATTTGCGCCGGCGTCAGTTCATGATCAAAGATCAGCAGATTCGCCCCGATTTGTGTCGCATGCAGGCTGATTGCCGAAAGTTTGCCTCTGCCTGCCATAAATTTGGGGTCGGGCTGCGCACGGTATTGGATTTGCGCGTCAAACACTTCCACGCCGCAGGTGCGTGCCAGTTGCGTAAGTTCGTCCAGAGAGGCTTGCGCGTCAGCCAGAGGATTTTTCTCTACGCGCAGAAGAATGGCTTTTTCGACCGCTTCGATCTTGCGGGTTTTTTGTTTTTTGGTAAATTCATCTTCCAGCGCGGTGATGAAAGCAAGAAAATTTATTGTCAGCAGATGCGGTTCGGTTGGTTTTATTATCTGCCAATAATCACCAGCCGGATTTTCCGGCACAAGATGCGCAAATTGCAGCTTTCCCGGAGAGCCGTCTTGACGAACATCTAAAGCGCCGATAAGGTCGAGACGAAGGTGTGATAAATCCGTTAAATCTTCATCGGATAATTCTTCATTGCTGAGGTGAGTGTGAATCAGCCGCAACCCTTTGAATCGTTGGGATGACGAGCGAAAACCTTCCAGAGTTGGTATTAAAATACTTTTGGCATCGCCGATAATTATCCTGTTTATTTCACCACGACGGCTGATAAGTAGGCCGATCTGGCGATTTATATCGCGAGAAAGTAGGGATAATTGTCGTGCCAGATCATAACTGATAATATTTTCGGGCGGGATGCGTTTGTCGCCCAGGCGCTCAATCTGCCTGATTTGTGCCGCGCCTAAGCCTGATGTATTTCCAAATATTTTATGAATAGTAGTTTGTCCTTTTCAGTTTTCATAACACGTGAAGCTGAATTCGTGAAACGTGAAGCGTATAATCCGATCGCACCTTTTAGCCTTCAGTCTATTTCCCTTAAACCTGAATTTTAACTATCACATTTTTAGTCAAAAGGCATAAAAAAATCCCCGGAAGTTGCCAACACTCCCGGGGATTGAATTTATATCGGACTATAGCCTACAATACTAACCGCTTCACTTCAGTCTTCAGACTAATATCCTTCAGCCTGCCTTTAGAATGTTAAAGTCAGCTTGTTGATCAGCATGTACTCGTTTCTGAGAGAGTTATCATTGCTGCTGCCTTTGTAATAGTCACCGACGAGCCAGTAACCGACGCCCATCATATAGGATAGGTTATTGGTTATTTTGTAAGTGCCTGTTACGTCAACTTCCCATCCGTAGGTTTTGTTCAGAGAACTCGTTGTATATTTCTGGTCCGCTGTTGCATAGGAAACTGCTGCCAGTATATCCAGCGTGGCAATCGGGCGAACGCCGATTCTGCCCTGACCGAACCAGGCATTACTCATCGCACTGGTGTTAGTGGTAGTGTCGTAACCAGGCAGTGCGCCTGCCCAGTAAGCACGATCATTATTGAACATAATCAAGCAAGGATTCCAATCTTTGCCGCCGTTAACAACTGGTACGATACCAACACCGGCACCTTCATATTTATCCGAAGTACCGGGATCATCGCCGGAGATATAAGCAAATGTGCCACCGGCATAAAACTTGTTGAAATCGGCAACGGCATCTACAAAGACACCCAGATTTTCCAGCTTTACATCGCCCGCGCCGGATTCAACTTTTTTCGTATTGCCCCAGGCATAATATACTTCGGCCTGGACTTTTACCGGGCCTAGCTGGGCTTTGGCGTAAGGGTTCAGCTCGTACCAGAAGCCTTTGTAGTCAGATGATCTTGTAGTTGCGTCACGGACAATAGCAGTCAACAAACCTGCCTCGCCACCATTCCAGGAATACTTAAATCCTGCGCCGTATTTGTCTTTATCTCTATCCGTTGCTGTTGCCCCGGTGTTTTTTGCGGTATAGCTGTTGTCGGTTGCCTTGAAGATTTTGACAAAATAGGACCATGGCCCGGTTGCATTAGACCAGGCTAAGGTAGGCAAAGGCTGTGCAGAATCGGCAAATACTGTTCCCCAGACGACCGCTTCCATATAACCTGCACGAAAAGTTCCGATGGGTGAATCATAGCTGATATACGCCCAATCGAAAGCGATGTTCTCATTTTCCGCTGTTGTGCCTGCCGATTGACTATCCGAACTGGCAGTTGATGGAACATTGGTGCCGGCTGGTGTCCTTGCTGCGCCCCATGCTCTTTCCATGGCGTCAAAGCGGGTGATCAGCTTCAGTCCCGGAGAAACGATAAAATCCGTCTGGACGCGCAGTCTCTGATAGTAGAAAGCTGTGCTGACATTGTCTGATCCGCTTACAGCAGTTGTGTTCTGCAATGATGTTTTATCCAGGTACATTCCGGCTGCGTAAAACGAGCCGCTAAACTTTACATCGACAGCCATTGCCTGCGCGCTGAATGCTAGGACTAAACCCAGCGACAGCATTACTAAGCAAAATCTCTTCATTTTCCCCTCCATGATAATTTGATAATTTAAATAATGATTAATCAGTTATCATCGGCAAAAGAGCTTGTCAAGATTTTTCAATAGCAGGGAGAGAATAAGGCTGAAGGGGTTTAGGCTGAAGGTTGAAGGGCACGGTCCCTGAACATGCCGCTTATCTTTGTTTCTAATCCTTGGGACTCACTAACCCTGCTCCGCTTCGGGGATAGTTCGACTAGACAATTCTGATGCGCTGTGCTTTCAGAATTGAAGTCTCACTAAAAATCCCCGGAAGTTGCCCACACTCCCGGGGATAATTATAATTGTACTAACTGCTTTGCCTTCAGCCTTCTTTAGAAGGTTAAAGTCAACTTGTTAATCAACAGATAGTCATTTCGAAGCTTATTGTCATTGTTGTTGTACTTGTAATAATCACCGGTCAAGAAGTAAGCAAAGCCCAGCATATAGGAGAGGTTATTGGTGATTTTGTAAGTACCGGTAACATCAATTTCCCAACCGTAGTCGGCGTTGAGGTAACCAGTGGGTCTCTGGTCGGCTTTTGCGTAAGCAACAGAACCCTGAATATCCAAAGCGTCCATCGGACGTCCGCCGACGACAGCCTGTCCAAACCACGCATTGCTCATGCCGATGCCTCCAAATAGTCCTTGTTCAGCATCTGGTCCATTAGTGTATTTAGGAGAAGTGCTGCCATAACCGGGTAATGCACCTGCCCATTTAGTACGTTCGCGATTGAACATAATCAAGGTGGGATTCCAGTCCAAACCACCACCAACCTGTCCACCTTCCCATTTGTCTGTTGTAGCAGGATCATCTCCGGACATGTAGGCACCTTTAGCACCGAAATAAACCGGTCCTAAATCAACCATTGCGCCAAGATAAGCTGACATCATTGCTATTTTTACATCTGATATACCGGCAAGATTATTTTCATATTCGCCCTTGCCAAACACGTAGTTGAATTCAGCTTCGAGCGCGACCGGCCCGATTTTAGCTTTAGCATAGGGATTAATCACGTGAGCCTTTGCCAAAACCGCAGCAGAGTTGAAACCAAAGGCAGCAAGAGGTGTGTAGGCCTGTTTATAAGCAGCTATACGCTTGAAAGCGTAGAGCAGACCCAAGCTAATGTCCTTGTTCACGTTGTACGTAGCAGTTGCCACATAGCTGTCGGAATCAACATCGGTCTGGACTCCTTCAGCACCTGCAAAGCTAGTGCTATTAAATTTCGCGGTTTTGCTGAATTCACCATTCTTGCCCACGTAGAATGAAAACACTGCAGGGCCCACTGGAAGAATCCATTGAATTTTGCCCATTTCGGTATCGTTATCGCCAAACTGGGTTCCCCATTTGCCGTCAGCAACATAACCTACCTGCCATATACCGACAGGAGATACCCACTGAACGTATGCCAAATCAAAAGCGATGTTTTCATTTTCAGCTACTGTGCCTGCTGAACCGGTAGCGGTTTCATTAGTTCTGCCTAAATAGTTCGCATCCGATGTAGTGGCTGATGATCTGGGTGCGCCCCATGCTCTTTCCATGGCGTTAAAGCGAGTGACTAGCGAAATGCCAGGAGAGACGATAAAATCTGTCTGGACGCGCAGTCTCTGATAGTAGAAGGCTGTGCTGACATTGTCTGATGCAGATTTAGCAGCTGAGTTCTGCAGCGTTGTTTTATCCAGATACATT
>SESG01013403.1_pt1 | contig 10871 bp, 11 predicted proteins | sample 3171421 | NCBI WGS metagenome assembly SESG01 (sample SAMN10866946, study PRJNA518727) | freshwater metagenome | biome: subpolar coniferous forest; feature: holomictic lake; material: water; isolation source: holomictic Lake 227, 6 m and 8 m depth | place: Canada: near Kenora, Ontario | collected... | reverse complement strand
CCAACGCGATTCCGGCAGCCAAAGAGGCAGCACGGTTCGTGACCCGCTTCGACCACAATGCCGACGGGGTAGCCGATATCATCGAGAGCGTTTGGAAAGGCGTTTGACCAGCAGGTCCCAGTCCGCCAGCTCGGCCTCGTTGCAGGCCCGGGCCAAATCCCTGCGCGCGCGGGTGAGGTACACGCGTACCAGAGCCTCGGTCTGCTCCCAATAGCCACGTTTGGCCCATAGGTCACGCAGCGCTACCGGTTCGAGTCGGCCGTCACGCACGTCCTGCAGTTCCTTGCGGGTGAGTTCGGCGTTTTCGGCCCAGGCCAAGGTGACAGGCCAGGTGTAAATGCCCGACGTGAGGTCCTCGAGCACCGGTTTGCCGAGGTGTGATTCCCGCGCCGTCCAGTCGAGCAAGTCGTCCTGCAGCTGAAAAGCCATCCCGAGCGCGTAGCCTGCACGCCGGTAAGCGCGAGCTGTGAGGTCCACTTTTCCCGCCTCGTGGGCCCCCGTGTACAACGCGAGTGAAAACAGCACGGCCGTCTTGCCCATGGTCTTGCGAAGGATGCGGCGTTGGCTGACGGGAAGGCGGAACCGGTCGTTCCATTGCAGAATCTCGGAGCCGGCCATGACGGCCACGAGATCCGCCAGTGCCAAAGCGCTCTCGGGGCTCACCTCGGTGCTGACCATGCGGAAGCATTGGGCGAACATCCAGTCGCCGTACAGAACCGCCTTCGACGGCCCAAACTGGCGGTGCAGCGCGGGCTCGCCGCGACGAAGCGCCGCCTGGTCTACCACGTCGTCGTGAATGAGGGTGGCTAGGTGCAGAAGCTCGACGGTAGCGGCGGCCGAGTCCAGCGCGACCTCGCGTTCCGCAGGGGCTTCGCCGGCCGCCAGATACAGCAGGCCGGCTCTCAGGAGTTTCCCTTCCCGCCCCAAAAAGGGCTGGATTTCGTCACGGAGCTCGCGGGGAAGCTGGCCAGCTTGGGCTTGTACCCGTTTGCGCAGCTTCCCCAGGCGCTCCTCGATCCGGGGAAAATCGGACCAAATCGACACCGAGACTACTTACGCTTCCGAGCGTCGCCGAGGTACCAGTAAGTCCTCTTGGCAAAGAGAGTGCGGTTCCACCACCGCTGCAGCCAGGGCATGATCCAGGCGTCGAGGCCCAGAACCTTGCCGGCACCGCCCAACAGGGCCACCGACGCGAACAGCATCCAGGCGGAGTTCCATGTGAGCGTACCCGCGAACAGGAAGTTGACGCTTAATGCAAGCGAGGCGATGGCACCGATCCAAGTGAACGTACCGCCCAACAACGCTAGTCCGACCAGACCCTCGAGGAAGACGACCGGCACCTGCAGCAACATGTACGGCACCAAGCTCAGCACGTTGTCCATGAACCACTGCATCCACTGAACAAGGAACAGGTCTTTGGGGAGGATTGGTTGGGCCATGAATCCCAAAAGGTCGTGAATCTCTTTCTTGGCGACCACTTCGGTGGCACCGGCCAAGCTGTCGGGGTCTACGCCGGGCTGCACAACGCCGGGGCTGAACATCCAGGCGCTCGATGTGCCCTTGTCTGCGTTGAGCCAGCCTTCAAAGACTTTGGCGACGGCTTCACCGAGCCACATCAGGCCGAGACCGACACGAATGGGCAGCATCCAGTACGAGGGCATTTTGGCGGCGAGTTGGTTGCCCACCTGGCTTCGGCCGTCCTTGACGGTGAAAAAGTGGTGCTGCAGGTATTCCCAGCAGGCATTCACTCCCGCCACTTCCCACAAGTAGTGCAAGTTGACCAGGTGCTTCATTGCCATGGCCATAAAGCCCGTCAGAAGCATGCCCATCACGTGCGCGACGGCGAACTTGCTGCCCACCGACACCAAAAAACCGTGGTAGTTAGATCGGAAAGCCTTCTTGGGCTTGCTGTGCACGTCGGAATAGATGTTGTGCGCCGCGCATTCGGCGGTTTGCAGAGCCGTCTCGACCACCTGGGGCAGGATGCGGTTCTTCTCGCTGAACCACAGCACGTCGCCGACCAGATACACGTTGTCGAACTCGACCGACTGCATGAACTCGTTGCTCCGAAGGCGGGCCTTCTTGACGATGTTAAACTTGAGGTTGGTTTCTTCCTCAGTGGCGGCGGGCTTGCCACTATCCTTGCCACCGGTGAAGTCGAGCTTGCTGGCGAACTCGGGTCCGCGCACCCCGCAGGTCCAGATCAATGTCTCGGTATCGATGGCGCTGCCACCCTTCACGGTGATGCCGTCGGTACGCACTTCGGTGATGGGGGTGTTCAGGTGCAGGATGGCACCCTTGCGGGCCAAAAAGCGCATGGTGTTCTCGCGTAGCTTCTTGGGCAAAATCGGCAGGATTTCGGTCATCGCTTCGACCATCACGATCGACACATCATTCTCGTCGACGCCATAACGCTGGCACAGCGGCTTTTTCCATTCCAGCAACTCGCCGAGCATCTCCATGCCGGTAAAGCCCGCGCCAGCCACCGTGAAGGTGAGGATCTTGCGGCGCTTCATGGTGTTGGGCTCGCGGCTTGCCTTGAGGAACTGAGCCTCGATGTGGTGGCGGAGACGAACGGCGTCGTTGTAGCTCCACAGGGCGAATGAGTTTTCTTTGGCACCCTTGATGCCGAAGTACTCGGGCTCCGCGCCGGGCCCCAGCACGAGGTAATCGTACTTGTAGGTGGCCTCAACGCCGTTGAGCGTGTTCTTGGCGAAGGAGATGTCCTTGATGGTGTCGATGACAACGCTGACCGTGGTACCGCCAAAAATCTTTTCGAGAGACACCTGAACGCTTTCGGGCTCGCAACGGCCACCGGCCACTTCGTGCAGCTCGGTCATCAGGGTGTGGAAGGGGTTTCGGTCGTAGAGGGTGATCTCGACGTCCTTTTCCTTCTTGAACAGCTTGTGGAGCTGTTTGGCGGCCTGGACCCCGCCGTAGCCGGCGCCCAGGATGGCAATCTTCTTCATGCTTTCTCCTTGATCAGTCGTTGAACACTCTGCAAATTCGTCAAGTCCATGGGGAGTATCACTTTGGTGCCGGCGGTGGCAGTCTTGCCCAGTTGGGTCAGGTACTGCTGGGTGAGCTGAAGCTCGACGGCTTCGCGGCCGCCACCTGCCGTGATGGCGGCTGCTATCTTGCCAATGCTGGCGGCGGTGGCCTTCGAGATGGCCACGATTTCCGAGGCGCGCCCTTCTGCCTCGTTGATCTGCTTCTGTTTTTCGCCCTCGGACCGGTTGATCAGCTCTTCCATGTACCCGATGGACGAGTTGATGCGGCTGTTCATCTCGCCCTGGCTCTTGGCGATTTTGGCGCGTTTTTCGCGCTCGGCGCTCACTTGCAGCTCCATGGTCTTGAGGATGGTCGGCGGCACGTTGATGTTCTGAATCTCGTAGCGGGTGACTTTCACGCCCCACGTCTCCAAAGCCTCGTCGAGGTGCCGCACCAGCGTGGCGTTGATGGAATCGCGCTCCTCGAAGGTCTTGTCGAGCTCCAAACGACCGATCACCGAACGCATCATCGTCTGCGCCAGCTGAATCGTGGCGAACTTGTAGTCGTTGATGCCGTAGCTGGCCTTCTTGGGATCGATCACCATGAGGTAGAGCACGCCGCCCACTTCGACGCGCACGTTGTCTTCGGTAAAGCACGGTTGCGGCGGAACAGTGAGGGCGGTTTCCTTCAGCGTGTGGGTGTAGCGTACCTTGTCGAGAAACGGAACCAGCAGGTGAAAGCCAGCTTCGAGCGTGCCGGCGTACTTTCCGACCCGCTCCACGACCAGCGCGGTACGCGAGGGGACGATGCGAATGCTGCGAAGAAGCTCGAACACAAACAAGACCCCGGCTAGACCAAGCACCACGAGGACGGGGAACAGCGGATTGAAAAGGAGTTCTTCCATCAGCCTTTCCTCACGGGAACTTCGGCACGGGCGGCCATCAGGGGCGGCATCACGCTCGCCCAACTGGACTGCAACTGCGCCGCCTCGAGCGGAAGCACCTGCACGTCGGCGACTTCGAGGATGCGGCCCAACTGGTCGATGTACTGCTGCGTGATCTGCATGGTGACGGCATTTTGACCACCGGGCTGGCGAATGGCTTCGCCAATCTGCCGAATGCCCTCGGCGTTCGCCTCGGTGATGATTTCGATGGAACGGGCACGGCCGTCGGCTTCGTTGATGCGTTTTTGGCGTTCGCCGCGCGACAGGTTGATGGCTTCCTCGCGCTCGCCCTTCGACGAGTTGATTCGGGCCTCTTTGTCGCCTTCGGACTCAAGGATTTCGGCGCGCTTGAAGCGCTCGGCTTCGACCTGCTTCTCCATCGCGTCGATGACCGTGCGTGCGGGCTCGATGTCGCGGATTTCGTAGCGGGTCACCTTGATGCCCCACGGCTCGCTGGCCACGTCGATGCTTTTGACGATCGACGAGTTAATGGCCTCTCGTTCCGAGAAGGTTTTGTCGAGTGGAATCTTTCCGATTTCGCTGCGCATGGTAGTTTGAGCCAATTGCGCGGTCGCCCAGCGGTAGTTTTCGATGCCGTAGCTGGCCTTCACCGGGTCAACAACTTTGAGGTACAGCACGCCGTCCACCTCAACCTGAACATTGTCTTGCGTGATGCAAATCTGCGGCTTCACGTCGTTCACTTCTTCTTTGAGCGTGTTCTTGTAGGCCACTTTCTGGAGCACGGGAATCACGAAATGAAACCCGGCGCCAAGGGTCTTGGAGTACTTTCCGAACTCCTCGACGATCCAAGCCTGCTGTTCAGGGACAATTCGGACGGATTGAAAGAACAACCACAACCCGAGCGCAACCGCGAGGTAAGAAAAGAGAACTTCCATCACTCCTCCTTGGTAGGACTCTGGAGCGCCTGGATGTCGCGCGCCAGCCTGTCGTCATTCACCCGCTGCACAGAAAGCACGAGACCTTCCTGCCCCAAAACCTCAACCTCATCGCCAATCGCGAGCGGCTCCGTCGACACTGCGATCCACGTCGTCCCCTGAAACCGAACCCTCCCGGGTTCGCCGTCGCCCAGGGCCTCGGTGACCACCGCCTTCTTACCTGCGACGGACTCTTGGGCCGAGCCACCACGAGGCCGCTTCAACGCCTGCAACTTCCGGCGGAACAACACCAAGCCGCCGGCCGACAAAAGCGCCCAAACGACCGCTTGAACCACGTACTGGTCGCCGAGCCCTGGGATCAAGGCAAAAAACGCCACCGCAAAGGCGGCGGCCGCTGGCACCAAAAACTCAAGTTGGTTCGAAAAAACGACCAGGCCTGCCAACACCAAGGCGAGTGCGCTCCAAAGGATAACCACCATTAATCATGTTCTCACATCTGAAGGTCGTCTGGCAAGTTAGGACACCAGACGCGAAACTAGCGGTCCTCCACGTACATGACGCGCACCTGCTTGATCAGGCCCTCGCCCTCGCTTTCGGTGCGGATATCGCGCAGGTCGTTGAGCGCGGTATGGATCAAGCGCCGTTCGAACGGATTCATCGGTTCCAACAACTTCGAGGTGTGGCTTCGGCGCACAAGAGCCGCCGTGGTGTGAGCGAGGCGGACCAAGTGTTCCTCGCGGCGGTTGCGGTAGTTCTCGCTGTCGAGCACCACCTTTACCGACCGTTCTTCGTCTTCGTACAGGTTTCCACCGTACACATTGATGAGCACCTGAAGGGCGTCGAGGTTCTTGCCATGCTTGCCGATGAGCAGGTTCGCATCGGGACTTTGCAAGTCCAGGTAAAGCTTGCCGTCCTCGCGGCCGGTAACAACGACGCGACCAGTGAAACCCATTTTGCGGATCACGGTTTCAACAAACGTCGTGAGCTTCTTTTCGATCTCAGGGTTAGCGACCATGGGCTCGTTCGGCCCGTCTTCGCCATCCTCTTCAACGTGGATGCGGATCTTGACCTTGCCCTTGGTGAACAAGCCCTTTTTGGCTTCTTCCATGATCTCGACGTCAAACTCATTTTCGTCGAGGCCCAGCGCCGCCATGGCCTTGGCGATGGCTTCCTGTTCGGTGGTTCCTTCAAACTCGTGGATCATCGGAGGCTCCTCACTTGGTCAATTTGTTGCCGGTCTTGGGGGCCAGCTTTAGGTTGGGTTTGCCGGGTTGGGTCTTGCCGGCGGGCTTCTTAGGGGGCGTCTTCTTGAAGTGCGTGTTAATGTACCACTGCTGAACAACGGTCAGGATGTTCTGCACGCACCAGTACACCATCAAGCCCGAGGGCATTTCGTACAGCATGAACAGGAAGATCACGGGCAATCCGAAGGTCATGATCTTCATCTGCTGAGTCATGCCACCCGTAGGTTGGCTCAGTGCCGAGGTCCAAATCTGGGTGCCGACCATCAACAACGGAAGAATACGCAGATCGGTCCAGTTGACCAGCGGAAGCGCGAAACCCCAGTGCCACACCGAATCGGGCAACGAAAGGTCGGGGATCCACCCCGGGATGAACATGGCGCCACGCAGGTCAAAATGGTTGTTGAACAGGCCGTACAACGCGAAGAAAATAGGAATCTGCAGGACCATAGGCAGACAACCGCCGAGCGGGTTCACGCCTTCCTGCTGATACAGGCCCATCGTCGCCTCGTTGAGCTTCTTGGGGTCGTCCTTGTACTTTTCCTGCATTTCCTTGAGCTTGGGTTGCAGACTTTGCATGGCGGCGTTCGCCCGGTAACTCTTGGCCGTCAGCGGCCAGGTGGCCAGTTTCAGTAGGATCGTGAGCAAGATGATCGACACACCCCAGTTCGGAATAACGGTGTGGAACATCAGCATCACCCATTTGAGCAGTTCGGCCAGATAGTCCAAAATCCACATGCTTTCCCTGGTCCGCTCGAGGTGAAGCGCGCCAAGGCCGAACTTGTTGGTGTCTTTGTCGTTGTACAGCGTGAGCGAGGCTTCCTGCTTGGGCCCTACGTAGAAGTAAAACGTGTCGGGCGAGTCCGAACTGGTGAGGGAAGGCCGCGTAAAGGCGAGGCGTGAAACCTCTTTTTCGCCGACACCAGGCTTGTTCGAAAACACCGTCTTGTAGGCCGTGCCGTCGGGTATACCGATGACCGTGAAATACTTGCCTTCGATGGCCGACCAAGTGGCCTTGGCGTCGTAGCTCTTCGTCTCTTTATTGAGGCCTTCGTCGCTGCGGTTGTTGTCCTTGAAGTTCGAGTACTTGCGGAACTCAGACGTGTTGTCGAGTTTCTTGAACTTGGGCCCCAATTGTGGTCCATAGCTCAGGGTGTAGGCCCAAGGTCCGTCCGCCAGCACGGGCAGCGCTCCGTTGGCGCCCTTGATCTTCACATCGATTTTGATCAGGTATTCGTCGGGCTGCAGGGTGAACACCTTGGTCATCGTGAACGCGAGGCCCTTTTTGTCCAAGAAGCTGCGGGTGAAGGTCCAGCTCAACTGACCCGACTGTGTCATGGCGAAGGTCGCCCGAATCGGGTCGGCCTCGAAGCCCCCGAACGAGGTTTGGAAGGCGCTTCCGATCCCTTCGTCGTTCAAGAGCATTTGAACCGGGCTCCCGTCGAGTTCCTTGTGCTTCTTCATGGCGATGCCGGTCACAACAGCGCCCTCGTTCGAGAAGGTCACCTTCATGACGTTGTTCTCAACAACAAAGGTCTTGGCGGGAACCTCTGCGTCAGCAAGCTGCGCTTGCGGCGCACCGGGCAATGGTGCCAGTTCAGCCGTGGTAAGCGTCGTCGTGGTCGCGACCAGCTTGGTCGTGTCGGTCACGGCGGCCGTCGGCGCGACGGGCTTGGGCGGAAAAAGATAGGTCTGAAGAAAGGCGCTGCCCGCGATGACAACCACGGAGAGCACAACAGCCAGAATGGTACGTTTATCCATAAGGACTCCTTGAGAACAACTACAGACTCAGGGGACAGGGTCGTAGCCACCGGGATGACCCGGATGGCAGCGGGAAATACGGCGGATGGCGAGCCACCCCCCGCGAAGGGCTCCATGCTTTTGGATCGCTTCCAAGCTGTAGCGAGAACAGCTCGGTGAGTAGCGACAGGTAGGTACATTCACCGTTCCCGTGAACAAGCGGAAACTCACGTTCACCAAAGGAACAAGCTGGCAGATCAACCAGGCCAGGGGACTAAGTCGTTGCTTTGGCAGGGGAACGACCGACGAGCTGAAGAAACTGCCGTTGACGGTCGGCGTACGAGAACTTTCCGGGAAAGACGAGGAAAACCAGATCAAAGCCCGGTTGGATGGTCTGTTTGTGCAGGCGGAATATCTCCCTGACCTGACGTTTGGCGCGGTTACGTTCAACTGAATTACCGAATTTTTTGGATAAACCAACACCAAGTCTTGATTTATCCAAGGAATTCGACGCGAGAGCCAACTTGGCCCCCATGCAGCTGAACTGAATGGGGGACTTGTAGACCCGTTGGAACTCTTCTTTCTTCTTCAGACGTTCCTGTTTAGTAAGGCTTCTTCTCATCGGAAGCGCTCAGCTTCTTGCGACCCTTGGCCCGACGGCGAGCCAGCACCGCGCGGCCTCCGGCAGTTGCCATGCGGGCTCGGAAACCGAACTTCCGAGTTCTCTTGACCTTGCTTGGTTGATACGTTCGCTTCATGGATCAACCCTCCTTCACAAAAAAATAGATCGGGATGACTGGATTTGAACCAGCGACCCTCACGTCCCGAACGTGATGCGCTACCCCTGCGCTACATCCCGAGAGTTTGACAGGGTGCCATCTTAACGGATTCGCAAGCCTTTGGCTAGCGGTTGGGGTGAATCATCTGGTCGAGTTGCGCAAGTATTTCGGTCATCTTGGCCTGTTCCTCGGCGCTCAAGTCGGGTTTGACGGGCGCGGGCATCACAACGTTGGGACGCTCCACAGTTTCGCCCGCCTTCACGAGCCTGAGCTGAAGGCTACGCACGCCCAAAGTTGGAAACTGCTGGCGAACGCGGTCGAGGATGTCGCTCTGATGCCACTGCAGCAGTTGCAACCAAGCTGGGTGGTCCGCCTCGATGGTCAGCAGGCCGTCTGTGAGTTGCGACAAACGGCAGTGGCTGCCTGGGTTCTGGCGTGACAACCCTGGAACCGAGGCCAGAATCTCATGCCACCGGCTGACGACGGGAACCAGTTGCTGCAGAGACGAGGCTCCTTTCGTCTGAAGGAACTTGGAAAGGTGCGCTCGGGTGCGGTCGTCATCCATGCAGGGCTCCGTAGCGAATATACTGACCGGCATCGACCCGGAGGTAAAGGGGACCAAGCGGTTCCAGGGGCTGGAGGTGTTCGTCGGGCAGAAACGTGAAGTAGGCCTGGTCGTACTCCGGAAGCCGGTTAAGAATCTGCTGGCGTTTGACCGCGTCGAGTTCGAGCAGAACGTCGTCGATCAAGAGCACCGGTTTTTGGCCGGTGCGTTCCCGCGCCAAACGGGCCTGGACCAGCCGAAGCAACAGCGACAAAAGGCGTACTTGGCCCGTCGAGGCGTGCTCGGCGAAGTTGCGGCCCGCGTGCACAAAGCGGTAATGGTCGCGGTGGGGTCCGCTGGCGGTGAACCCGAGCTTGCGGTCACTTTCTCGCCTTTCTGCCAACTGGCCGACGATGGCCTCGACCTCAGGCACCTTCCACGAGGGCAGGTACTTCAGCTCGCAGTCGCCCGACAAGCCCGTGATTTCGCCGAACTGCGCCGTGAAGGTCGGGTTGAACAACTCCACCGCTTGCCGCCGGGCTTGCATGAGTTCCAGCCCAGCCAGAGCCATTTGCCTCTCGTAGACCTCGAGAACCCGTTGGTCGCCGCCAGAACCCAACAGGGCGTTGCGATGGCGCAGAAGTTTGCGGTACCGGCGCAGGTTGTCGATGTAGAGCACGTCGAACAAAGACAAGCTTTGGTCAAAAAACAGGCGTTGGAACTCGGGTGCCCCCGACACGAACTGGTAGTCCTCGTGGGTGAAAGCGATGCAGGGCAGTCGGCGCAGCAGGTCGCGGCGGTCGACGACAGCGTTTCCATCCACGAGAATCGTTTTTTCACCGCCTTGCAGTTTGACCATGCGCTCGGTGGCCCCGTCGGCAAAGGTCCCGGTCGCCAGGAGCGAGAACTCAGTCGAGCCGTGGCGGCACAAGCGGCGGTCGAACTTCGTGCGGAACGACGAACCGTAAGCCAGAAGGTACACGGCTTCCAGAAAGTTGGTCTTTCCTTGCCCGTTTTCGCCGGTCAAAAAAATTTCCCTCGCAACCCCGTCGCCGGCGTGGAGGGAAACTGTTTGGTCGGCCAAATTGCGAAACTGAACGGTGCGGAGCGAATCAAACCCCATCCGGGGCTCAGTCCATCTGCATCGGCATCACAATGTGAAAGTAGTCCTTGCGTGGCTCTGTGCGGAGCGTCATGGCCTTCTTCGGTTCGGTGAACTCAAGCGTGATGCGGTCGCCGGCGAGCACACGCAGCGGGTCCATCAAAAAGACGTAGTTGAGCGCCATCGTGGTCTGAGGTCCCTGGTATTCGCAAGGAATCTCTTCCTTGGCCATGCCCATTTCGCTTTCTTCGGTGTTCACCATCAGGTTGCCGTCGCTGACGGTGATGTAAATGCGCTTCGCCTTTTGCTCGGCGAGGAGCGAAACGCGCTTGAGCGCTTCCTGGAACGCGTCTTTCTTCATGCCGATGCTGTAGCTCTGACTCTCGGGAATGACACGGCTGTAGTTCGGAAACTGACCTTCGATGAGGTTCGAGCTGATTTTCTGGTTGTCGAACTGCACAAACAACTGCTTGTCGCTGATGGCCAAGCTCATGGTGCCCTGACCCGAGGCCAGTTTCTTGATGAGGTTGAGGGCCTTGGGCGGGATGATGATCCCGTCAAACTCGGGCAGCACCGAATCCACTTTTTTCTCGATGTAGCTCAGGCGGCGGCCGTCGGTGGCGACCATGACGATG
>SESG01007332.1_pt1 | contig 10876 bp, 5 predicted proteins | sample 3171421 | NCBI WGS metagenome assembly SESG01 (sample SAMN10866946, study PRJNA518727) | freshwater metagenome | biome: subpolar coniferous forest; feature: holomictic lake; material: water; isolation source: holomictic Lake 227, 6 m and 8 m depth | place: Canada: near Kenora, Ontario | collected... | reverse complement strand
ACCTCTATTATGCCGGAATCTCTCTGCTGGAAACTGGCGAAAAAGTCAAAGCCAAAGCAAATTTCAACCAGTTGAGAGCCAACAAAGGAACGATCGGAGATGGATCAAAATATTACTGGGCACATATCAGCTACCTTGAAGGTAAATACGATGAATCACTTGCAGAGTTTAAAAAGCTTGAAAAAAGTCCGTTGTATTTTAAGATAATCCCAATTTACCAGGTTCAGATAAACTTTACCAAAGGTCTTTACCAGGAAGTTTTAGATCAGGGAGTACCACTTTTAGCCAAGGCCCCTGACGACAGAAAATTTGAACTTGCGCGAATCCTGGTAGTTTCATATTACCAACAGGAAGAGTTTGAAAAGGCGACAGAATTGATTGACAAATATTTCAAAGGCAAGGAAATCTCGAGGGCCGACAGTTATGTGGCTGGCTTTTGTCAGGAGAAAGCCGGCAATTCAGATGTCGCCATTCAATGGTACGAAAAATCGATTCAGCAGAAAGATGCCATTGCTCAGGGCACCTATTACCAATTGGGTGCACTCTACATGAAAAAGGGTGAAAAGAAAAAGGGTCTTATGGCATTTCAGAGTGCTTCGGAAATGAAGTTTGATCCGAAAATCAGACAGGATGCGCTTTTCTTGTTTGCTAAAGTTGCGTATGAACTTGATTATTCTCCTTTCAACGAATCGATTAAAGCTTTGGACAAATACATAGCGGAATATCCTGAAGCAAAAGAAAATGACCTTGCGTACAATTATCTGGTCAATGTATTCATGACTACCCATAATTATAAGGATGCACTTGCATCTATGGACCGTATCAAAGCAAAAAGTTCATCGGTCAAAAAAGCCTACCAACGTGTTGCGCTTTACCGTGGCATGGAGCTTTTCCGAGATCTTAATTTTAAAGGCGCCTTGGTGCTTTTGGATAAGTCACTTGAGAATAGTTCTTACAATCCTACCATGAAAGCGCAGGCACAGTATTGGCGGGCTGAAACACTTTACCGACTGGGTAAGGCTGATGAAGCTTTCACCGAATACAAAAAATTTCAAGCCCTGCCAGGAAGCCAAAAACTAAGCGAGTACGCGCTGTCATTTTACAACATCGGTTATCAATTTTTCAACAAGCAGGAGCTGGTTCAGGCAGCCACTAATTTTAGCCGGTATGCAGAAATTGCTGCTTCCGGCAATGATAAATTACTGGGGGATGTTTACAACCGTTTGGGCGACTGCCAATATGCCAACCGCAATTTTGAAGAGGCAATTGGCTACTATGAAAAAGCACGGGAACAAAATTCTGCAGATGCCGACTATGCTTTGTTCCAAATGGCCTTCACCCATGGATTGATGCAGGATCAGCAGACCAAATTGGCTGAACTTGAAGAACTCTCTACGAAATATCCAGATTCTCCTTACCGCGATGATGCCCTTTTTGAAACAGGAAAAGCATGGGAAAAGCTATCTGACTTTGAAAATGCCAAATCGAGTTACAAAAATCTGATGGCCAAATATCCGGCTAGTCCGCTGATTCCAAAGGCGATGGCACAATTAGGATTGATTGCCTACAACCAAAATCAATACGACCAATCACTATCCTATTACAAAGAGCTGATCGAACGATTCCCTGACACTCCTGAGGCCAGAGGTGCCCTCCTCGGGATCAAAAACAACTACATGGAAAACAATCAGGTCGAGGATTACATCAGTTACACGAAAAAATTGGGCAAAGGTGCTACGCCTTCCCAAAATGAGCAGGATTCACTTACCTATTCTGCAGCTGAAAAGCTATATATGGCGCGTGCATCAAATGCCGGCGAGCAACTTACCAAGTATATCAACAACTTCCCGCAAGGAAATTTCATTGTCAATGCACGGTTTTACAGAGCAGAATGTTCTTACAATGCAGGTGAGGGAGCTGCTGCACTTAAGGATTATGATGCTGTTTTAGCGGAGCCTAGTAATGTCTTTACAGAAAATGCTTTAACAAAAGCCGCCGGACTTGCCTACGACGAAAAGGAGTACAGCAAGTCCTTGGGTTATTTTCAGCGGTTAGAACTTGCTGCTGGTAATCCTGCCAACGTTCTGGCTGGAACCATGGGCACCTTACGCTGCCAATTTGAGCTGGGGCAATGGGAAGAGGTAGCAAAAATAGGATGGAAAATCAGAAGCAGTGGTAAGCTGTCGCCCGAGCTGGACCGGGAGACCTCCTACAAAACTGCCAAAGCATATGAAGCATTGAAGGATCCTACAAAAGCTTTGCCCCTGTGGCGTAAACTTTCTGCAGATACAAAATCGAAAGAAGGAGCAGAAGCGAAATACAACGTGTGCAAATATTATGCAGACAACAACAGGCTCAAAGATGCTGAGAACGAAGTAATGGATTTCATTGCAAAAAATAGTCCGCAGAAGTTCTGGCTTGGAAAGAGCTTCCTGCTGTTGGCACATGTGTATGAGCGGACGAACGATCTGTTTCAGGCCACCAATACCCTTAAAAGCGTGATTGAAAATTACGATAACAAAGAGGATGGTATTGTAGATGAGGCTTCAGCCTATCTTAAAACATTGGAACAAAAAAAATAACAGACATAAGCTCATCATATGACTAAAAAATATTTCACCTCATTGCTCTCACTGTTATTTTTCCTTCCGGGATTCCTAAGTACTGCTTTTGCCCAGAAGGATACAACAAAATTAAATCAACAGGTGGAAGTAGTCAAAGCCTACCGTCCTTCTATCTCCAACGCAGAAAAGATAAGCTTGTTGCCTGAGATCGGCGATACAACAAAATTTAGGCCGGACCTGAACTACCAAACCATCAATCATCCGATTACCAAAGGATTTCGCCCATCAGATGTCCGCTCCTACAACCAGTTTCAGCGGGAGATCGTCTTTCCCGGTTATGGGAAGATCAGCGGTGGTTTTGGCTCTTACTCTACTCCGTTTTTTGATCTTTATGTAAGCAACCCAGGTTCGCAAAATGGCTCTTTCGGTATTCAAATAAACCACCTTTCTTCACGGGGAAGTGTGATGCTCAAAGGAGGAAGCATGATCGACGCTCCATTTAGTTACAACCGGGCCCAGATTTTTGGCAGCTATGTTTTGGATGGCATAACCATCTCCTCTGAACTATCCTACCAACGCGACATGAACCGTTTTTATGGCTACCCTGAAGCTATGCCGGCGAATATTCTGACTGATCCATTTACCAAGTATTTCAATCAAAATCAGTTGAATCAATTGGGCTATTTTGACCTTTCCGTAAAAAACAATGCAACCTCTAATGCCAATCTAAAATTCGACACAGGACTCAAGCTGGGCTATTTTAATACCTCTACCTCACAGGTGGAAAAGGCAATCAGCCTGAAGGGTAACTTTGAGTACAATTTTGGCACTTTCACTGGAAGGCTTAACGCGACATTTGACCATTTTACCACTGATAACGTAAACACAATAACTGATTTATTGCCACTTTATTCCGAAAACAGTTCCTGGTTGCAATTGTCTCCAACCATCGGCTTTCAAAACGATATCATGTCCCTGGAAGGAGGCATGAACCTCAGTAATGTCTTCAGCAACATTGATGGCACGATTTTTAAACCTCATCCGAAAGCCAAATTTAGCCTACATACCTCAGAAAACAGGCTGACCTTGTATGCAGGCGCAGACGGATATCTGCAAAACAACACCATGTCAAAAATTGCGGAAGAAAACAGATGGGTTAATCCTACACTGAAAGTGCGTCCAACTAATCATTTAAACATCTTTTACGGTGGTATAAAAGGCAAAATTTCGACTCCACTGGCATTTGACCTGGGGGTGAAATACTCAAAAACAGAGGATCAGTATTTTTATACGACCATGGTTGAAAATAAATCCGGAATAGCGGTTCCTGCACTAAAAGACTTAACTTATAACAATGCATTCGAAGTTATTTATGACAATTTGAGTACAGTTGATTTTTCTGGAGATTTGACCTATACGACTTCCAATCTTTACGTATTGCTCGCTGGCCATTTTTACAATTATCAGCTAACCTCACTGGAAAAAGCTCCCTATTTGCCCGACTTTACGCTCAATGCAACGACCAATTTCAAGATAAATGAGAAGATCAGCGCCACTTCAGAATTTTTCTTGACCGGACCCAGAAATATGCAGTTAAAATTCTTCTCTCCGATATGGTCATCTATGTCTCCTCCAGCCCCAATTTATCTTCAGAGCAGTGCCTTGATCGATGTCAATATTGGAGCTAAATACCAATTTACCAATAAATTAGAATTCTTTGGTAGAATTGAAAATCTGCTAAATAATAGGGAAGAAGTTTGGTATGGCTATGCAGTTCAGGGGATCCGTTTTAAACTGGGTGCTAGCTTCTCTTTCTGAAAATTTTGTTGTCCATTTGGTGAAAAAAAGCTACCTTTGCCTACTTTAATTTAATAGGAAAAATCATTTGTCAACAGATGGATTTTAACCCCTTCAGCAGACAACCTCTGCGATCGGTTTGAACCATCAGTTATTGGGTCCTTCAAAAAACTATTATCAGCATGAGCGAAGAAAAACACACAAAATCAGCCGCCGAAGTGTCTTACGGTGCGGACAGCATACAGGTATTGGAAGGGTTAGAAGCCGTCAGAAAAAGGCCAGCCATGTACATCGGGGATGTAAATATCCGCGGATTACATCATCTGGTTTATGAAGTCATCGACAACTCAATCGATGAGGCTTTGGCCGGTTACTGCAACAACATTGAGGTAGCCATCAACGAAGACGGTTCCGTTACTGTCGTAGACGACGGACGCGGTATTCCAACCGAATTGCATATCGGTGAAAACAAATCCGCTTTGGAAGTCGTTCTGACGGTTTTGCATGCTGGTGGAAAATTTAACAAAGAAAGCTACAAGGTCTCCGGCGGACTCCATGGTGTTGGTGTTTCATGCGTGAATGCCCTTTCCAATTTTCTTCGGGCAGAAATTCACCGCGATGGAAATATCTGGGAACAGAAATATGAAAAAGGTGCCCCGCAAGGTGATGTTCAAATAATTGGAAAGACAGATCACACCGGGACCACCATCACTTTCACTCCTGATGACACCATCTTTACTACAACAGAATTTAAATTCGATATTCTTTCAGCTCGTTTGCGGGAACTTGCATTTCTAAACAAGAAAATTAAGCTCTCACTAACTGATCAAAGATTCAAAGAAGTTGATGGCTCCTTTAAACAGGAAATTTTCTATTCGGAAGCTGGATTGTCAGAATTCGTTGATTACCTCGACGGCACCCGCGAACGCATCATTGATGAAACCATTCACATCTCCACGGAGAAAAATGATGTCCCTGTCGAGATTGCCATGTGTTACAACAACTCATTCACAGAAAACGTCCATTCCTACGTTAACAATATCAACACCATTGAAGGCGGAACTCACCTGACAGGTTTCAGAAGAGGCCTGACCAGAACGTTGAAAAGCTATGCCGAAAACAGCGGAATGTTCCAGAAGCTGAAATTTGAAATTGCCGGGGACGACTTCCGCGAAGGCTTAACAGCAGTGATCTCCTGTAAAGTTCAGGAGCCTCAATTTGAGGGACAGACCAAAACTAAATTGGGGAACTCTGAAATTAGTGCATCCGTCGATCAGGCAGTCAGCGAAATGCTCAGCAATTACCTCGAAGAGCATCCGCGTGAAGCAAGAATCATCGTCAACAAAGTGATTCTGGCTGCTACAGCCCGTCATGCTGCCCGCAAAGCCAGAGAGCTCGTTCAGCGTAAAAATGTCTTAACCGGCAGTGGCTTACCAGGAAAATTGGCCGACTGCTCCGAAAAAGATCCTGACCGTTGTGAGTTGTTTCTGGTGGAGGGTGATTCTGCAGGTGGTACTGCCAAACAAGGTAGAGACAGGAGTTTTCAGGCTATATTACCCTTGCGTGGAAAGATCCTCAACGTTGAGAAAGCCATGCCTCACCGCGTTTTTGACAGCGAGGAGATCCGAAATATTTATACCGCACTGGGTGTTTCCATTGGTACGGACGAGGATCCAAAAGCCCTCAACATTGCCAAATTGCGTTACAACAAGATTATCATCATGACTGATGCGGACGTTGATGGTTCGCATATTGCTACCTTGATCATGACTTTCTTCTTCCGCTACATGCACGACCTGATCATGAACGGACATATATATATTGCCACTCCCCCACTGTATCTGGTTAAAAAAGGGAAACAGGAGCAATACTGCTGGACAGAAGCCCAACGGGTAAGAATTATTGAGGAATGGGCCGGAGGAAACGAAAAAAGCGTTCATGTTCAACGTTACAAAGGTTTGGGAGAGATGAACGCCGAGCAACTCTGGGATACGACAATGAATCCTGAAAGACGTACTCTTAGACAAGTTGAGATAGAAAACGCAGCCGAATCCGATCACGTATTTTCCATGTTGATGGGCGACGAAGTTCCTCCTCGCAGGAAATTCATTGAAGACAACGCTACCTACGCAAATATTGATGTTTAACGGGAATTTTGATTTTTTTATTTTAGATTCCGGAACAAATTCCTACTGGTCGGGCAAAATCGAAGTTTTATGAATATTTGCGTTTTCTCCTCTTCAAGCAATGCCATTTCTGAAATCTATTTTGAGGAGGCCCGGATGCTGGGTCATCTCATAGGTGACTCTGGCTGGAACATGGTTTATGGTGGTGCCAACGTTGGATTGATGCATGTTTGCGCGGAAGCCGCCAGAGAAAGAGGTGCCAAAACAACCGGCATCATTCCCGAACTGATACATGCCCACAGACTGTCCAATCCAAATGACCACGAGCAGATCATCACGCCCAACATGAGGGAGCGAAAATACCTGATGAGAAAAAGATCCAACGCATTTATCGCTCTTCCAGGTGGATTCGGAACATTGGAAGAAATTCTGGAGGTTATCACACTCAAGCAGTTAAACTACCATAACAAAGCTGTGGTTTTTATCAATACAAACGGCTATTATGATTCCCTTTTTGAGCAATTTGAGAGATCTTTCCGGGAAACATTCGCCAAAGAGAGCTACCGGTCCATGTATTTTGTAGCCTCCAACGCCGAAGAGGCAATCAACTACCTTCGGGAGTATAGTCCGTCTGAGCCACTCTCCAAATGGTTCAATGTTCCGGGCAATGAAAACAAGAACTGACATATTGTCTCCCAATTTGCAGATTCTGCCCAACGACTTAAATAGTTATTGAAACGGAGAAACAGAGAAACGGAGACTACATCTATGCCATTGGCTTACATGTAGTTTAACATCACATATAATTACTTTTTTTAATTTGTGTAATTTGTGTAATCTGTGGCTGGGTGGGGTTAATTGTCACAATCAACATCCGGAACTGATGTCGTAGTTAAAGTTTGTTAATCAAGATTACTTTTTACATTTTTTACGTCTAATAGAATATAGTTACCGATTGAATGGTACAAATTTTGTTTTATGTATCCTGTATAATTTTAAAAAGTAATTATTTATGAACACATTTAGAAAAAGTGCAACAAACATTGCTTTTGCGTTCGTTGGGGCAATCATAGCCCTCGCATTGTATTCTCAATTTAATCCGGTCAATAAACAGGCTGTTGTTGCTGAAAGCAGTCCTATCCAACTTTCAAGCTATACACCGCCTGTATTACCTCAAGGTCAATTGCCCGACCTGACTCTGGCTGCAGAAAAGAGTGTTTCTGCAGTTGTTCACATCACCACAAAGACCAAAACCAATTATTTTGAAGGTGGGAACGATCTGTTTGAGTACTTTTTTGGTCCGCGCGGTAACAACCTTGGTCCAAGAGGTAACAACAGACCGGAGCAACAATACAGCAGGGCTGCAGGGTCAGGTGTAATCATCAGTGAAGATGGATATATTGTGACGAACAACCATGTGGTTGAAGGCGCAGAGGATATTGAAGTAATCCTTAATGATAACAGAAAACTATCAGCCAAGGTTATCGGTCGCGATCCTAATACGGACATCGCACTGGTAAAAATTGACGCTAAGAATTTAACTGTCTTGGCCTGGGGTGACTCAGAAGCACTCAAATTGGGTGAATGGGTGCTGGCTGTCGGCAATCCTTTCAATCTTACTTCGACAGTTACTGCCGGAATTGTGAGTGCAAAATCAAGGAGCATTGGTATCATGAGCGGAAAGATGCCCCTCGAATCATTTATTCAGACGGATGCTGCCGTAAATCCAGGAAACAGCGGAGGTGCTTTGGTGAATGCACGCGGCGAATTGGTTGGGATAAATACTGCTATTGCCTCGCAAACAGGATCTTATTCAGGATATTCATTCGCCATACCAGCATCGATCGTTCACAAGGTTGTTGAAGATCTGAGGAAATTCGGTGAAGTACAAAGAGCTTTGCTGGGTGTAAGTATCAAGGATGTCAATGCAGATCTGGCCAAGGAAAATCATCTCGATAAGACGGAAGGAATCTGGGTTGAAGGTTTAACGGAAGATGGTGCAGCAAGATCGGCTGGCATCAAAAAAGGCGATGTCATCGTGGCGATCAACGCAACAAAAGTGAACACAGTTTCACAATTGCAGGAGCAAGTTGGCAAACACAGACCAGGTGATCAGGTAGCGGTTACCGTTAGACGGGATGGATCTGAAAAAGTATTCAATGTAACGTTAAAAAACTCCAAAGGAAATACTTCCATAGTAAAAGAATCCTTCTCTACGCTGGGCGCAGAATTTGGTGAGATTTCAAACAAAGACAAAGAAAGACTAAACATTGACCAGGGCGTTCAGGTTCTCAAAATTACAAGTGGCAAAATGAAAAATGCCGGTGTCAGAGCTGGATTTATCATCACCGATGTAAACAAAATTTCAGTAGGAAACGTAGAAGATATCAAGAGAATAATCTCACAAAGCAGCGATAAAAAACCGGTTCTGATAGAAGGTGTTTACCCTGATGGAAAATGGGCTTATTATGTTTTTGATTTAAACGAATAATTAGTACATTGTAACAAAAGATTTAACATTGTTGAAAACAACTTTATTAGTATCTTTGCAGACTTTTAATCCCAGAGCATGAGACAACTAAAAATTACCAAGTCGATCACCAACCGCGAAAGTGCTTCGCTCGACAAATATCTTCAGGAAATTGGTAAAGAAGAACTTATATCAGTTGAAGAAGAAGTTGAGTTGGCGCAACGGATCAAAAAAGGTGACCAGGCAGCACTCGAAAAACTGACAAGGGCAAACCTCCGGTTTGTGGTATCTGTTGCCAAACAGTACCAGAATCAGGGATTGAGTCTCCCTGACCTGATCAACGAGGGTAATTTAGGTTTGATCAAAGCTGCTGAGAAATTTGATGAGACCAGAGGTTTCAAATTCATCTCTTATGCTGTTTGGTGGATTCGTCAGTCGATCCTGCAGGCTTTGGCCGAGCAGTCACGTATCGTCCGTCTTCCTCTAAACCAGGTTGGTTCCCTGAACAAGATCAACAAGGCTTATTCTAAGTTCGAACAGGAACACGAACGCAGACCTTCTCCTGAAGAACTGGCCGACCAGCTTGAACTTCCAGCCGAGAAAGTTGCCGATACTCTGCGCGTTTCAGGTCGCCACGTATCCGTGGATGCCCCTTTCGTGGATGGAGAAGACAATAGTCTGCTTGATGTATTGATCAACAATGACTCCCCAAACGCCGACAGAGTCCTGATCGATGAGTCTCTATCTCGTGAAATAGAACGTTCATTGGCTACACTTACCGAAAGGGAAGCAGATATTATCCGCATGTTCTTCGGCATCGCCAGTACCGAAATGACACTCGAAGAGATCGGAGAGCACTTCGGCCTTACCAGAGAAAGAGTTCGCCAGATCAAAGAAAAAGCAATAAGGAGGTTGAGACACACTTCAAGAAGCAAACTTCTAAAAACATATTTAGGTTAATCCTTAATGAAAAACAAAAAAGCCCCGGAACGTAAAAACTCCGGGGCTTTTCTTATTGCAGTACATTTCTAAATATACTTTGGTAATTACTTCACTTCATGCTGAATAAAATATTTCGCTGCATCAAATTACAATACAGGTAACGAAAAAGAAAAAATACTCCCTTTTTCTTTGACCGATTCCACGACAATACTTCCTCCCAGCAAGCTTACAAGACCATTGGCAATGGACAGCCCTAGTCCGCTTCCTTCAAATGGCCTTGTATTGGACTCATCTTCCTGAACAAAATGTTTGAGGATGGATGAAAAGTTATCAGCGCTGATTCCGATACCTGTGTCCCTTACATAAAATTTATACACGGATTCTTGTTGGGTGATTCCCACAGTTATCTCACCACTGGATGTAAATTTGACGGCGTTATCCAGCAGGTGGAATAAAATTTTCAACAAAATCCCTTTGTCGGTAGTTATACTCGCCGCATAAATCTCATCTTGTATGTCGAACTCAAGAAGAAGATTCTTTTCTATACAACTCTCCTGAAAATGCTGCAATATCTCGTCGCGGACCAATTCAAATGAAAACTTGCTCAGGTTTACTTCAACTGTTCCGGATGTAATCAAGGATATATCCATGAAATTTGTAACAGTCTCGACCAAACGACCAATGCTGAAGTTGAGCAGTCTAACAAACTCCTGCTTATCCTCAAGATTGAAGGTTGGATCAATGATCATAGGAGCAAAACCCTGAATGGCATTCAAGGGGGTTCTGATTTCGTGAGAAATATTATTTATGAAAGCAGTCTTCAAACGGTCGCTGGCTTCTGCTTTCTCTTTGGCTTTAATCAACTCATTTTCTGCCTGTTTGCTCTCAGTGATATCAATATTGACACCTTGTAATTCGATAACCTGACCATCCTTGAGGAGCGGAACCACATTGTTCTGAAACCATTTTATCTCCCC
>SESG01031335.1_pt1 | contig 10881 bp, 9 predicted proteins | sample 3171421 | NCBI WGS metagenome assembly SESG01 (sample SAMN10866946, study PRJNA518727) | freshwater metagenome | biome: subpolar coniferous forest; feature: holomictic lake; material: water; isolation source: holomictic Lake 227, 6 m and 8 m depth | place: Canada: near Kenora, Ontario | collected... | reverse complement strand
GGCTGGCGGTCTGGGCGCCCTGACGGTTGTTTTGGCCTTGCGCCAGCAGGTGCAACTCCAGCCCGTCTTTGGGTTGCAGGTTGATCACCAGTCGATTGGCCATGCCAATTTGCGAGTTGAAAATGGCGTGCGGCGTCGGCCGGAAATTCACCACAATGCGGGCATCGCGCCCGGCCAGACGTTTGCCGGTGCGGATGTAAAACGGCACGCCAGCCCAACGCCAGTTGGATATTTCAGTGCGCAGGGCGACAAAGGTTTCGGTGTGGCTTTCAGGGTCAACCCCGGCTTCTTCGCGGTAGGCAGCAACCGGGGTGCCGTTGATGGTGCCGGCCGAATACTGGCCGCGAATCACGTCTTGAGACAGCGATTCAGCCGTCCAGGGCTTGAGCGAGCGCAGTACCTTGAGCTTTTCGTCGCGAATCGCATCGGCGTGCGAGTTGATGGGCGGCTCCATGCCGATGGCGCACAGCAGTTGCAGCGCGTGGTTTTGCACCATGTCGCGCATCGCACCCGTGGTCTCGTAAAACGCGCCGCGTTTTTCAACGCCCAGGTCTTCGGCGATGGTGATCTGGATATTGGCAATGTGCTCGCGGCGCCACAGGGGTTCAAACAAGGCGTTTCCAAAGCGCAGTGCAAACAGGTTTTGCACGGCCGGTTTTCCCAGGTAGTGGTCGATCCGGAAAATCTGGTTTTCACCAAAAATCTTGCGCACGGTCTCGTTGATGGCCCGGTTGCTTTCCAGGTCGTGGCCCAGCGGTTTCTCAAGCACCACACGGGTATTCGGGGTGTTGAGCCCGGCCACGGCAAGTTGCTCGCAGACGGTGGTAAACAGACTGGGGGCGGTGGCCACGTACATCACCACGGTGTCGGCATGGCGCAGGGAAAGTGATTCGGCCAGCGTGGCGTAGTCGTCGGGCTTGGATAAATCCATGCGGACATATTCAAGCAGGGCGGCAAAGCTGTTGAACTCTTCCACGCTGGGTCGTTTGTCCAATTCGACGTTAACGAATTTGGCGCAGATCTGGGCGCGGTATTGCGCGTCGCTCAGGTCTTCGCGGCCCACGCCGATGATGCGGCCGTCAGCGGGCAGTGTGCCGTGGCGAAAAGCCTGAAACAAAGCAGGCATTAATTTGCGCCAGGCCAGGTCGCCAGTGCCGCCAAACAAAACAAGGTCAAAGCTCATGATTTAAAGTTACATAAAATACGAGCTAGTAATGTAACTTTGTTTCACAGATAATTCAAGATTGCTTTAAATCAGTTTCCTATCGTTAACCCTACTTCATACTTTGAGCCCCACTAATATGAATCAACTCGACGCACTCAAACAATTCACCACCGTGGTGGCCGACACCGGCGACTTCAAGCAGATTGATGTTTACCGGCCGCAAGACGCCACCACCAACCCGTCGCTGATCTTGAAGGCGGTGCAAAAGCCCGACTACCAATCGCTGCTGCAAGAAACTGTGGACCAGTTCCGGGGGCGGCCGCTCGACGAGATCATGGACCGCTTGCTGGTGCGTTTTGGCTGCGAGATTTTGTCGATCATTCCGGGTCGCGTCTCGACCGAGGTGGATGCGCGCCTGAGCTTTGATACCAACGCCACCGTGGCACGGGGCGAGCGCCTGATTGAGCTGTACCAAGCGCAGGGCATCCACATTGACCGTGTGCTGATCAAGGTGGCGGCAACTTGGGAGGGGATTCAGGCGGCCCAGCAACTGGAGCAGCGCGGCATTCACACCAACCTGACGCTGCTGTTTTCGTTTTGTCAGGCGGTGGCGTGCGGTCAGGCCAAGGTGCAATTGATCTCGCCGTTTGTCGGGCGTATTTACGACTGGTACAAAAAATCTGCCGGCGCTGCGTGGGTCGAGTCTGACAACACCGGCGCCAATGACCCTGGCGTCAAGTCGGTGAAGCAGATCTACAACCACTACAAAAAGTTTGGCATTGCCACCGAGGTGATGGGGGCGAGCTTTCGCAATGTGGGACAAATCACGGCGCTGGCCGGTTGCGATCTGCTCACCATCAGTCCCGATTTGCTCTCCATTCTGGCCGCCACCAAAACTCCGCTTAACCGTGCGCTGGACGCCACCACCGCTCAGGCACTGGACTTGTCGCCGGTCCATTACGACGAAATGAGCTTCCGCTTTGCCCTCAACGAGGACGCCATGGCCACCGAAAAACTGGCTGAAGGCATTCGTGCGTTTTGCGTTGATGCCGGCAAGCTGGACCAGTTGTTGCTGTCCGCCTGATTTTTTACCCCAAGGATTTTTCATGACCCGTACCCGCTGTGACCGTACCCCCGCCTGGCCTGAACTTCAGGCTTCTTTTGAGTCAACAGGCTGTGCCTTGGATGTGCGCGCCGCGTTTGCAGAAGACGCCAATCGTTTTGAGACCTTCAGCCAGAGCGCACCGCACGTATTTGCAGATTTGTCCAAGAACCGAATAGACGCCGCCACGCAAGCCTTGTTGATTGATCTGGCGCGCCAGTGTGGCGTGGAGCAGCACCGCGACGCGATGTTTGACGGGGAAAAAATCAACACCACCGAAGACCGGGCGGTGATGCACTGGTTGTTAAGAAATCCGGCTCTAGCCCCCGTATTACCTGCACGAGTAGCTATTAAAAAGTTAGCGCCTGAGTTGACGCAAGTGCATGCAGTGCTGGACGCCATGCTGGCCTACGCGCAAACCGTGCGGGCCGATGACGCCATCACCGATGTGGTCAATATCGGCATTGGCGGTTCTGATTTGGGACCGCAAATGGCGGTGCTGGCGCTGGACGAGTTTGTGCTGCCGGGCAAACGGTTTCACTTCGTCTCGAACGTCGACGGGCACGAACTGGCCTCGGTGCTCAAACGCCTGAAACCTGAGAGCACGCTATTTTTAGTGGCCAGCAAAACCTTCACCACCATCGAGACCATGACCAATGCGCTCTCAGCCAAGCGCTGGTTTGAGGCCAGTGGCGGCACCGACATTGCGCGCCATTTTGCTGCGCTGACCACCAACGTGGCAGCGGCCAATGCGTTTGGCATCAGCACCACGTTTGGTTTTTGGGATTGGGTGGGTGGGCGTTATTCGATGTGGTCGGCGATTGGCCTGCCGCTGGCGATTGCGATTGGCGCCGACGGTTTCCGCGATTTTCTGGCCGGCGCGCACGACATGGACGAGCACTTCAGAACCGCACCGCTAGAGCAAAACCTGCCGGTGCGCTTGGGGTTGCTTGACGTCTGGTACCGCAATTTTCACGACTTCAGCAGCCGCAGCATCGCGCCGTACCACAGCGCTTTGCGCCGCCTGCCCGCCTATTTGCAGCAACTGGAAATGGAAAGCAACGGCAAGCAGGTGGACGCCAGCGGCGCAGCCTTGCCGTTTGGCACCTCGCCAGTGCTGTGGGGCGAGTCGGGCACCAACGGGCAACACGCGTATTTTCAGATGTTGCACCAGGGCACGGACGTGGTGCCGGTCGAGTTTGTCGCGGTCAAAACCCCCAAACACAGCTTGCCAGACCACCACAACCTGTTGCTGGCCAACGTGCTGGCGCAGGCGCAGGCACTGATGCTGGGCAAGGCCGACGCCGGTGGCCACAAAAACTTCCCCGGCAACCGGCCCAGCACCTTTCTGCTGCTTGATGAGTTGTCGCCCAAAACGCTGGGCGCGCTGATTGCCTTGCAGGAGCACCGCGTGTTTGTCAGCGGGTCGCTTTGGGGCATCAACAGTTTTGACCAGTGGGGCGTGGAGCTTGGCAAGGTGCTGGCCAAAGACGTGGAGCGGCGCCTGCTCAGTGGCGATGCCAGCGACCTCGACGCCAGCACCGCAGGCTTGCTGCTACGCTTGCGGTCCTGAACCTCACAAGTCTGCAAGGAACCCCATGAAACTCGTTCGCTACGGAAAACCGGGCAAAGAAAAACCAGGTCTGATCGATGCGCAAGGCCAGTTGCGCGACCTGAGCGCGGTGCTGACCGACATCGGGCCGGCACAACTCGGTGACGCAGCGCTGGCCAAGTTGCAGCGTTTGAACCCGGAGAAATTGCCCTTGGTAAAGGGCAAACCCCGACTGGGCAGCCCGGTGGCGGGCGTCGGCAAGTTCATCGCCATTGGCTTGAATTACGCCGACCATGCGGCCGAATCCGGTATGGCGCTTCCGGCGGAGCCCGTGGTGTTCATGAAAGCGACCAGCTGCATACAAGGTCCCAACGACCCCGTGATGTTGCCCAAAGGCTCAGTTAAGACCGATTGGGAAGTGGAGCTGGGTGTGGTGATTGGTACGCGGGCGCGCTACGTGTCGCAAAAGGAGGCGCTCATGCACGTGGCCGGTTATTGCACCGTCAATGATGTCAGCGAACGTACTTTTCAACTGGAGCGTGGCGGCACCTGGGACAAAGGCAAAGGCTGCGACACCTTCGGCCCGCTCGGCCCCTGGCTGGTGACGCGCGACGAGGTGCCGAATCCGCAAAAACTGGGCTTGTGGCTGGCCGTGAATGGCCAACAGGTGCAGACCGGCAACACCAAAACCATGGTGTTTGGCGTCGCCAAACTTGTCAGCTACGTGAGCCAGTTCATGACGCTGATGCCAGGTGATGTGATTACCACCGGTACCCCGCCGGGCGTTGGCATGGGCATGAAGCCGCCCCGATTTTTGAAGGCCGGCGACGTCGTTACGCTGGGGGTTGACGGCTTGGGCGAGCAGTGTCAGGCGGTGCTGGCTTTCAAAGTCTGAGTTATGAGGCTAATTGGCCTCTAGCCACCGTGCTGCAAGCGTGAGCAGCTATTTTTAACATAGCAGTCATGGCGCTTGCTGGCGGGCCACATAGTCGTGCATAAAGCGTTGCAGCGTGGCTTGGTACTGCGCCTGATCGACCTGGTTGAGGTCGCTGTGCGCGCCGCCTTCGATGGTGAGCCAGTGTTTGGGTGGGTTGGCAGCAACAAACAATTGTTGCCCCAGCCGGATCGGAATGGTGCTGTCGAGCGCACCATGCAGCATCAGCAAGGGCGCGTTGACGCGGGCTATTTTGTCAATCGACGCAAAGCGCTCGTTGTTGAACAGGTCCAGAAACCGGGTTAAATACCCGGCCTCGCGCGCGACGTCCGAGAAGCTGGTGAACGCTGACTCCAGAATTAGTGCGCCGTAATCAGTTGGTGAGCGCAGGCGGCTGGCCAGGTCCACCGCGACGCCGCTGCCCATGGAATGGCCGTAAATCACGCGCTGGGCCGCCCGCGGTTCGCGCCGTTGCAACTCGGCCCAAGCCAGATCGGCGTCTTGCAAAATGGTTTGCTCCGACGGAATGAGGGGCGTGCTCAGGCCCCAGCCCCGGTAGTCAACCGCCAGCACGTTGAAGCCAGCACTGCGCAGCGCCTCGATTTTGTGCAGGTTCTCGAACACGGTGCGAAACGTGCCATGCAGGTAGAGCAGGGTGGGTGCTTGCGGGTCGGCATGGTGCAACCACCAGAGTTCAATGCGCTGTGTCTCGGGCGGGGCTGCCGTGGTGTCACGGGTTGGTGTGGTCGACGGGACGGTGAGAAAAAAGCGTTGGTCGCCTGGGTGTCGTCCCACTACCTCTGTTGGGGCGCCTGTCGTGGGTCGGTAAATGATCTGGCGTTGGTGTGCGTCCAGCCAGGCGCAGCCGCTGGTCGAGATGAGCGAAAACACCCACAGCCAGCGCAAAAATCTGCCACCGCGTTTGAAATTAGTCAAAACGACTGCCGTTACACTGGATAGGCATTGCACCTTGAAATTCAAATCTGCACCCATGAAAAAATTAATTCCCCTCGTTTTTGGCCTGATTGTGGCCTACCTTCCGGTCGCGTCCATGGCCCAGCAAAGTTTCCTTGCCGATCTGGGCAAGGACAAAGTGGTGAGCTGGATGTTCAGCCCCTTGACCTACCATTTCTCAGAAGATCCTGAACACAAACCTGTGGTGATGGTGGGTCTGGAGCGTGAGTACCCCAACGGGAAGCTGGATGGGCTGACGGTTTTTGACAATTCATTCGGTCAACCGACTATTTATGTCTTCCCCTGGGGCGGTGTGTACAAGGCAATTGGCGGTATCGAACATTTATCCTTCAAGTGGACGGCGGGCATGATGTATGGCTACCGTGAACCTTATGAAAACAAGGTGCCGTTGAACTTCAAAGGTTTCTCTCTTGCGGCAATTCCAGCGATTGCGTATGAATTCAAACCCGGCTGGTCGGGTCAGGTGAATATTTTGGGTACGGCTGGTTTGATGTTTCAACTGAATGCGCCGTTCAACTAAAGTTCAAGGCTTGTTTTAAGGCTAATCATCCTGTAGCCCTCGTCCAACAAGCGTAAGTAGCTCTTAAATATATAGCAACAAAAAACCCCGCAGAGTTTGCACTTTGCGGGGTTTTTTGATTTTTGTCTGAAGCAGCAAAGCCACCCGACGCAGCATGACGATTCAGGGCTAGGCGCAAGGGCGTAGACAGTAGCATCGCTACGGCAAGCCCTTGCAACGACGCCCTGGATCGTCAGGCAAGGAGCACTCTTACATGCCCATGCCGCCCATGCCACCCATCCCACCCATATCGCCGCCACCCATGCCGCCGCCGTCAGCCTTTGGGGCTTCAGCCACCATGCACTCGGTGGTCAACATCAAAGAGGCCACAGATGCTGCGTTTTGCAGAGCCGTGCGGGTCACTTTGGTTGGGTCCAGGATACCCATTTCGATCATGTCGCCGTAGGTTTCGTTCGCAGCGTTGTAACCGTAGTTGCCCTTACCGGCCAACACAGCTGCCACCACCACAGAAGCTTCGCCGCCGCCGTTGAACACGATTTCGCGCAAAGGTGCTTCGATGGCCTTCATCACCAGTTTGATACCGGCTTGTTGGTCAGCGTTGTCGCCATGTACTTCACCGGCCATTTGCTTGGCGCGGAGCAATGCAACGCCGCCGCCAGCCACGATGCCTTCTTCCACAGCAGCGCGGGTAGCGTGCAGTGCATCTTCAACGCGGGCTTTCTTTTCTTTCATTTCGACTTCGGTGGCAGCGCCAACCTTGATCACGGCAACACCGCCAGCCAACTTGGCCACGCGCTCTTGCAGTTTTTCGCGGTCGTAGTCGCTTGTGGCTTCTTCGATTTGCACGCGAACTTGCTTGACGCGGGCTTCGATGTCAGCAGCAGCGCCAGCACCGTCGATGATGATGGTGTTTTCTTTGCCCACTTCGATGCGCTTGGCAGAGCCGAGGTCAGCCAAAGTCACTTTTTCGAGCGACATGCCAACTTCTTCAGCAATCACTTTGCCGCCGGTCAGGATGGCGATGTCTTCCAACATGGCCTTGCGACGATCGCCAAAACCTGGAGCCTTGACAGCCACAACCTTCAGGATGCCACGGATGGTGTTGACCACCAAAGTTGCCAGCGCTTCGCCTTCGACATCTTCAGAGATGATCAGCAAAGGACGGCCAGACTTGGCGACTTGCTCAAGCGTAGGCAGCAGGTCACGGATGTTGCTGATTTTCTTGTCGTACAAGAGCACGAAAGGGTTGTCCAGCAAAGCGGCTTGCTTTTCTGGGTTGTTGATGAAGTAAGGTGACAGGTAGCCACGGTCAAACTGCATGCCTTCAACCACGTCGAGTTCGCTGTCCAGAGACTTGCCGTCTTCAACAGTGATAACGCCTTCTTTACCGACTTTGTCCATCGCATCAGCAATGATCTTGCCGATAGCTTCGTCAGAGTTGGCAGAAATCGAGCCGACTTGGGCGATTTCTTTGGAAGTGGTGGTGGCTTTGGAAGCCTTCTTCAGCTCGGCAACCAAGGCTGCTACAGCCTTGTCGATACCGCGCTTCAGGTCCATGGGGTTCATGCCGGCAGCCACGTACTTCATGCCTTCGTGCACGATGGCTTGCGCCAGCACGGTAGCAGTGGTAGTGCCGTCACCAGCGATGTCGGAGGTCTTGGAAGCAACTTCCTTGACCATCTGCGCACCCATGTTTTGCAGCTTGTCTTTGAGTTCGATTTCTTTAGCGACGGACACGCCGTCTTTGGTCACGGTAGGGGCGCCAAACGAGCGCTCCAGAACCACGTTACGGCCTTTAGGGCCCAGTGTCACTTTGACCGCGTTGGCCAAAATGTTCACGCCTTCAACCATGCGTGCGCGGGCTTCGCCGCCGAAAACTACGTCTTTTGCTGCCATGTGATGACTCCGAATTCAGTTAATTATTTAAAAAGGAAAGAAGTAAAAATTACTTCTCGACGACTGCGAACAGGTCGTCTTCTTTCATGACGAGCAGTTCGTCGCCAGCAATCTTGACCGTTTGGCCGCTGTATTTGCCAAACAAAACGCGGTCACCGACCTTGACGTTCATGGCGAGCAACTCACCCTTGTCGTTCTTTTTACCGGGGCCAACGGCCAGGATTTCGCCTTGATCAGGTTTTTCAGCAGCGCTGTCAGGAATCACGATGCCGGAAGCGGTTTTAGTTTCGTTTTCGACGCGTTTGACAATCACGCGGTCTGCAAGAGGACGAAGGTTCATGTGAACTCCTTGAGGTTTAAACAGAGGTTGAAATCACGAATGCCAACTTGGGAGCAAGCTGGCATTCATTAACTTGAGGAGTCAACGCGGTGGGCTAAAAGCCTTGTTAGCACTCAACTCCTACGAGTGCTAATGATAAGGGCATTTGGCAGGCTTTCAAGGGGATGGGGGTAAATCCTAGGTTGATAGGTGTCACAAAATACAATGACACTCAGCTTTTTTGCAGGTCAAGATAAGGAGAAATCATGCAACACCATCGGTTTTTACGTTGGAGTCTTATCGTTTTTGGATTCGCACTGTTGCCGGCTTGCAGCAGCTACGCACCGCCAGCAGCACTGGTCGGCATGAGCCGGGAGGCGTTGGTGGCACAGATGGGGCATCCTGACACCGAGCGCAAAGTTGACGGGGGCAGCCGACTAGAGTTTCCGCGCGGACCCCTGGGCAAGCAGACCTGGTTTGTCTATTTCGACGCTACAGGCCGTGCCATCCGTGCCGAACAGGTGTTAACCGAGCAGAACTTCAACCGCGTTGACGTCGGCATGGCGCAAGACGAGGTGCTGAAGCTTTTGGGCCGGCCCAGCGATACGCAGGCGCTTGGGCGTGAGCGTGGTGTGGTGTGGAGCTACCGCTATGACAACTATGTTTGCAACTGGTTTCAAATAGAACTGTCGCAACAGCAGCAGGTGCGCTCAGCCGGTTACAGCCCGTCGCCGGAATGCGAGCGGCGCGATGACTCCTTTTAAACGCATCAGCTCGCAGGGTTGGTTGATACTCTGTGATTTATATGAAATAGAGCTCTAGCCCCCGTGCTTATTGCGCAAGCAGCTATAAAACATATAGCGATTAAGTGAATTGGAGCTGCTCCGTACGCCAACGTGCAACATCAGGCACACTTGCCAGCCCTCTCTTCAAGACTCGATTTACCCATGTTTTACGCCGTACTCAAATCCATTCACCTGTTGTCTGTCATCGTCTGGATTGGCGGCATGGTGTTTGCCCATTTCTTTTTGCGGCCGGCGGTGGCCACGCTGGAGGCACCGGTTCGCGTGCCACTGATGCACGCGGTATTAGGTCGATTTTTCAAGGCCGTGCTGGTGTTGTCAACCCTGGCCCTGGCCAGTGGCAGCTGGATGATTGGGCGCATGGCCCGGCAAATGGCGCAATCGGGCGTCAAGTTCAATATGCCGATCGAGTGGATGGTGATGGCCTTGTTGGGCGTGCTGATGTTTGCCATTTTTGGCCACATCCGGTTTGCACTTTATAAGCGTTTGTCGCGTGCGGTGACGGCGCAGGATTGGCCGGCCGGCGGGGCCGCGCTGGCCAGCATCCGGTTTTGGGTCACGGTCAATTTGTCGGTGGGCGTGGTGATTGTGCTGGTGACCTTGCTGGGCGCTGCCAGCTGATGCGCCGCGGATGAACCCGAACGCGCAACAACTCTGGCGCGGACCGCGCTGGGCGCTGGCCGTCTTGCTGGCGGTTTTGGGCATGCTCGGCCCGTTTTCGATCGATACCTATATTCCGGCGTTTTCGGGCATTGCCAACTCTCTGGGTGCCACGCCGGTGCAGATGCAGCAAACCTTGTCGGCCTACCTGTTTGGCTTTGCCTTCATGAGCCTGTTTCATGGCGCGATCTCTGACAGCGTGGGGCGCCGCCCTGTGGTGCTGTGGGGCATGGCGGCGTTCACGCTGGCATCGGCCGGTTGCGCGCTGTCGCAAAGCATTGGCCAACTGGTGTTTTTTCGGGCCATGCAGGGCTTGAGCACCGGGGCCGGCATTGTGGTGGCGCGTGCCGTGGTGCGCGACATGTTTGACCCGACTCAGGCGCAAAAGGTGATGAGCCAGATCACGATCTATTTTGGCGTGGCCCCCGCGATTGCGCCGATCATTGGCGGCTGGTTGTTCGTGCATCTGGATTGGCACAGTGTTTTCTGGTTTCTGACCGGTGTGGGCGTCACGCTCTGGATCGCCAATTACAAGTTGCTACCCGAAACCTTGCACCTCACGCACCGGCAGCCGCTCAAGGTTAGCAACCTGATGCAGGGCTACGTGCAACTGGGGCGCGACCCGCGGTTTTTCCTGCTGTCGCTGGCCAGTGGCGTGCCTTTTAATGGCATGTTTTTGTACGTGTTGTCGGCCCCGGCGTTTCTGGGTGAGCATCTGGCGCTGGCTCCGACGCAGTTTTTCTGGTTTTTTGTGCTCACCATCAGCGGCATCATGTGTGGCGCCTGGGTCAGTGGCCGCATGGCTGGCAAACTGGCGCCCAAGCAGCAAATCAGGTACGGATTTTTGATCATGTTGACGATTGGCGTCCTCAATTTGGTGGCCAACTTGTTGTTCAAGGCCGATGTGCGCTGGTCATTGTTCCCAATTGCGATTTTTTCGTTTGGCTGGGCCTTG
>SESG01020037.1_pt1 | contig 10882 bp, 7 predicted proteins | sample 3171421 | NCBI WGS metagenome assembly SESG01 (sample SAMN10866946, study PRJNA518727) | freshwater metagenome | biome: subpolar coniferous forest; feature: holomictic lake; material: water; isolation source: holomictic Lake 227, 6 m and 8 m depth | place: Canada: near Kenora, Ontario | collected... | reverse complement strand
ATTTTGGAGGTTGTGTTTTGAAAACCCAGTAATGAGGTTCGTTTCAATCTTAATGAATTGAACTACTTTATAATCAAATCACTAGAATAAAACCATTCGTTTTCCAATCAACCTTTTGGTTCATTATAGGGGGTTATTATTCTTGTATTATATCTGTCACAATTACACCCGGTATAACCTTAATCCTCAAGTCCGGTCCAACGCTTTCTCAGATAATGGGCTGCCATTTTTGGCTTGCGGTCGCGCGTAAATACACCCTTGAAATTCATGCCTCCAAACCGAATTACACCCTGACCCGTTTTAAAGTCGGCAAAGGCCCAAACATGCATTCCTGCCACAAAATCCTTCGAATCAGCCACATCAAGGTAGGCTTTGATGAAATCACGCTGGTATTCTTCGGTAAACATTTCAGGCTGATCAGCATGCATCCCGGGATAGGTGTCGGCACCAAATTCAGTAATCAGAATGGGTTTCTTCAATTTTCCGTATAAATCATCGAGTTCGGCGCTGAGCATTTTGGCTCCGGTTTTGATATCACCGGGATTGGTGTACCAGCCCCAGTAGCGGTTGATGCAAACAACATCCCCCAATGCAAGCCATTCAACCGGGCCACCCATCACGCCAACCAGCGTTCTCAGCCTGACAGGATCAAGTTCCTTCACCAGGTCGAAGAGTTCTTTAAATAAGGCCACTGATTGGGGATCTGCCTTTTTTATATTGGTGGACGACAAACTGGACATACTGATGTTTGGTGGTGTAGGTTCATTGGCTACATTCCACATCACCACCGAAGGATGGTTTTTATCCCGGGCGATGAGTTCATGAACATACTGTTTGCACATAACCTGCCTTGCTTTTAATTCTTCCTGATCGCCTTGAAAATACAATCCAACGGCCGGTATTTCGTCGATGATCAGAATGCCATTCCGGTCGGCCATGTTCATGTATTCTTCGTCGTACGGATAGTGCGATGTACGGTAAGAGTTGGCTCCAACCCATTTCAGCAACGAATAATCTTTGATCATGACAGGAAGGGCAGTTCCCTTTCCAAAAATCGGAAAATCTTCATGCTTTCCAAATCCTTTCAGGAAGATTGGTTTGCCATTCAGAAGCAATTGCTTATCGGTTGCAGTAAAGGTTCTTACGCCAGTCTCGAGTTGATACGCATCGACCACTTTTTTCGAATTTAGAATGGAAACCTTCACTTTATACAGAAACGGATCTTCGGTAGACCAGAGGCGTACTTTCGGAATTTTTACATCCAATTCAGCCAGTCCATTTTTCAATACAAATTCCGTTTCAAATTCCTGATTATTTCCGGAGATTTTCACTTTGCCTCCGGAAGCTTTTCCATCGACATTCACTTTCACATGAACCGAACCGGTTGTATTTTCAAATCCGGTATTCAAGGTTACATCCTGGATATTCGCATTCGGCGTCAAAGTATACAACCATACATCACGATTTAATCCGGCATAAGGGAAGAAATCGAAATTCGCGCTGGGAAGGCTCTGAAAGAATCCGCCTGCAACCAGTCCACCCGTGGGTACCCGACTTGGTTTCAGAATATTTTCAATCTGGATGGAAATTCGGTTGAGGCCATTCCAATTGATATCCGGACTGATGTTAAAGGCAAAAGGCAAATGGCCTCCTTCGTGTTGACCTACCGGCTTACCATTCACAAATACTTTTGCAGCATAATTGGCAGAGCCTACACGGATGTAAATTTTTTGGCCCTTCCAGGAACCCGGGATAAATACCTCCTTTTCGTACCAGGCTAGTCCAAGATAATCGCGACTATCAGTAAACTGTTCGTTCCAACTTCCCGGAACAGCAATGTCACAGCTTTTGGCTAAGCCATTCTGCCAGTTTTCCGTTTCGCCAACGGCCAATGAGTCTTTCTGAAACTTCCAGATTCCTGAAATATTCTGCACGTTTCTAAACTCATTTTGTTGTGGGAACAACGCGATGTCTTGAGTTTTAGCCCGCCTGATACTTTGAGCGTCCACCTGAACAGCCAATGTGCAGATCATTGCCAGGACTAAAATTTGTATTTTCATATTTTATAGATTTTTTATTAGTAAAAAAACTGAACATCAATTTGTCAGTTTTGCAGAAAATAAAAAAAGGGCGAAACGGCATAACACCGTTCCGCCCAAGCTCATCCAAATTAATATCCGGGATTCTGTTCTAAAACCCCGTCCTTGTTTAAATTTATTTCTGTTAGCGGTATTGGCAACAATGCATTTTTGCTTGTCAGACCGGTTATTTTTTGTCCCCGTCCAATCACGCGGTTCAACAACTGACCGGTGCGCATCAGTGTCATCCGTCGGTTTTCTTCTGCCAGAAGTTCACGGGCTCTTTCATCCAGAATAAAATCAATCGTCACTTCGCTGCTGGTAATCGGGCTCGCATTTGCCCGGCCTCGCAGCACGTTGATGGTCTGGGCCGCTTCAGCCAGCTTGCCCTGTTTAAATTGAGCCTCTGCTTTCAACAGGTAGGTTTCGCCCAACCGCATCACAATGATATCTTTAATCATCGCACTTCCAAATGGATCGTTCTCATCGTATTGATCCCATTTGTTGGTGTGAGGAACGATATAACGATTGGTATCAATTCCAGCTTCAAAAATATTGACTTTCTGGCCGTACCTTGCATACTTCGGATCATTATAAAAGTAATCTCTCCGAAGTGTATATCTTGAATTCCTCATGTCGCCCGGCTTATACAAACCTGTCAACACCCATGATGTCAGCGCAATCCTGCTAATCCCGCGTCCGCCCAGCGAATCGCAGAGTAACATGCCCGGTTGCTGATGATACCTTGAACCCCAAACTCTACGTTGCTGAGGGAATCCGATTTCTACACTACTGGTATTTGTAGGTGGTAGATTTGAACCTGTTCCACCAATTACGCTATTTGGATTTTCCATTTCCAATACCCAGATGGCTTCGGTGTTTCCCTGTGATCTTCTTTGGTTTCCATAAATAAACATATCGGAAAATGGATCACCTGGATTATTTGCTTTGCTGCCATACCGACGATTAACCAGGCTGAAGTTTCCACTGCTGATGATTGCATCACATTCTGCCACTGCCAGATCTGGCTTACCTATTCTCAGATAAGCTTCGGCCAGTAACTGCGATGCCATGGACTTGTGAGCTCTTGAGTACATCTTTCCCTTTGTATTGCTGCTGACATCGGTAACAGATGGCAAATTATTCTTTGCAAACACCAAATCATCCTCAATCAACTTGTTCAAATCAGTAATTTGTGCCCGCGTAAAATCTGTTTTGGGACCATCAACGGGTGTGGTAATCAATGGCACCTTTCCAAAAAGAGTAACCAGGGAATTATAAGCAAATGCTCTGTAGAACTTCGCTTCTCCACTTATCTTATTTTTTGTTGCCTGAGCAACGGCAGTTGCCGGATTATCAGCAACAATGATAATTGAATTGGCATTGTTGATGATTTTGTAGGCCCATTTCCAGGCGAACAATACTGCAGGATCTGTGGAAGTCAGATTCTCGTAATTGGTGAAAGGAACCATCCAGGGATCATTGTCAGCGGGAGCCTTGTTAAAGGCTACGTCGGTACCTATCTGCCAGCAACCGAGCCAGCCCTGACCGCCGCCAGCTGCATTGGCCATGAATGTATGCCAGGATGAATATTGATTCTGAAGTCCGATTAGAGCGGCATTCAGCCCCAATTCATTGTTCAGTTCAGTCGGATTAAAGTTGGAATACAATTTCTCGTCTAGAAAGGCTTTATCACATGAGGAAACACCCAGTATGATAATGAGATACATTATATATATTTTATTTTTCATTCTGAAATTCGTTTATGGTTAATAATTATTTCAATGTGATGTTCGTGCCAATGGTGAAGGTACGCGTCAACGGATAACTGTTGTTGGTGCTGGCTGCCGACCTGTCGTAATCAGCCTCCGGATCCCATCCGTACCACTTTGTCCAGGTAACCAGATTTCGGCCTGTCACATATAAGGTTAAACCGGCTAATTTTAGCTTATTTACCAATTTTGAATTGGCCACAAAACTTATGGTTATATCTTTCAGCCTGGTATAACTGGCATCTTCCGGATAATTATAATACCTTGAATTGATGAAAGCGAGTGATGGTCTTGTATTGCTTTTATTTGTGGCCGTCCAGTATCCAAGTCCTGAAGGTAAGTTCTGTCTGCCTCCATAATCCCGGTAATCCATCATGCTGTTATTTTTGGTCATACCCTGGGCCGTCTGGATAAAGATGTTCAGATGAAAGGACTTATAATGAAAAGTATTGGTTAAACCGCCTGTCCATTTAGGCGTAGCCTGTCCCAGTACTACCTTGTCGGCAGGAGTAATGGTTTTGCTTCCATCCGTATCGGCAAATTTAATGTCGCCCGGTTTAGCCGATGGATCGACCTTTGAAGCATCTTCGCCTACCTGCCAGATGCCATCCTTCTTGTAATCATACACTACGCTGACCGGTTTTCCAATAAACCATGCATTTCCTATGTCATCCTTTTTATCGCCGTACAGATCAACAATTTCATTCTTATTGGTTGCAAAGTTCAAACTGGTTTCCCACCTGAAACCCTCCCTCGAAAAAATATTTGCTTTCAGGTTTAACTCAAATCCTTTATTTGCAACTGCTCCAAGGTTGTCAAGCACGCGGTCGAAGCCGGTAATCAGCGGAATCGAACGGTACAGCAATAAATCTTTTGTATGCGTTGAGTAGACATCGACTGTTCCCGAAAGTTTCCCTTTCAGCAATTCAAAATCCAGTCCTACATTCGTTCCATAGGTACTCTCCCAAGTCAGATTTTTGTTTCCGAGAATATTCGCCAATACGCCAATTGTGCTGATTCCGTTAAATGGAAGGCGCACGGTTGATGCGGTGGATGAAGTGACGTTCGGGTCGATGGCTTGATTACCTGAAAGGCCATAGGAAGCGCGCAGTTTCAGATTACTGACGAACTGCAGGTTCTCCATAAACTTCTCTTTCTTGATATTCCAGCCCAAGGCCATGGAAGGGAATAACCCATATTTCGAAGTATTTGAACCAAATGCGGAATATCCGTCACGACGGGCTGTAAGTGTAAAGAGATACTTACTGGCTACCGAATAATTGACCCTGATCATTTGAGACAAAAGGTTGGATTTCCAGGCCAGCGTACTCGCTGACACGGACGAGGCAGACGACAGGTTGTTGAACAACAACTGGTCGTTGATAAATCCGGTTGCAGATGTACCTGATGAAAAGTAGTTTGTTTGCTGTGCACTGTAAAGCCCTGTGAGATCCAGTGTGCTTTTTGCCCAGCTTTTGTGGTAGGTAAATATGTTCTCCAGAATCCAGTTTCTTGTTTCGGTATTTGAAACATAGGCCGTACCGAGCAAATCTCCTGTGCTTCTTCCCAAATAACTTTGAAACTGAGAAGGAACAAAACTGTAACCCACATTCAATTTATAATTGAACCCCGGAAGAAAAGCCGGTTTTACCTGGAAATAGGCATTTGCATTGATGTTTTGATTTCGGTCGTTGCGCGTACTGGTTAAACCCAACATTGGACTTTTATAAACAAGCTCACCAAACATTGGATAGACTTCATAATTTCCGTTGGCATCTTTGAGCGAACCATAAGGGCTTATCAAACCGGCTTGCGCTAAGTTGGCACGGCCTCCATCGTAATTATTATTGGTCAGAAATATATTCAGACCTCCATCCAGATAGGGAGAAATTTTTGCCGTAATATTCGAACGAATACTGGCTCTCTGATAATTATATCCCTGAATGACACCATTTTGATCCAGAAAATCGCCCGACACATAATATTTTACAGCCTCACTTCCTCCTGAAATACTCAAGTTGTAATTCTGAATGGTTCCTTGCTGTTTAATTTCATCGAGCCAATTTGTAGTTATTCCATTGGCATAATTTTGTTGCTCGTACAGGTTGGGCAGAATATTTTTATCACTAGATCCGGCCTGAGCTTTCCAATCCGCATATTTTTGAACATATTCCTGCGGCCCCATTTGTTCCACTACATTCGAAAATGATTCAATCCCGCCATAGGTGCTGAACTTAATGACCGGCTTGCCGATCATCCCTTTTTTGGTAGTGACTAAGATCACTCCATTTGCTCCCCGGGTTCCATAAATGGCAACAGCCGAAGCATCTTTTAATATTTCCAGCGATTCGATATCGTTTGGATTGATGTCGTTAAGTGAACCACCGGTTGTGCTGAGCGGCACCCCATCCACCACCACAAAAGGACCGGAGGAAGCACTGATTGAATTTACCCCGCGAATTAGCGCAGAAACTCCACTTCCCGGCGCAGAAGAACTTTGAGTAATGTTCACACCGGCAACGGCTCCCTGTACCGATTGCAATACATTAATAACAGGAAGTTGCGAAAGACGCTCTTTGGGCAAGGAGGTAACTGATCCGGTAATATCGCTCTTCTTTTGAGTTCCATATCCGATCACCACCACTTCATCCACACCAATCGTTTCCTCTTCCATGATCACATTCACCGGCGATAAACCATTGATGGTAATTTCCTGCGATTTCATCCCAATGAATGAAAAAACCAGAACCGCTTTCTGCGGAACATTGACCAATGCAAAATTTCCATTGATATCTGTGATGATCCCATTGGTCGTTCCTTTCACGATCACAGAAACGCCTGGCAAGGTCCCTCCTGTGAAGTCTTTTACCGTACCAGAAACAGGGTTTTGTTGCTGACTGATGCCAACAGCATTGGAAGGTAACAAAACAATCTGGCGTTCATATATCTTGTAAGAAATATTTGTATTCCTGAACAGTTCATTCAGCGTACCTTCCAGTAGTTCGTTTTCGACAGTTATCGCTACTTTTTGTGTAACATCGACTAGTTTGCCATTGTAGATAAAGTACATATCCGAGCTTTTTTCAAGGATACCCAGAACTTCTTCAATGGAAGTATTCTCTTTTGCAAGGGTAAACCGTGTGTTTTGTGAGTACCCGCTATTTGCAAAAGTTTGAATGATGGAGAGTAAAACAACAAAGAGAGTTAGTTTCATCTTTCTAATAAAATTTGTGATCTGGATGTAAGAATCCTCTTCCCGGTGCCGGGAATGATTTTTTTTCATAAATTTGTACGTATTAAGTTTATAATTTAATAAAGTCCTGTCCGCACAGGGCAATCTGAAGGGGAGTTGCAAGCTTCCCTTTTTTTTTGTGTTTAGTTAATGTTTGATTGATCTATAGGCCTATTTTTTAGTGATGATTACCTTTCTTTTGCTGAAGGAAGAGTCTTTCAATTGGGTTCCCTGGATGATTTTATAGTTGATCGGCGTGCAGTAGGATAGCAGTTTCATGGCTTCCTCCAAAGTTTCCTGTTTAAAGGTTGCAGTGAAAACATATCCGCTTCTTGCCAGTTTGTCATCATAGACAATCTCTGCATTGTACCATCTCCCGAGCCGGTCTGCCACATTGTTGATGCTGTCTTTCTTCAATATCAGCAAGCCCTTGATCCATCCCAGGTATTTGCTGCCATCCGTGTTTTGAATTTTGTAGCTCTTATGAGACTTGTTCAGCACAATAATTTGGTTTTCATTTAAGGTTACCGGCTCAGCATGTTCTTCTTCACTGCCCATCAGCATGGAGACTTTGCCATGTTCCAGAAACGTAGAGATCTCCTTATCTCCCGCATAGTTGGAGATATTGAAACGGGTCCCTGTGGCTTTGATTTTGTACCCGTTCAAATCCACATAAAAAGGGTGTTCACTGTCAGATTTGACCTGGAAATAAGCTTCCCCTGTCAATTTTACTTCACGCGTGTCGCCATCAAAATATTCGGGATAGGTAAGTTTGCTGCCGGAATTCATCCACACTAAGGTTCCATCGCTCATTTGGATTTGGGAACGGACACCAAAGGAGGTTTCAGCACATCTCATGGCAATGCTCAATTGATGCATTTCCTTTACGTGAGACGGGCTCCAGATGGTGAAAACCAGAAGTGGCAGTATAAGTATTGCAGCTATCCTTTGAAAGGTGAGGAGCAATCTATTGGAATTTCCACCTTGATTGAGCTTCTTCCTGACGATCATTAAATCCTTGCCGGCATCTATTTTCTTCATGGCAACCAGTCTGTCGGAAAAAGACAACAGGTTGGCAATCTCCTTGTATTCAGCTAAATTTTCAGGTGATGCTTCCAGCCACGACTGCAAATCGTTATTTTGCTGCTTGTCCAGTTGGCCGGAATATTCCAGCGACATCAAATTGTATAGGTAATCTTTGTCTTCCACTCCTTTGGTGCTTTTATATTAGTTAAGACGTAATTTCTTGAATTACCCCCTACGCACTTTCAGGATATTGTGAAGCAATCCAAACAGAACTATCTGAGAAAGTGGAAAAGATCGAAAAGAATAAGCAGAGGCAGGTATTCTTTAAGTTCAATTCTTAAAATATGAAGGGCTTTTGTTATTTGATTTTCTACTGTTTTCTCAGAGATATCCAGCATTACGGCAATTTCACGGTTTTTTAAACCCTGTAAACGACTCAATTCAAAAATTTCGCGGCAACGTTCAGGCAATTTTTCAAGGCTCTTGTTAAATAGGGCTTCGAGTTCCGATAAAACGAACGTTTCAAAATATTCATCAGCTACCTCATTCTCCTTGGTGATTTCCTGAACTTTAACATTCCTGTCTTTCCTTCGCAGCAGGTCAAAACATCTGTTTTTTACAGAAGCAAACAAATAGGAGCGGATGGAAAACCGGATATCCGCCTTTTCGCGGTCGTTCCAGAATTTAACAAAAACATCCTGAACCAGATCCCTGGCTTCCTGTTCGGGAATGGAGATCATCTTTTGGGCATACACACACAGGCCCGGATAATAATAGTTGAAGAAGAAGTCAAAGGCATATTCCTTTCCCCTTTTCATCTCATCATATAAAAAAAGTTCTTTCGTCTGGTTGCCAGTATCCATTGAGATGCCCGCTGAGTTTTGGAAAATAAAAGTACGCTAATTTTTGATGGTTTTCTCAGTGAATGCAATCCTCCTCATTTCCGATTATTTGATTGGCCGGATTGTTCTGTTTGCCCCCGTCTCCCGCGCGGTTGTATCGCGTGGCATTTGTATCTTTACCCAATAACTACCGCATCGTCCAATATCCCTTTCTCACCTGTATTATCTGCTGCGCTGATATATAAATAATCCTCTGCCCTGAAAACCAATGTGTCTCAACCGGAATGTTATGGATATAATCAATTTTTTCATCCATAACTTTATTGCTCCATAATTCTACCGGATGATTGTCATGCCTCTAAAACTGATATATAAATAGTTACTGCTCATATTAATACGCAATAACTGATGAGGCATAAAAATAGGGAATAACTTTCTTTAAACCACGCGATACAATCGCGCGGGAGCGAGGGCTCCTACACTATCTCAGTTTCAGGATTGAATATCTTGGCTTAAAAAGCCGCTGAAAACCCCGCCAGTATTTCCGGCAGCCAGCATCAACCTGTGGGATTTACGAACAAACCGGATAACTCAAGTTTAACCATGGATTCACAGGATCTCCTGCCGAAAATATTTTCACAATCAGATACCTACAAGGCAGGATTGCAGGCGTTTTTTTTTGCGACTGGAAGATGCCAGGATTTTTTGGGGTTTTTGGAGGTTTTTTGCTGAAAAGTTCAGCGGGGGAGTTCGTTTATTTTTAAACGAAATGACAGTTTATCAAGACAGAATACTTCATCGACAATACTTATCGCAGAATCTAAAAGCGATTAAGGTTTCTCACTGTATTGCCCAATTATTGTCTGAATTTCAGTTCTAATTTCCGGAATAATATTTTTTACAACATCCCAAACGATGGAGTAGTTGACTCCCATATAATCATGGATCAAACGGTCACGCATTCCTGCCATATTTTTCCAGGAGATATTGCTCCAGTTGAACTTAATGTCGGCAGGGATCTTTTTTGTTGCCTCCCCAATTATTTCCAAACTGCGGACAACTGCCCTCTTGATGGTCTCATCCCTGAGAAAATCATCTTTGCTGGTTTCCGGTCTAATAACTGAGACGATATAATCACATTCCAACAAAATATGTTTCAAGTACTCGATTGATTCTTTAGACATACTCCACCTCTTTTAAGATGTAGGGACCAATGTACGGACTTAACCCATTTTCAGTAACAATATCAAGTTTGCAGCCCTTTAGTATTTCTTCCAGGTAATTGCAAGTATTCATATAATTCTCAAACGTTTCCTGATCAGACCGAAAGTCAATCAAAATATCTACATCACTATCCCTATTTGATTGATTATTAACCACAGAACCAAATAATCCAATGCTTGTAACTCCAAATTTGGTTAATTCAGTTTTACTGTGCTTGAGTTTGCTCAATATTTCCGCCTTTTGCATAATGATTTGAGTTTGAACAAATATATCAATTTTTCAAGGTTAATCTACCATTTGTGGTCTATTAAGGTTAGTTCCAAAGTCCTGGAAATATCAATTATTTTTTCCCGCCTCCCGCGCTATTGTATCTCGTGGCATTTGTATCTTTACCGTCGCTGGCGCGGATTTGTAATCCGTGCCCACACAATCTTTCGAAAACCTTCTATTTGTATAACATCGATTTTCTGCAAATGAGCCGAAAATATAAGTTCCACAACCCAGATGGCATGTATTTTATAACTTTTGCCGTTCAGGGATGGGTGGATGTCTTTACCCGCAATGAGTACAAAGACAACCTACTTGATAACCTTGCCTATTGTCAAAAACAAAAAGGATTGGAAATCTTTGCGTGGTGTATCATGTCCAACCATGTGCACATGATTGCGAAAGCCGAAGGAAACCACGCTTTGTCGGAGATTCTGCGCG
>SESG01008934.1_pt1 | contig 10882 bp, 5 predicted proteins | sample 3171421 | NCBI WGS metagenome assembly SESG01 (sample SAMN10866946, study PRJNA518727) | freshwater metagenome | biome: subpolar coniferous forest; feature: holomictic lake; material: water; isolation source: holomictic Lake 227, 6 m and 8 m depth | place: Canada: near Kenora, Ontario | collected... | reverse complement strand
ATCCGACTCGCTGGATGGTGCGCTGCTGCAGGACGCGGAGCAGCTTCGCCTGCGCGCCGAGCGAGAGCTCCGCCAGCTCGTCCATGAACAGGGTTCCCCCGCCCACCTGCTCGAAGCAGCCGATGCGCCGCTGGGCGGCGCCCGTGAAGGCGCCGCGCTCGTGGCCGAAGAGCTCCGACTCCTGGAGCGATTCCGGGATGGCGGCGCAGTTCAAGGCGATGAACGGGGACTTGGAGCGGCCCGATCGGTCGTGGATGGCACGGGCCACGAGCTCCTTGCCCGTGCCGCTCTCGCCGTGGATGTAGACCGAGATGTCCGAGGCCGCCACCCGGTCGATCTGGCGGTAGAGCTCCCGCATGGACGGCGAGGCTCCCACGAAGCCCGGGATGGTCCGCCCCTCCGCCTCCCGTTCCAGGGTGGCGAGGCGCATCGCCATGGCGTGCTTCTCCATGGCGTTGACGAGGGTGGTGATGAGCTTGGTGCGGTCCACCGGCTTCGGCAGGTAGTCGTAGGCGCCGCGCCGCATGAGGTCCACGACCGTGTCCACGTCCTTCGTGGCGGTCAGGACGATGACCGGGAGGTGGCGATGGTGGGAGCGGATCCGGTCGAGCGCCACGGCGCCCCCCATGCCCGGCATGGAGAGATCGAGGAGGACGGCGGCCGGCGTCTCGTCCGGAAGGGAGGCGAGGCAGGCCTCGCCGCTCTCCAGTTCCAGCGGGTGGAATCCAGCCGCCTCCACCCAGCCGCCGATGAGGGTGCGCAGGTGGGCGTCGTCATCGACCACGAAGACGGACGGCCGTTCGTCGGCTCTGGATGGAATCATCTGAAGGCCTCCTGTGCACGGAGTGGGCCGAACCTGACCCCCTCAGGGTGAGCCGGAACGGTACGCATGCGTCTCGCAGCCCCGGGAGTGTACCGGGGTTGCGTACCGGGATGGGACAGTTCCGCAGCCAGGGGCCATTGCGCGATGGCGCGCCGTGTGCAAACCCTATCGTCATGGACGTCAAACGCATCCTTTACGTGGACGACGACGAGGCCATGCTCCGCATCGTGGCCGCCACCCTTCCTCGGCTGTCTGGCGTCGAGGTGGTCACGGCCACCTCGGGCGCTCACGGCCTCGCCCTGCTCGGCCAGCAACGGTTCGACCTGGTGCTCCTCGACTACGAGCTCCCCGACTTCGACGGCGCAGACCTGTGCGCCGAGGTGCGGATGAGGATCGGCGCGAGCACACCCGTGGTCTTCCTCTCCGGCCACGAGGACGGGCCCGAGCGGCGCGCCGCCATGGAAGCCGGCGCCAGCGTGTTCCTCCGCAAGCCGTGCCCGCCCGCGGCGATCGCCGCCGGCATCGCCCCCCTCCTGCGCGAGCGCGCACTCGACCCGGTGCAGCCATGACGACGAAGATCGATCCCTACGTCGCCTATCGGCTCCAGCTCCTCCAGGACGGTCAGACGCTTCGCTCCCTCTGGGAGAGCGTCGGCCGAGGGGAGCCCGACGTCCGGGACCGGCTGGCCAAGTTCCTCCACCGGCTGCACGGAACCTCGGGGACCTACGGGTACGAGCAGGTTTCCGCGCTCGCCCACGACCTCCGCGAGGTGGTGGTGGCGCGCCCCCCCCGCGTACTCGACGAGAACCTTGCCGAGCCGCTGCTCACGGCCCTCGTCGAAGCGTCGCTCGGCACGGTCGGTTCGTAAGTGGAACGGTCCGGACCGGTTTGCTCGACGGTCCCGTTCCGAACCGGCACGTAAGTACCCTGAGCCGGGGGCAAGAAAGCTGGCGCGAGTCTTGAAAGGTTCGGGGGCCATGACGCCACGGACCTTCCTCGCACTCTCCCTCGCCTCGGCGGCCCTCATCTTCCCGGTGGGTGCCTCCGCACTCGAGGAAGCCCACACCGGGACCCACTTCCAGGTCTACGTCCCGCCCAACGGGAACAACGCCGGCCGCCCCAATGCGCTCGTGATCACGGCCCAGGCGGGTACCTCCGCCAACGCCTGCATCGTGACCGCCACCGACAAGACGTCGGGCGCCCACACCCAGAACGGCGTGAGCCTCGTGAAGGGCGAGAGCCTCGTCATCTACATCCGGGACGGGTCGCGAAACGACGACTACGGCGGCCTCGCCGACGGGGTCTACTTCGTCGTCGATTCCACGCTGCCCGTCGCCGTGAACTACGCCTCCGACTCCGACTGGGAGCACGACTGGGCACCGGCCACGAGCGGCACGCTGCGCGGCTCGGAGTTCTTCCTCTACGCCCAGCAGACCAACCAGTCCAACCGGGACATCGACGTCTTCGCCTACGAGAACGGCACCCACGTCGAGATCTACGACGTGACCGCGGGCACGCCGCTCCTCTCCAAGACCGGCATCGCCCACGTGGGTCCGCGCTCCGCCACCCCGGTCCTCTCCGCCGACCTGAACGAGGGAGAGGACCTGAACCGGCGCTACGGCCTGGGGAAGGACCTCTTCACCTTCGGTCACGTGTACCAGGTGGCGGCAACCAAGGACGTGACCGTCCTCTACGGCTCCATCGACACCACGGTGGCAGGTCTGAACCAGGCCCGCGACGGCGCCGGCTTCGTGCCGGGGCGAACCGGCCACGCCATCGACAACGACTTCTACTTCGCCATCCCCCACAACCCGGGCATGCTCAGCGAGCAGGAGCTCCGGGTGGTCGCCGCCACGCAGCCCGTGACCGTCACGCTCAAGGGCTGGAACACCACCACCAACGCCTGGGTGGTCATCACCACCTGGAATCTGAAGGCCTTCGGCCACGCCGATTACGTGGGCGGTACCTACGACCTCTACCACCTCACCTCCACCGGCGGGAACGTCACGGTCTACGAGGCCAACTGGATGGAGACCGGGCAGCAGACCACCAGCGACGACGCCGACTTCGCCCCCGGGTTCTTCAACGCCGACGGCAGCGAGACCTTCGTGGTCTACCTCGGCCCGCCGGGCGACCAGACCCTGACCACCCAGAAGGGCATCTACAGCCACGTCTACCTCTACAGCTTCGCCGGGGAAGCGGCGGTCTGGGTGCGGGACGCCGACACCAACGGCACGATCTTCAACCAGACCGTCTCCATCCCGGCCCAGGGGTACGCCGACGTGAGGATCGGCCAGACCCAGTGGAACGCGATGAACAACGCCGCCGCGGGTCGCCGCCCGTACCTGCGCATCGACTCGCCGACGCCCATCGCCGTGAACATGGCCAACTGGAACGACAACGTCATGGCCTTCGCCACGGCCGTGCTGCCGCTCAACCCCAAGGTGGACGTGGTCCCGCCGCCGGCCGCCACGGTGGGGAGTACCGTGACGGTCGGCGGATCGGTCACGAACCAGGGCACGAACCCCATCACCTCCGTGGAGACGCGCGTCACCGTGCCCACCGGCCTCACCTACGTGAGCGGGACGCTGGCGGGCCTGCCCCAGACCTCCGTGGCGCCGGTCACGGCGGGCACCGAGGTGGTCTACAACCTCCAGTCGCTCGCCCCCGGCCAGTCGGCTCCGCTTGCCATGAACGTCACGGTGACCGCCTCCGCAGGCCAGGTGGCGGCGGTCAACGTCTCCACCACCGCCAAGGACGCGGGGGTCATCATCGGCCAGACGGGGAGCGCCGCGACGCGCCCGCCCGCCAACGCCGTGGCCACCATCAGCAACCTGGTCGCCGGGGCGTCGAACACGGCGGTGGTGCTCAACTGGAACGAGCAGGCCGACACCGGGATCGTGAGCACCATCACGGTGCAGCGTTCGGCCGCCCTCACCGGACCGTGGACCGCCATCGCCGCGGCCACCCGCACGAGCACCGGTGTCGGCGTGCCCGTCAACGCCAGCTTCACCAACACCGGCCTCACCAACAACACCAACTACTACTACCAGGTGGTGGCCACCGGCTCGGCCGCGCAGGTCAGCACCGCGGGCCCGGTCCTGGCGCGCCCCACCAACAACACGCCGCCTCCCACACCCGTCTGCAGCACCATCCCCTCGAGCGCCTCCATCTCCGTGGTGCTCGGCGGTTCCGGGACGCCGGACCTGAAGGGCTACCTCGTGGAGCGCGCGTCCAGCTCCGCCGGCCCCTGGTCGGTCATCACCGCCTCCCCGGTGCTGGGAGCGACGACGACCGCGGCCGTCACCGTGGCAGACGGAAACCTCGTGAACGGGACCATCTACTGGTACCGCGCGCGCGCCCAGAACACGAGCAACCTCTACAGCTCCTACTGCGTGGCCATCAGCGACGTCCCCGGCGCCAACTCCACCCGCACCAGCAACAACATCGTCTACTTCGAGGACATGCTCGGCCCGGGCACGAACGACTGGGACTACAACGACTTCGTGGTCCGCGTGGCCGCCACCGAGGTGGTGTCGGGCGGCGACCTCTCGGCCATCACCATCGACTACGAGCCGCTGGCCCGCGGTGCCTCCTACATCCACATGTTCCGCCAGCACCTGCCGGTGCAGGGCAACTGGACGGCCACGCTCACCCGGTTCGTGGTGGGGAACCCCTCGCAGGTCGCCTCCCGGAACACCACCGCGGGCACCGGCCCCATCGACATCGAGATCTACGCCGACACGCGGACCGCGCTGGCCCCCGCCACCGGTTCGTTCACCAACACCCAGCCTTCCCAGGTCGGGTTCCAGGCCGGCGCGCTGGCCCGTCTCGAGATCACCCTGACCACGCCCGGCGCGAACCCGGACGGGGCCCTGGGCGCTGCCCCGTGGGACGCGTACCTGAAACTGCCCTACCTGACCGGTCCCCAGGGCAACGAGATCCACCGGGCCCTGTACGGCGGCTCCACCGAGATCGCCACCTCGGGGCCGCTCGTGGGTACCCCGATCGACTTCGTGCTCGTCCACCCGCTCACCATCGTGGCCCCGAGCTGGGCGTACGAGGGGACGCCGGTGTGGAACTCCTACCCGTCCTTCATCCCCTACCAGCAGACCGTTGGGCCGGCGGATGCGAACTGGCCGGACCGTCCGACGAGTCGCAAAGACGTCTTCGACCAGAATCACTGAGAGTGAATATCATGAACTTCTCCGCCCTCGCCCTCGCTCTCGCCCTCGGTTCCACCATCACCCCTGCCGGCGAACGCCCTGTCTGGGCGGGTTCGCTCCAGCCCGGCCTCGACCCCGTCGTCGTCTCGGCCGTCCCCGGGGGCCTCCGGGTCCGGTCGGCCTCCTCGGTCCTCACGCCGGGGGGTGACTCCTCGAACGTCCTGGGCGCCGGCCTCTGCCCGGGAACGAGCCCGCGCCTCGGCGTGCCCTCGGGAGCCAGTCTCTACCTCCTGGGACCGGGCGCGCCGGCGACCCTCGTCGCCACGGCCACGTTGCCTTCCCAGGCAGTCTCGGCGGCGGTGCCGATCGTCACCTCCTCCGGCTGCCGCCTGGCGGTGGCCCTGCAGAACGGGGACGTGGCCCTGGTGGACGGTTCGGGTGGGTTGCAGACCCTCGCGGCGGTGACGCCGGCCATCATCGACTGGCACGAGTTTCCCCGCGGCGTGCTCATCGCCTCGCAGCAGGACCTCCTCGTCGTGGGTGGGGTGGACGGTTCCCTCGCCGCCGTGCAGGTGGGCACGGGGACGCGATACGCCGGGTCGATCCCGACGGCCGCCATCCCCGGTGCGGTGTGGACCGACGGAGAGGCATCCCTCTGGTTCCTGGGAAAGACCGGTGGCCTCCACGCCTGGAGGGTGATCACCGAACTGCCTCAGGTGCTCGTGCCGGCCAGCATCGCCGCTCCGGGCGGACTCGTGGCCTGGGGCGGGAAGACCGACCACGGCATCGCCTGGGCCGACATGCAGGGGCAGGTGTGGGCATGGAAGGGGGGGATCGTCCGCAAGGTGGTCCGCCTCTCCGGCGCGGTCCGCTGGCCCATGCTGGTGGCCGACCTGGAGGACTCGGGTGACCTCAAGCTGGTCGCGCCGATCGACGGGCTGACCGCTGCGCTCATCCAGGAGGAGGCCGCGGGAGGATCGTTCAGCCTCGTCCAGCTCTCCGGGCGCCCGGTGGGCCCGGTGGTGGCCTACCACCTCGGGTCCGACCTGCCTCCGGTGCTCTCGGTGCCGTCCGGCCCGACGCAGGCCTCGCTCGTCGAGGGCGACTCGCTCCTGGCCGGGCGACTCTCGGTCGAGCAGGCGGTGCTCGTGGCCGGGACGCAGGTCGCTTCCAACGTGACCGGGCAGATGCACGGACCGCTCAGCGTCCCGCCCGGCATCCCCTACGGCCCCACCGGCTCGACCGGAACGACGGGAACGACCGGCACCACCGGCACCACCGGCACCACCGGTACGACCGGTGGCTCGGGCGAGACGCCGACCGCCTCCACTTCCAAGGGCTTCAGCTGTGCCACGGTACCCGAGGCCGATGCGCTGGGGCTCATCCTGCTCGTCCCGATGCTGCTCAGGCGCAGGCGCGGGAAGGCGTGACGGGGGGACCATAGTGGTACGGACTCGGCGCCCGGATGGGCGCCGTTGTTCTTTTTCGGAACGGAAAGGGCACGAGGGGGTAAGAGCTCGCTGGCCCGGCGCTTGAAAGGGAAAGCGCCCATGAAGATACGGCTCGCCCTCGCCCTCGCCTGGATGGCCCTCGTCGCCCCGGAAGCCGCGCACGCGCTCGAGGAGGCCCACGTAGGGACCCATTTCCAGGTCTACCTCCCGCCCAACGCAGCCTCCTATTCCCGGGCGAACGCGATGGTCGTCACCGCGCAGGCCGGAACCTCGGCCGTCCCCTGCGTGGTGGACGTGATCGACGACGGAGCCGACGGCGACACCGACGACACCCAGCTCGGCGTGAAGCTCCTGAAGGGGGAAAGCGTCGTCGTCTACCTGAAAATGGGCGCGGTGAACGACGAGTGGGCCGGGAAGGCCGACGGCGACTACTTCCTGGTGAATGCCTCCCTCCCGGTCAGCGTGATGATCGCCTCCGACTCGGAGTGGGAGCACGACTGGGCGCCGGCCACCAACGGGACGCTGCGCGGGTCCGAGTTCTTCCTCTACGCCCAGTCGGTGGGGGACGCCCAGCAGTCCCTGACGATCAACTACCGGGACATCGATGTCTTCGCCTACGAGAACGGGACGCACGTCGAGATCTACGACGTGACCGCCGGGACGCCCGTCATCTCCAACAACGGGATCGCCCACGTGGGCCCGCGGGGGGCGACACCCATCCTCAGCGCCGACCTGAACGAGGGGCAGGACCTCAACCGGATCTTCGGTCTGGGCAAGGACCTGTTCACGGCCGGGCACGTCTACCAGGTGGTCTCCACGAAGGACGTGACCGTCCTCTTCGGCTCGATCGACAGCGTCTCGACCGTGAACCAGGCGCGGGACGGGGCGGGATTCGTCCCCGGCCGGTCCGGCCACGCCATCGACAACGACTTCTACTTCGCCATCCCGCACAACATCGGCGCCCTGAACGAGCAGGAGCTCCGGGTCGTGGCGGGCACGCAGGCTGCGACGGTCGTGCTCCGGGGGTGGAACACGACCACCAACACCTGGACGATCCTCCAGACCTGGAACCTCGCGCCCTTCGGCCACGCCGACTACGTGGGAGGGACCTACGACCTCTACCACCTCACCTCCACGGGCGGGAACGTCACGGTCTACGAGGCCAACTGGATGGAGACCGGGCAGGTGGGCACGAGCGACGACGCCGACTTCGCCCCGGGCTTCTTCAACGCCGACGGGAGCGAGACCTTCGTGGTCTACATCGGCCCGCCGGGAGATGAGAGCCTCACCAGCCAGGCGGGCATCTTCAGCCACGTCTACCTCTTCAGCTACGGGGGAGAGTCGGGCGTCTGGGTGCGCGACGCCGACACGAACGGCACGATCTTCAGCCAGATCGTCCCGATCGCGCCCCGGGGATATGCGGACGTGAAGATCACCCCGAACCAGTGGTGGGCGATGAACGTGCCCGCGAATGGCCTGCGCCCGTACCTGCGCATCGACTCGGCGGGCCCCATCGCCGTGAACATGGCCAACTGGAACGACAACATCATGGCCTACGCGACGTCGGTCCTGCCGCTCAACCCCAAGGTCGATGTGGTACCGCCGCCAGCGGCCACGGTGGGCAGCACGGTGACGGTGGCGGGAGCGGTCACGAACCAGGGCGCGAATCCCATCACCTCGGTCGAGACCCGCGTCACGGTGCCGACCGGACTCACCTACGTGAGCGGGACGCTGGGCGGGCAACCCCAGACCTCGGTGGCGCCGGTCACCACCGGCACCGAGGTGGTCTACAACCTCGCGTCGCTCGCGCCGGGGCAGTCGGCGCCGCTCGCGATGAACGTCACGGTGACCGCGTCGGCGGGGCAGGTGGCGGCCGTGAACGTCGCCACCACCGCGGTGGACGCGGGCGTCGTCATCGGACAGACGGGAAGCGCGGCGACGCGGCCGCCCGCCAGCGCGGTCGCCACGATCAGCAATCTGGTGGCCGGGTCGGCCAACTCCTCCGTGGTGCTGAGCTGGGTGGAGCAGGCCGACGCCGGCATCGTGAGCACGATGACGGTCCAGCGAAGCACCGCCCTCACGGGACCCTGGAGCGTCCTCGCGAGCGCCACCCGGACCAGCACCGGGCTCGGCGTTCCGGTGAGCGCCTCCTTCACCGACTCCACCGCCGTGAACAACGGAAACTACTACTACCAGGTGGTCGCGACCGGCTCGGCCGGGCAGGTGAGCACCGCCGGACCTGTGCTGGGGCAGCCCAGGAACAACTCGCCGCCGCCCACCCCGGTGATGGCCCACGCCCCCTCGAGCGGCGCCGTCACCCTCGCGCTCAGCGGCTCGGGGACCCCCGACCTGAGGGGCTACCTGGTCGAGCGCGCCGCCAGCTCCGCCGGCCCCTGGTCGGTCATCACAGCGACCCCCGTCCCGGGTCCCACCGCCTCGGTGACGGACGGGAACCTCGTGAACGGCACGGTCTACTGGTACCGGGCACGCGCGGTGAACACGAGCGGCCGCTACAGCCCCTACTGCGTGCCATCGAGCGACGTCCCGGGCGCCAGTTCCACCCGGAGTACCAACGTGGTGGCCTACTTCGAGGACATGCTGGGCTCGGGCACGAACGACTGGGACTTCAACGACTTCGTGGTGCGGGTGGCCACGAGCGAGGTGGTGTCGGGCGGCAACCTGAGTTCCATCACCATCGACTACGAGCCGCTGGCGCGCGGCGCATCCTACATCCACGCCTTCCGGCAGCATCTGCCGGTGGCGGGCAACTGGACGGCCACGCTCACCCGGTTCGTGGCGGGCAACCCCACGCAGGTCGCCTCCCGCACCACCACCGCGGGCACCGGTCCCGTAGACGTGGAGATCTGGGCCGACACGCGGAGCGCCCTGGCGCCTGCCACGGGCTCCTTCACCAACACGCAACCCAGCCAGGTGGGCTACCAGGCCGGTGCGCTGGCGCGGCTCGAGGTCACCCTGACCACGCCCGGCGCGAACCCGGACGGGGCCCTGGGCGCCGCCCCGTGGGACGTCTACCTGAGATTGCCCTACCTGTCCGGTCCCCAGGGGAACGAGATCCACCGGAGCCTGTACGGCGGATCGAGCGAGGTCGTCACCTCGGGTCCGCTGGTGGGCACCACGCTCGACTTCGTCCTCATCCATCCGCTCACCACGACCGCGCCGAGCTGGAGCTACGAGGGGGTGCCGGTGTGGCACAACTACCCCGCCTTCATCCCGTTCCAGCAGACCGCCAGCCCCGCCGATGCCGACTGGGCCGATCGCCCGACGAGCCGCACGGACGTCTTCGACGCCAACCACTGACGGTGCCACCATGAACCCCCTATCCATCGCGCTCGCGGCCCTCCTCGCATCGGCACCCGTCGCCACCGGCGAGCGGCCCGTCTGGTCCGGTTCGCTCCAGCCCCGCCTCGAGGGGATCGTGGTATCGGCCGTCCCGGGCGGACTCCGGGTGAGGTCCGCCTCCTCGGTCCTGACTCCCGCCGGAGACTCCTCGGCCGTGCTCGGGGCCGGTCTCTGCCCCGGTGCCGACCCGCGCCTCGGTGTCCCTTCGGCGACGACGCTCTACCTCCTGGGTCCGGGCGCCCCCGCGACCCTCGTCGCCACGGTGACGCTGCCGTCCCAGGCGGTCTCCGCGGCGGTGCCGGTCACGACCTCCTCGGGTTGCCGGCTGGCGGTGGCCCTCCAGAGCGGGGACGTGGCGCTCGTGGACGGCTCCGGCGGCCTGCAGACTCTCGCCGCGGTGACCCCGGCCCTCCTCGACTGGCACGAGTTCCCGCGAGGGGTGCTCATCGCTTCCCGGCAGGACCTGCTGGTGGTCGGAGGGGTGGACGGCTCGCTCAGCGCCGTGCAGGTCGGCAGCGGGACGCGCTATTCCGGATCGATCCCGACGGCGGCCATCCCCGGTGCGGTGTGGACCGACGGGGAGGCGTCCCTCTGGTTCCTGGGCAAGACCGGCAGCCTCCACGCCTGGAGGGTGACCACCGAACTGCCGCAGGTGCTCGTGCCGGCCACCATCGCCGCGCCGGGTGGGCTCGTGGCCTGGGGTGGGAAGACCGATCACGGCATCGCCTGGGCCGACATGCAGGGTCAGGTGTGGGGCTGGAAGGGGGGCATGGTCCGCCCGGTGGTGCGCCTCTCCGGGGCCGTCCGCTGGCCGATGCTGGTGGCCGACCTGGAGGACACGGGCGACCTGAAGCTGGTCGCTCCGGTGGACGGAGCCACCGCCGCGCTGGTGACCGAGGAGGCCACCGGAGGTTCGTTCAACCTCATGGCCCTGGCCGGGCGACCGATGGGGCCGCTCGTCGCCTACCAGCTGAACATCGGACTGAGCTCCGTCCTGTCCGTGCCGTCGGGACCGACGCAGGCCTCCCTCATCTCGGGCGACTCGGCTCCAGCCGGAAGGCTCGGGCACGAGCAGGCCATCC
>SESG01038946.1_pt1 | contig 10886 bp, 5 predicted proteins | sample 3171421 | NCBI WGS metagenome assembly SESG01 (sample SAMN10866946, study PRJNA518727) | freshwater metagenome | biome: subpolar coniferous forest; feature: holomictic lake; material: water; isolation source: holomictic Lake 227, 6 m and 8 m depth | place: Canada: near Kenora, Ontario | collected... | reverse complement strand
GTGCGCAATCGCGCAGGACGCCCCCGTTGCCGGGGAGTCACAAGAAAGCCGGGAGAAGGTATCCCGCCCTAGCTACTACTCCGATACGTATTGTGCATCCATCGATAAGCAGGCGATAACTCAGGACGTGCAAGACGTTCTCGGTCGGATGAATCGCGAGCGACCTGTCATCGCAGATTTCGTCCAGAGGGCGAAGGATGCCAGGCACTTGTGTTTCGAGGCTTTTGAAAAGCGCACGCTCATCTTGGACCGCCAAAGCCAGTATGTTAAGGCTCTTCTGACCTCGCCCAGCCCCGATGCACTTCTCTATGCTCGGCAGGGCTCATACGAAATCCTTGCTTTGTTGAATTATTTCACCAAGGAATCGGCATTATTTGATCAATCAGCCCCGGGGTCGGAGATTCGGATTTCCGTAAAAGACTTCGGCGCCGTGGGCGATGGACTCATCGATGATGCGCCGGCCATTCGCAAAGCGATCGAGTGGGCGAAAACCTCCGGGAAGAAAGCCACCATATTTCTCCCGAAAGGCCACTATCTACTCTCCGACGTGGCGGAAAACGCCGAATGGCCAACCGATATGTCGGAAAGCCTCAAGCTGCTCTCCTGGAATCTTTGGCGAAACGTTCATCTGCCAATCCTCAATTTAAAGCACTGTGTGATCGAGGGAGAAGAAGGAACGCTGCTGCTCTGTGACAAACCAACCCGCACCGCCATTAGCGTGATCGGTTGTGAAGACGTGGTCGTGCGAAATTTGTCGATTGATTACGTCAACCTACCCTTCACTCAAGGCGTCATCCGGTCCATTGATCAAAAGAGTAAGACGATCATCTGGGAAAAGGAGAACGAGTATCCCTCTCCGGATTTGGAAAACTTCCTTGGCGCAGCGGAACGAAGAGGGCTTCCGTATACCGCATCTGACAAGAAAGTGAATTGGGCTGGCGGCGACAAATTCCTCGGCGCTGTGGAGAAGCAGGAGGATGGTTCCTTTCGCATTGAGATCGCCCGCGGGGGGATGGTGGCGCTCACGCCCGGAGTGAAGTTTGCCATAATCGGGCGCCACGATGGCACTGGCAGTGCCATCAACGTGCGGGGGTCGGATTTCTGCACTTTTGTTAATGTTGCGGTTTATAGTGCACCGGGTGTCGCGTTCATGGCCGGAAGGAGCAGCGCCATGAGCCTCATAGATTGCAGGATAGAACCGCTGCCTGGGTCGAATCGTCTCATTTCGACGAATGGCGATGGCTTCCAATTTGTTAACGGCCTGGTGGGCCCTTACATGAAAGGTTGCGCCTTCCGCGGGATGCATGACGACGGGTTTATGATTTCCACGCGGAGCATGCCAGTGCGCGAAGTGGCGGCCGATGGTCTCAGTTTGAAAACCACTCCCTCGCTCTTTCGAAAGGGAGATCGGATCGCCGTGATCTCCCAGGAAGGCGGCACGATTCAGGCCGAGGCGGATATTGTTTCCATGAACGAATCTGCCTCGGGCGCCGAGTTGAGATTTGCCAGTCCTCTGCCCCGAATTGAGACGATGAACGGACTTGGCATGAAGGAACTCAATCATAAGGAAATGCACGAGTATTACACGGGGGGGAAGCAATTTAAGCAGTTTCCAGGACTGGTGATGGACCTGGACTTTTCATGTGGCGGAACGGTGTTGCTGGATAATGATTTTCGAGACCACCGGGGTACCGGCATCAAGATTCAGACGCCCAATGCCATCGTGCAGGGGAACCACGTATCCGGAGTTCAATCTGTGGGTATATCCCTGTCGAGCCTGCTCCAGTGGAGGGAAACATTTGCGCCTCGCAATATTGTCGTGGCGGATAATTCCGTTGCCGATGTTTCCGTTGGGTTGGCGGTCTTTTACGCGCTCAGCGCCCAACGCAACTCCGACGCGCGGCCAATCCGGCATATACTCATTCAACGCAATCGGATTGAGAACCCTTTGCGTGCTTTTCTTTATCTTAACAATAGCGAAGACATCGTGATGAAGGACAACACTTTTTCCTCGCCCGTGGAGCGGTATGTCAGTCTTGTAAATGTCACGAATGTCGAGGTCGATGGGAATTTCTTCCGTTTCCCCAATGCCTCAGCCGAAGGCATCCTTCAAAACGCATTATCGAAAGATACCATTCACCTTTCCAATAACCACTTTGGCGATCTCCCGTCAGCAAAATGAAAAAATACTATGAAAAAAAATAATCTCCTGATGTACCCCTCCTCAATGCACAGTTATCGGTTCCACTCCCGTCTATTTTCTGCTGCCGCAGCCTGCCTTTGCCTGATCACAGCAGGCATGTCTCTTCGGGCGGAAAATGTTTTGCTTGAAGATAAGTTTGAATCACTGGATACCAGCAATACTTGGGCTCTGGCAAAAACTCCAGAAGCCAGTGAACCCGCCGTCGAGGGCGGATTATTGGTTGCAAAAGTAACCGGCACTTCGAGTTCTCAACGGTCTGTTTTGATCTCCAAAAGCGCGGATTTCAGCCCCTTCGGACAAAAAACATCCATTGAAATGGTCGGCCTGCTTGTAAGTGGCAGCACGGTGGCCAATGGGTACAGTGGGAATATGTATTATGTCATGGTTGGCAACATCAATGATGGCCGAGGCTTTGGAAGCGGTTATTGCCCTTGGCAACCCGCAGACAAGGCTGGCTTTCTCGCTCTGACTTACCAAAAATGCGCAACAGTCCATGGGATTCCTTTCACTCGTATTGAGATTTACGATGTAGGAGCACAAAAGGTGGTTCAAACGATGGGCCTTTATGGGGAAGCAGTTCCCTCCTCCATGGTTTGGACAATCGATGGGAACAAAGGCTCGTGGTCAATCAAGCTTGAAGGGGACGCAGCCTTCTACCCCGGAGAAAAGAAGGATATCACCTATTCCGAATCGAATACGCTCGCAGTGGGAAAATTTTCCCAATTGACGGCCAAAGGTGTCGCCAGCGGGTCTTACATCGCATTGGGGGCAGCAAATAACTTCGTTGTAACGGCCCCCACGCAGATCACTTTGAAATCTATCAAGGTAACCACGCCCTAATTTTTGCTTCTCCTACACCATGAAAGTCTTCCCATTATGTGCGGTTCTGCTGATGTGTTGGTTAACCGGCGGCCCTTCACTTTTTGCTGAACCCGTTAAAAAACTTCTTTTTGTCGGCGACAGCATTACAGCGCACGGCATCAAACCGGACCTGGGTTGGACCGGTCGCCGTGGTATGGCGTCCTCCGATCTTAGCAAAGATTACGTGCATCTTTTTACGCAAAAACTGACCGAAGCGCAAAGTGGTGCTCCGGAAATTCACATTGCGGGAGGCGGCGGTGGAAAAATTACCGATCGCCTCAAGGTCAAAGAAGATATAGCGAAGTTCGGAGCTGATCTCGCAATCATTCAACTGGGGGAAAACGACAACGAAAACGTCAATCAAGTTGGTTTCCAAAAGCCTTATGAGGAAGTTTTGGAGGCGGTAAGAAAAGGAAATAAAAACGTGCGTATTTTTTGCATGGGTGTTTGGTGTCCCCCGATGGGCAATCCGAAAAAAGACGAATTGATTCGCGCCGCTTGTGCCAAGTTCGGAGCGACGTTCGTCGATTTAGCCGCGGTGAACGCCGATCCAATGAATAAGGCTGACGCCGAAGGCCGATACACCCATCCTGGCGTTGTTTGGCATCCGGGCGATAAGGGAATGGGAGGCTACGCGAATGCCATTTGGTCAGCATTTTCGGCTTCCATTAATGCGCCTCGATAACTGGAAATTCCTCCAATGTGATTCCAAAAAAGCAATGACCTTCGAAACAATGCACAGGACTCGATTTTAGTCGTCGCGAGCAATTGAAATGAACCAGAAAACACTAGAATTTTCCTATGATGCGAGCCCCATCTTCAAACGAGATGATCTCTGGCTGCATGGTCGAGAGCCCGTTTTACGCAGAATGCCAAATGGCGATCTGATTGTTCTGTTCTATTCCGGTGGAAAGACAGAGCCCGACCCAAACAATGTCGCGGCGATCATACGCAGCGAGGACGATGGGCGGACTTGGACAACGCCCGAAATTTTGTTTAAGCACGACACCCGGTGCAGTTGGCCCACTGAGATATTTACGGAAGGTCCGCGCCCATTTGCTGTAATACAAACATACGAATACGGAGGCTACTTTAGTGAATTGCGGGCCTCCCTTTCCTATACGGAGGACAATGGGCGCACCTGGACTGAGCCGTCTACAGTCATGGGGGTGCCGCCGAATTTTTCCGTCCGCCAAGGAAAAGTGTTGAGCGACGGAACGTGGTGTTTCCCAGTCTACTGGGTAGAACAGGATGGAAACTGGAATTTCGATCTGCGCAAAACCACCATCGCCGGCATCCGCAACTGGCGTTTTAGCAGTGCCGTGATTCGCTCAACGAATCAAGGGGAAAGCTTTTCGCTTCACGGCTACTTAAGGCATCCGATTGGATTTTGGGAGCCGGAAATCATCGAATTGGAGCCCGCCCATCTTTTGATGTATCTGCGATGCGACCAGGGCGGCGGCGTCTTATGGCAAAGCGAAAGCTTCGATTTCGGCCTGACGTGGTCGCCGGCCATCCCGTCGGCGATTCCAAGTTCTGGCACCAAGGTCGTGATGTTCAAAATTGAAGATCACATCGTGCTGGTACATAATCCAACCCCCACAGGGCGCCGCCGATTGGAGCTTTGGGTCAGCCGCGATAATACGCGTACATGGTCGAAAAAGATTCTCCTTGCGGAAATCACGGATGTCACCGGCGGCGAGAAATCGGATGGCCAAAGAGTATCCCAATTGGGGAATTGGACTACTGACATCATTTGTTATCCGCATGGCTTTGTAGATGAGCCAAAGCGCCTCCTCTATCTGGCTTGTGACGCGGTGGACGCCCACTACTTAATTAAAGTGCCATTTGAAGACTTTATTACCAAGGGTATGGGATTATGAATATTGCAGCATCCGTCCGGGATATAGCGTCTCCTAGAAATGATTTTCGAGCACACAGGCAAGCTGCTCCGACACACGATTTGCTGGCGAGCGGGACTCTTACGGTGGGGGCCAATTATTGGGCCTCGCATGCCGGATTGTTCATGTGGCGAGATTGGTGTCCCGACGTCGTCGATGACGATTTCCGGCGACTGGCAGCCACCGGTTTGCAAATGCTGCGTGTGTTTCCTCTCTGGCCTGATTTCCAGCCCTTGAATGTGTTACGCGGCTATCATGGGCAACCGGTTGAATTCCGCCATGGCGAGTTACCGTTGGCGGATCCGTCAGGTGTCGATGGCTCCATGCTTGATCGCTTTGATTTACTTGTCGAACTCGCCTCGCGTCATGGATTGGACCTTATTGTCGGCCTCATCGTTGGCTGGATGAGCGGACGCTTCCTTGCTCCTCCGGCTTTGGAACATTTGAATGCGATTACCGATCCGGTTTCAATCGCGTGGCAGGTCCGATTTGTGGATAAATTTGTTCGTCGATTCAAAACCGCCAGCGCAATCAAGGCATGGGATCTGGGTAACGAATGCAACTGCATGGGGGCGGCAACCAAAGAACAGGCTTGGCATTGGACGGCTACGATAGCCAATACCATTCGCGCCGCAGATCCAAGCCGACTGGTCATCTCAGGCATGCATTCCTTGAGTGTTGATCCAAAGGGATCATGGGCGATACGTGACCAAGCGGAATTAACCGACATCCTCACCACCCATCCCTATCCGCTCTTTACGCCTCATTGCTACCGCGAGCCTCTTGCGACAATGAGGCCCCTGCTTCATGCGACCGCGGAAACCTGTTTATATACCGATCTAGGTGGGAAACCCGCCTTTGTGGAGGAATTCGGAACCTTGGGGACGATGGTGTGTGGTGAAAATGAGGTTGCGGCCATTGTTAAGGTGCGCCTGTTCGATCTCTGGGCACATGATTGCCGAGGCGCTCTCTGGTGGTGCGCACATGATCAAACTGCCTTGGAAAAGGCACCCTACGACTGGCTGGTGGTGGAGCGCGAACTTGGACTCCTGCGCACCAATGGCGCTCCGAAGCCTGTTGCTCAGGCATTCTCAGAGGTTAGAAATGCCATTGATAATTTGATGTCCGGTGCATTGCCTCCTCGCCGCATTGATGCCGTTTGCATTCTTTCTCCGGGACAAGATAACTGGGGTGTAGCATTTTCGGCCTTTATCCTGGCGAAGCAGGCGGGATTCGATCTTCGGTTCCATTTTTCAGACCAGCCATTGCCCAAGTCCGATTTTTACCTTCTACCCAGCATCAAAGGTTTTTCCGCGCTCTCCCGGGAGCGTGAGGAAGAACTATGGAGGAAGGTGGAGGAAGGCGCGACGCTATATGTTTCGTTTGATGAAAATGGATTCATGGGTCAATGGACACATCGCTCTGGAAGTCGGATCATCAAATCGTCGCTGCGGGCGGAAAGTTGCCGTTTTTCGATGCCCTGCGGCCAGTCGACCGCAAAACTCACACTAAACGCTCCAGTAAGCACCGAGGTTGAGCCAAGCGAAGCGAGGGTGCTGGCGAGAGAAGACAATGGCGCGCCGATCTTCTTGCATGGTCAATGGGGAAAGGGCTCGGTTTATTCGCTGATGGTCCCCCTGGAGGCGTGTTTAGCCGAAGAGACAGGTGCTTTCGCCCCCGACACGATGCAGCATTTCTGGGAGATTTATCGCCAGATTGCTCACGAGGTTCTTTCGAACCGCGCGCTCCGGAAAAAATCCCCTTGGATTGGCGTCACAGAACACGAGGATGACAATGGAAATTTAATCGTAGTTTTGAGTAACTACATGGGACGGGAGATAAGCGACGATCTCGACATCGCCTCTGGTTACGAGTGGATTTGCGCCTTATATGGACCGGAACCCCTCACTGTTCCGGAGGGAATCTTACGGGTAACGCTCCCGGAAGGTGGCACGGCGATTTGGCAATTGCGCCGTTCTGCCTGAACTGAAATCTTTGCGGTATGAATGTGAGTGCATCTTTGTTCTCCAAGTCGAGTTGGATCTGGCCGGAAAGTCTGAATTGGGATATTCACAATAGCTACGCCCTATTTCGGAAGCATTTTTCGCTCGCCCGCGTCCCTAGACGCGCCCCGGTTTTCATCACCGCAGACCAGTCCTACCAGCTTTATGTCAATGGGCAATATGTCTGCCGAGGCCCAGCCCGAGGCTTTCAAAGCCACTGGCCCTACGATGAGGTTGATGTGCGTCCATTTCTTCGGGAGGGTGGAAATGTCTTTGCGGTTCGAGCGCATCATCCGGGATTTAGTAATTTCCAATACCTGACGCAAGGCTACGCCGGTCTCCTTGCTGCCGCGCCTTGGGCCAACGTCGTTACCGACGAAACGTGGAAATGCCGCCGTCAAACCGGACTCAATCGCGACACGGTTCCGACCAGCCTTCAACTTTTTTGCCAGGAACACATCGATCTGCGCGAGGAATGCCCAGAATGGGCGGAATTGGAATTCGACGATAGCGAATGGCCCCTGCGGATGGAAAGCCGCCCATGGAATACCATGCCGTGGTATGCATTGGAGGCCCGGGGAATTCCGATGCTGGAAGAGAAAATCGTTCAGGCATCTGCACTTCTCATCGGGATGGCTGAGGGCGACTGTGCAAAAGCCTCTCGTCTTACGAGAGACGTAGCGCGCCTACGCCACGGAGAGGGGTTGCTTCACGGTGCGGCAGATTCCACAGCGGATGAGATTGTCGTGGCACCCACGAAGCGAGGACGATTTCGCAGCTATCTGTTGGATTTTGGGCGTACGGTGGTGGGATCGGTCGGCTTTGAGATTTCCGGTGCCCGCGGCGGCGAGATTGTGGACACCCTTCATGTTGAGACCATCGAGCCCGATACGCTCACCCCGCAGTATGAGCCCGACAAGGGTTGTCGAATGGCCTTCGGACACCGCTTGATTTGTCGATCAGGCCATCAGGTCCATACATTTTATCACGCTTTTGGATTCCGTTATATGGTCGTAACGGTGCGCGAAGCAATGGCCGGATTAAGTGTTCGTCCGCACTTGCGCACCACGCTCTATCCCATGGAGCAAAATGGAGGATTTGTCAGCTCGGACAACGGATTGAACCGAATTTGGGACGCCTGCGCATGGACGCAACGGGTCTGTAGCCTTGATGCCTACGTCGACACCCCATGGCGAGAACAGGCCCAATGGTGGGGTGACGCACGAGTGCAGGCTTGGAATACGTTTTTTTATTCCGGGGATACGAGGTTGTTTCGGCGCGGCATCGCGCAGATCGCCGGACAAACTCTGCCGAATGGTCTGACTTACGGTCATGCTCCGACGATGGCGCACAACTGCATCCTGCCTGATTTTACCCTGGTCTGGCTTATCACTCTGGACGACTACTATTGGCAGACAGGCTCATTGGAACCGTTCCTTACCCACCAAGAAACGGTCCGAAAGGCGCTCGGTTATTTCAAGGAAAACACGGACACGAAATCCGGGTTGGTTACTAACGATAATCGGTACTGGCTTTTTCTGGATTGGACCGGCGTATTTAAGGACGGCGCACCTACAGTTTACAATCTATGGCTGCTGCTCGCGCTCGACAAGCTTGCCGGGCTTTACCGCAAGGCCAGGCAACCGCAGGCGGCCCAGGAATTGGAAACGTGGGCCAGTGCTTTGCGGCAGGCTCTTGCCCGCTTGATTACCCCGGATGGATTGTTGCGAGACGGAATCGACCGCAAGGGCCGGATCGTTCCCTCGACTAGCATCCACTCACAAGTTTTGGGACTTTCTGTAAAGCTGAATGGCCTGAATGCGGATTCGGTGGACCAGAGGCTTTTGCTGCCGTTCATTCGAGGTCAAATACAGCCAGAAGCATATCCCTCCGCCTATTGGGTCACATATGTGTTTGCACTTATGATTAAACGTGGACACGGCACCGAGGTTGTAAACTTCATCCGGGACCGGTGGTCGGCCATGGCCGATCATGGGACTACGTGGGAAAATTTCACCCCGCGCATCGCCGATGAAAGCCGATCTCATGCCTGGTCGGCTCATCCGCTTTATCATCTCATGCAAACAGTGGGCGGGATCAACCAGACCGCCGTTGCGTGGAAAGAAATTGAATTTAAACCGGTCTTTGATGGCGACCACTGCCGCACCGATGTGCCTACCCCGCAGGGAAAAATTCGTTCGGAATGGTGGCGTGACAAGGACGGGATTCGCATCGAATTGGTGCTGCCTCCCGGGGTGAAGGCTCGGGTGCTCTTGCCGGGATTGAAGCCGAAACTCGTGTGCGGAAGATTCACCACACGCATCACACAGGCTTAGCTGTGGAAATCAGTAACCCCGTTCGGATTTGACCGGACAGCCGATTTTCCACGATGGATTACCCAATCTCAAAAAAAGATTTTACAATGAATACACTCGATATCCCTTTGCTTGAAAACGAAGTCTGGTGGGGCGGATTAGCTCAGGACGGCATCCACATGCCCTATGGCCGGCCGGATGCTCTACCATGGTCACAAACACTGATCCCTCATCTCGGGTACAACCAAGGCACGCCCCTTCTTGTTTCTTCCCGCGGTCGCTATGTATGGAGCGATCAGCCTTTCGAATTTAAATTTACCAAGGACCTACATCTCTTCCTCTCATCTCCGGCGGCGGAGTTCCAGGTAAAAGCCGTTGGAACAACATTGCGTGAAGCGTATCTCGCGGCCTCTCGCGCCCATTTCCCACCGAATGGACAAATTCCTAATCCGTTAATGTTTACCAAGCCCCAGTACAACACGTGGATGGAGCTTCAATATGAACACTCTCAAGCGGGCGTCATTGCCTATGCTGAAGCGGTGATTGCCAATGGATTTCCTCCCGGTGTCATCATGGTGGATGATACGTGGCAGGAAGACTACGGTTTCTGGCGTTTTCATCCAGGACGGTTCCCTGCCCCTCAGGTCATGCTGCACCGACTTCATGAACTGGGCTTCGAAGTCATGCTCTGGGTGTGTCCCTTGATTAGCGCTGATAGCGCGATTTTTCGGGAACTCCGTCAGCGAGACATCTTAATCAAAGATGCGAGCGGCGAACCCGTAATTCGCAAATGGTGGAACGGATACAGTGCGGTGCTCGATGGGTCTAATCCGGCAGCCTTCGAATGGATGCGCGGACAACTCGATGCGCTGATTTCCGAATACGGAGTGGATGGTTTCAAATTCGATGCCGGGGACCTCGAACATTATCATCCAGGCGATTGCACTTTTGCGCCCATTTCTCCCCATGGGCAGTCGGAGGCATGGGCTCGATTCGGATTGCAGTTCCCTCTCAATGAGTATCGCTGTTGCTGGAAATGCGGAGGACTTCCACTTGTCCAGCGCCTCAGTGATAAATCTCACTCCTGGAATGCGCTTGGCCTGGCGAGCCTGTTGCCAAACGCTCTCGCACAAGGGCTCATGGGTTATGCCTTCATTTGTCCCGATATGATCGGAGGAGGTCTCCAGCCTGAGTTCGCCGGCGTCGATGCTCGTATCGACCAGGAACTGTTTGTGCGTTACGCTCAATGCGCCGCTCTTTTCCCGATGATGCAGTTCTCCATGGCTCCATGGCGAGTCTTGGACGCGGAGCATATGGAGTTTTGCCGGCAGGCCGCCATCCTGCATGACCACATTTCACCCGAAATCGAGGCGCTTGCCAAAGAAGCCGCCCTCACGGGCGAGCCCATTATGAGACATCTTGATTACGTATTTCCGTGCTCTGGATTTGAAGGGGTAAGTGATCAGTTCATGCTCGGCGACAGTATCCTGCTGGCTCCTGTTTTGGAAAAAGGTGCCACATCGCGTCTTGTGAAGTTTCCCGTCGGCCAGTGGAAATCGACTGACGGAGACATTATCCAAGGTCCATGCCAAGCCGTAGTGGA
>SESG01016288.1_pt1 | contig 10896 bp, 10 predicted proteins | sample 3171421 | NCBI WGS metagenome assembly SESG01 (sample SAMN10866946, study PRJNA518727) | freshwater metagenome | biome: subpolar coniferous forest; feature: holomictic lake; material: water; isolation source: holomictic Lake 227, 6 m and 8 m depth | place: Canada: near Kenora, Ontario | collected... | reverse complement strand
CCGCTCATGTCGGCAAGGTCTATCCCGGCATCATCTCCGGCGCGACTGACTACGGTATCTATGTTCGAATGGTTGATTTTGCCATCGAGGGAATGGTGCACATGCGCAACCTCACCGACGACTATTACGAATATGACGAAGCGACCTACTCCCTCGTTGGAAAACGCCGCAAGAAACGGCTTCAGATAGGCCAGCGGGTAAAGGTCATGGTACACAGCGTCGATATGCAGCGCCGTACCATCGATCTTGCCATAGAGTAATCCAGTTTATATGCTCAACTGTTTCCCTGACCACCTCAAGCTTTCAGGGAAACAGTTTCGTGCTCCTCCTTTGTTTCCATCCCTTCAGAGAGACTCAAAACGACCGATGTATCGGTTCACATCGAACTTTCGTGCACACCCGGAGGCGTTCATGTATCGGATTTTGCCATAGACGGCCCTCTCAAACCAGGGACGGTCATGGAGTCCCCCGATTGACCATGAGATACCCGCGTAGCCATTGGGATCCCTCCCGTCAAGGGCGAAACGGTCATTCAGGAAGATGGCACTCTCAAATGCCTGTTCAGGAGTTTCGCTCCACTCAAGAATTTTTTTTGCCCAGTACATCCGCATGTAGCCGTGCATTACCCCTGTTGTTATCAGTTCAAGCTGCGCGGCATTCCAGAGCCTGTCGTGCGTTTTGGCGGCGGTAAACTCTTCGAGTGTATAGATGTACTCCCGTTTATCGCCGACATGCTGTTGCAGGCTCTCCCTGGCCCATGCAGAGATGCCTTCACAGGAGTCATAAAGATCGTTATAGCAGCAATAGTTGTCAGCCAGCTCCCGCCGTACAATCAGCTCTTCAAGAAAGGCTTTCCTGTCATCTTCCGGTGCGTTGCTTTTACTGGCTGTTATGGCGATGAACTGGGCGCTGATCTGACCGAAATGGAGATAGGGGGAGAGATGTGAAGTCGCTCCTGCATTGGGATCGTTGCGCTGCGCCGCATAAGAGGCAAGTTTCTTTTGCAGGAAGCTTTCAAGGTTTGTCTGTGCCGCTTTTTCTCCCGGTTTCAGCCATTCCACAGGCGGCACGCTTGCGTCTGCTTTCAGATTTCTGAAGAGATCGTTCCAATCGACAGGCTGCTGTTCAGAGGACAACGCAAGTGGCTCAAGCTCAGGAAAGTCGGTCAGAAACTCTCCAAGCAGGGCGTTGATTTTTGGGCGGAGCGTTCTGGCAGAATACTCCTGTTTGACGGAAGCGATCCAGCAGGGTACGATGTTATGGGCATCGACTTCATAGAGCGGAACGTTGAGTCGCAGGGCAACCTCTTCTTTCCAGTTTCTGGAAATGTGCAGCGGCGAAAAATCGGTGACCACCAATCCGGCCTTCATTTTTTCTGCAAAGCAGGGGAGTTCTCTCTCCGGCTGGCCTTGCAGGAGCACAAACGCAATATTGAGCGCTTTGAGATCAGCTTCAACCTCCTGCAGCCCTTTGAGCATGAAATCGTAATGGCGGAGTGGAGCACGGAGAAAAGAGGGGGCAAGCGTAAAGAGCACCACAAGAGGCTGGTGCAGGAGTTCTGCTTTTCTATGGGCAAAGAGCAGCGCCCAGTTATGGCGAACTCTCTGGTCGCGCGACATCCAGTAGATCACAGCTCCTTCGCCGTCACGCTGCTCGTTCAGGAGGCGGATGCGCCGGGGATCAATCATAAAGCGTTGCGGCTCAGACAAGGGTGGCAATCCGGAGAAAATTGGAGAGAATTTTCATGCTGGTTGCCGTGTACTCATCCCGCAGATCGTCATACTGCTCAAGAAGCTTCTGTCGATCCACAGCCTTCAGGTCACTGTCGATATCGCACCACTCCGATAGCATCTCACGGGTCACTTCAAAATGGCACTGTAAACCGTAGGCATTTTTTCGAAGCCTGACCGCCTGAACCGGGCAGTGTTTTCCTGTTCCAAGCAACTCCATTCCCGAAGCTGCAAGTTCCACGGTTTCGCCATGAAGCTGAAAGACCGAAAAGCTGTTTCCCAGACCGGCAAAAAGAGGATCCTGTTTTCCCGCTTCTGTCACTTCCATTCGGTATCCGTGCCCCTCATGGTCAATAAATCCGATCTCCTTGACAGGGCTCTTCACCACCTTTCCGCCCCCGGCTTTCACCAGAGTCTGTATACCGAGGCAGATACCAAGAAAAGGAATCTCTTCATGCAAGGCTTCCCTGATACGCTGAAGCTGAAGCTGCATTTCAGGCGTCTCATCATTGGCACTTTGAGGCCCGCCAAGCGCAACGAGCGCCTTGTAATTGCAGGGATCGGGGAACACTTCTCCCTTTGAAAGATCCACACTGTGCGAAGCAATACCATACTCCAGCAGCAAGCTCTCAAGAAGTCCCGCTCCTTCGTGGGTGATGTTTTTAACGATCAGCAGAGGTGTTGCCATGATGGTGTCGAGTGATGTTATGCAAGAGGTCAGGAACGTCAGGCGGCAAGAGAGCCTGCTCAACCTGATTCATCTCATTGTGTTTCTTTCAAGATAATATTCCGGATGTAACAGGAAAAGAGAGCTCAACGCTGCCAGCGTTGTTTGCGTTTCCAGATTCCAACCCGACTGTTGAGATAATGCTGCCCTTATCGGCCTGTTGCAACAGAGCATGTCAAACCTTTGGGGTGAAACGAATATATTGCGTTCAGGGTTCACTTTATCCTGGATACAAATATTATTCAATGATAACCAACAAGGCTGACACTCCCTCTTTTTCCATGTTTCATGTCGGAAGGGGAGCCAAAAGCCTGACAACCGGCAACTGAATATGAAGACAAAATCAACAGGTGAAGGGTTGCGAGGCTTGGCCTTGCTTATGTCGTTCCTTTTAATCGTTGCAGGAGTGAAGCCATCAACACTCCTTGCCGCTGACTGGCACACCCTTGTGCAGCCGATTGGCACGGAAAACACCCCCTATCTTATTGATCCAGCAACGCTCAATGCATCCTATGTGGCTGGCAAGGGACCCTGGGAACTCACAACAACCGTGACAAGTACCAGAACAACCGTTCCCCAATCTTTTATCCGCTTTTATAATCCAACAGCCATATCAAATGCCTCTGGCCAGGAGGGCAGTTGGGTGATGCGGGCAAGTTCCGTTCGAGGTCTGAACGCCCAGCAGATTCGTAACCTCTTTGCCCTGCCGAACACTCCCACCATGATGACGCTTGGTCAGTCAGTTTCCGGCGAATCCTTCTATACCGGACTTGCCGGTACAATCGTTGGGTGGGGAGATGGAGGTGGTCAGCAATTCCAGTCGAGTGGCACCCCATACACCATATTTTTTAACGGTCAATCCATTATGGAGGCTGTTCTCTCTTACCCGGCAATGGCAACCACCGATAATGCTCGCGCTCTTGGTACCTACCTTGTTTCGCATACGCCGCTCCCTTATTCCGATATGGAAGCACTCTACAACAGCCTTGACGTCCTCTATAATCCGGTAACTCAGGAGTTGTTCAACAACGCTCTCAACTCTATCTCTCCACAGCGTTTTGACAATCTTGCAACATCCGCCTACCACGCTGTTGCCATGCAAGGTCAGGCCATCGATGATCGTATTGACCGTCTGGTACTCAACCAGTCCAGATCAGGGCTATGGGCAAAAGCTGCCAGAACCTTTCAGCACAGTCCCACATCAGGATTTGATGGTGATATCAACGCAATTGTTGTCGGTGCTGATAAAAAAAGTTCCGAGAATACACTGTCAGGCCTTTCCCTCGCATGGATGCATGGAACTGTTGACTGGTATGACGGAGGAGGTCAGGCAGTTACCGACTACTACCGCCTTGGAGCCTACTCAGCACTCTTTCTTGACCATGCATTTTTGCAGGCTTTTGTCAGTGCGGGTTCAACCGATGGGAACACCTTGCGGAACATCAATATCGCCACCTACTACCAGCCCTCTGCGCATGGCCCGGCGCTTTCGCCACTCACAGCCTTGTCGAGAACAGCCACAGCCACCCATAAAGGATGGGACGCCGATATAGCCCTGCGAAGCGGTCTTTTACTCCATGCAGGCCCCATGAACCTTCTTCCCGGCTTTGGACTTGGCTATTTGTATCAGTCAAGAAACCGCTTTAATGAAACCGGTGCCGAAAGTCTCGACTTGACAGTAGATGCAGCCCATGCTCAAACCCTGCACTGCCAGGCGAATCTGCGGATCGAACGAGAGTTACTGCTAAGTGGCCACAACAAAATCACACCCTATATCGTAGTCGGCTGGGCTTATACCAAACGCCTCGATGCACAGGCTGTAACCGCCTCCATGAACGGCTGGACAGAGAGTTTTACAACATCATCTTCCTCCCTGAGCGACACACAATCCCTCACAGGCAGTGTCGGTCTTGAGGTGGCGCTTAACAAATCGCTCTTCATCCATGCCGACTATTCCCGTCAGGCAGAGGCAGATGACAGGCAATCAGGTTTTGCACTCGCAATGAATTATGAGTTTTGATTTTTGCCGAGGTTTGTTTGAGTCTTCAGCTATGTTTGACTGAAAAGCGGGAGAATGCAGTTCCTCATGCCGATTACTTTTAGATAACAGGTGACATCCCTATCTTCAGGAGTAAACGGAAAAATTGCAAAAAGTTTTCAGCAAAGGGAGAGGGAAATACCCCGACCCAGAAATTTCCATGGCAAAGAGAACATTCACCGAAGCGTATCATGACAAACCATAGTGTTGATATCAATCGTCTTAACGCATTCGCCGAAAAAATGGTGAAAGAGAAAAAGACTGCTGTCGGTTTCCCTTGCAACCAAAACGTCAAATTCGCTGATTTCTATCACTGGTATGCAGTTTCAGGCCTGGCAGATGTGGCTCTGAACAACATGGGTGATCCGCGTAAGGCAAGCTTGTACTCCCTTAACACCCATGAATTTGAAAACGAAGTTATTGATTTCTTTGCACCCCTCTACGGATTTTCACACGCAGAAGCGTGGGGCATCGTCACTAATGGCGGCACAGATGGCAACAACCACGGCATTTATTTTGGTGTCCACGTTCTGAGTTCACGAAGTCAACTCAAGCCGATTCTCTACGTTTCAGAAGAGGCCCACTACTCTGTCATGAGACTCTGCGACCTTCAGGGGCTGGAGATGAGGCAGATACCGGCTAACGTCAAGGGTGAAATCGAGGTGCAGGCATTCGAACAGGCACTCGACCCAACTCGTCCGGCCCTGATCGTTATTGCTGTCGGTACGACCTTTAAGGGAGGTATCGATAATCAGGATGCGATAGATGAGGTACTGGCAAGAAAACGGCCAGTTGCAGTATACCGTCATGTTGATGCAGCGCTCTTTGGGGGATACCTGCCTTTTACAGAACATGCCCATCTGGTCGATCGCTCTCTGCACAATTTTGATTCCATCGCAGTCAGTGGTCACAAATTCTTTGGTTTCGATGAACCTTTGGGCCTCTTTCTTACGACAAACGAAGTCCTTGCCACGCAAAACCCATTTCGGGTTTCCTACCTGAACGCATCGGTTCCAACAATCACCTGCTCGCGTTCAGCATTGGCTCCACTGAAGTTCTGGTGGCAAATCCACAAGACCGGAGTGGAAGGTTACCAGCGTCAGGCTGAATTGATCCTGAAAAATGCGCTCTATCTGAAACAGCGGCTCGACGAGATCAACTATCCAGCCTGGAAGAACGATATCTCGAATACGGTCTATTTTCGGCGACCCGGTGAGTGGGTCATGAGGAAATGGTGTCTTGCGCCCTATGAGGATGATCGCCTTGGAGGAAAGCTGGCGCACGACATTGTCATGCGGCATGAAGGAATGCACACGATCGATCATTTTGTTGACGATCTTATACTCGATCGGAAAGGGGAGAGTGACACTGAGCCCTTCCAGTAAAACGCTCTGCCACGTCACTCTAAAAATATAGAATGAAAACAAATATGACTCGTAAAATAGCCATTATAACCGGTGGAAGCCGGGGTCTTGGAGCAAATGCCGCCCTGAAACTCGCTGCTCGTAACACAGATCTCATTATCACCTATAAACAGAACAAGGCCGCAGCCGATGAGGTTGTTTCCACTATTACAAAGCTGGGTGCACGAGCAACTGCCCTGCATCTTGATGCTGGCTCTGTCTCAGGAATTCCTCTTTTCATCACCCAGGTGCAGGAGACTCTTGCAGAATGGGGCTCAGAGCGTTTTGATATCCTTGTCAATAATGCTGGAATGGGCATTCAGACTCCTTTCACTGATGTGACAGAAGCACAGTTTGATGCTCTTATGAATGTTCACCTGAAAAGTGTTTTCTTTCTGACCCAGGCACTTGTGCCGCTGATGGCTGATGGCGGTCGCATACTCAATGTCTCTTCCGGCCTTGCCCGTTTTACTTTACCGGGATATTCCGTCTACGCGTCCATGAAAGGTGCTGTTGAAGTGCTGACCAGATACCTTGCCAAAGAGCTCGGACACCGGGGAATCTCGGTTAATGTTTTGGCACCGGGAGCAATTGAAACCGACTTTGGCGGTGGCATTGTCCGTGACAACAAGCAGGTTAATTCATTCATTGCTTCCGGAACGGCGTTGGGGCGTGTCGGCCTTCCTGACGACATTGGTGATCTCATTGCCGCCCTTGTTTCTGACGACTGCCGATGGGTCAATGCCCAGCGTATCGAAGCATCCGGCGGTGTATTTATCTGATATGACATTAGCCCAGGAAGCTACTCTCAAGTTCCGAAGCAGGCTGTAATTTTTAGCCCCACCACTACCCTTCACTCCAACTCCCCTTGATTTGCGCGTTGTTGCATATTAATAGCGCATTTACGGTATGCAAAATGCCGTATCATCGGTATTTCGTGTCCAATGTTAATTGATGACCTTACTGAAAGCATAAAATCACTTGTTCAATACTTGTTCGGCATGGAGCGTCCCACCCTTAAACGCTCTCTTGATTCTGGATCAATACCATTAATTGAGCATCGATGGATTGAACTTGCGGTTTTAGCGACGTGCGCTTTTTGGCAGCTTGCCATTCACGTCTAAATCAGGCTATTTATAAGTAAATCAATAGATTGGGAATCATTATGAAGAATCATTTTTTTAGCAAAAACGCTGTCGGAGCTTTTGCAGGCATCGTTGTGTCACTGACTACCCTTGCAGCTCAAGCCAATCCGACGGTAATCCCGACCGGGACTACCTTGTACGACCCTCAAAAGGCTTATAACACCTATGTGATATTCGGCGGCCAGGATGGCAAAGCGCATCTTATTGACATGAACGGTAATGAGGTTCATCGCTGGGAAAAATCAGGATTCCCGACTGAATTGCTCGACCCGGCTATTACTGGCGGCAAAAAGGGAAATATTCTCGTACAACTCGAAAACGGCCCATCTCCTTATGGTGGCATTTTCAATAATAAATCGGTTGGAGAAGTCGACTGGGACGGCAAAATTGTTTGGCAATGGAGTGGAGAAAAAGGGGATGGCACAGTGCGCCAGAACCACGACTGGGCCCGTCTGCCTAACGGCAATACTATCCTGGTGACATCGTACCCTCACGTCGTCTCCGGTATCAGCTCGAAGCCTGTCGATGACCAAAAATTAGTGGAAGTTACGCCGGATGGCAAGATTGTATGGAGCTGGATTGCCGGTGATCACCTTGACGAGATCGGCTTCTCAAAGGAAGGAGTGGAACTGTTGCGCCGTGTCTATGCCAATAGTACCCCAAAATCAGCCGGCGGGTTTCTCACCATCAACGATATGGCACCAATTGGTCCGAATAAATGGTTCGATGAAGGTAACGAGCTTTTTAATCCTGAAAACATCGTCATTGACTCACGCGAGGGTAGTTTTACGGCCATCATCGAAAAGAAAACCGGCAAGATCGTCTGGAAGATTGGGCCCGATTACGCTATTGGCACTGAAGCAACCGGGGGTACCGCAACCGTCTCCAACGCAGTCCAGCGTCCAGTCCTGCAAATCAACGTACCTCGTCCGGTTGATCAAACGAGCGGCCAACATGATGCCCATATTATTCCCAAGGGGCTGCCGGGAGAGGGCAATCTTTTGATTTTTGACAACGAAGGCCCTTCAGGTTACCCGCCCACACGCTTATCAGTGCAGTTAGGTTCCCGTGTGCTCGAAATAAATCCCGTCACAAAGCAGATCGTCTGGCAGTACACAGCTCTTGATTCTGGTTCTCCCGCCTGGGGATTCTTCAGTTCATTTATTTCCAGCGCCCGACGTTTACCCAACGGCAATACCTTGATCGACGAAGGTATGAATGGCCGGATATTCCAGGTAACAACCCAGGGCGAGATAGTCTGGGAATACATAAGTCCGTATTATGGACAGCAAGCCTTTTTGAATCGCAACGTAAAAACAAATTGGGTGTTCCGTGCCCAGCCAGTGCCTTACGACTGGGTTCCTGATGGCACACCGCATAGTGAGAAAGCCATACGTCAGGTTGATAACGCCACATTCCGTGTTTCTGGCTCTCAATGACGTCGCGACCCCAAAGTCTCGATCAGTTGCTTGTAAAACAGGGCTCTAATCTTGCGCCTGGAGACAAAGAGAGCTTCTTCAACAGGGAGAGGTTCCCTTCTGCCAGGCGTCGGTTGGGCATGGAACGATTGCGCCACGGATACTGTCAAGTTTAGAAGCAGGCTGAAATGGCCACCCTGACGCAATCGGAAAGCCGCCTGTTTCGAATTCATCTTCTTTATAAAACCGCTTCTGGCTATAGAACTCTACCTCTTCAAGTTTTTATGAGCTGGCTGGATGTGACGTGGAATCTCTGCGCTGCCTGAATGTTCCTGTATTCTGCATTCCGTTTTTTTTCTATCGTCGATATGGTAACATTCCTCGTTTCAGAAAAGGCTGATTATGTGACCGGAGTTACCGAATCGATGGATGGCGGACAATATCCCTTTGTAGTGTAAAAGAGCCCTGAGCCCATGTTTTGGGAACTTGCTGTCGTTAAAATGATGACAAATGACCACTGGAATTCTCCCTTCTTTCCGTGATATTTGTCAATTATTGTATACTGCATTAAATACCGGATGCCCGGCGAACATGTCAGTAACGATTCAATGGTGAGCCATGACTCCAGAGCAATTGTCGCAAACACTCGCAAAGAGTGAAGAACTTTTTTACAATCCAGTAGCGGTCAAATTTGTTACTTCGCGTAGTGACCTGCCCGAAGGGGTGAAACAATTCGGAGCATCTTCAGGGGAGAAGGTTCCAAAATCATTTCTCTGCGCCATGTGGGGCGACTGTTTCAGAGGCGCCGGGCCTTTTTACACGACCAGGGAGCATCAGCTTTGCGGTGGTGGGGCAATAGCTGCGGGTTTCGGAACTCTTCTGCCTATCGAGGTTGCAGAGAAATTCATGATCGGTGACGGAAAACTGTTCGGAACGATGGATGCCCTTCGCTGCTCGATGGCATCGACCATGCCGTTCGAAGAGGGAGAGTTTGAAGCACAGATTATCGGACCTCTTTCTGCCATGAACGACGATACCCTGCGGCCAGATGTTGTACTGATTATCTGCAAGCCTTTCCAGGGACAGCACATCCTGAGAGCCTACGGTTTCGACAGCGGTGAACTGGTTCACGGAATAGCCGGCGGATCGACCTGCGAAATGGTTTCAAGCTATGTTGTCAAAACCGGAAAACCGACATTCACGCTTGGCGACACTGGCGGAAATGCCGGACTCTCTCTCAAGCCTGATGAGCTGCTTCTTGCTTTTCCGTACGACAAGCTCGGAACAACTGTCGGCAATCTGTCGCGAATATGCCGTACATCGAGCATGCACCGACACGCAATCGCTCATGAGCGCTGACATATAAAATGAGCGAAACTGTTTTGGATCTCAATCAAAAACCGATCCGTGAGTAGTCAGCTACACCCTATATTTCACACAGTTTTTGTCTCATGACAATTTATGGGTCAACGTGACGCTGTGGTATTTAAGTGCTCAGTAACGGTTTGTTTCGTGCGTGCAAAAACGCACTGGGAGTGCGTGGCGTTGGGTTGGGTCTCGTCCGGGGTGGCTGGGTCGCTTGGAAGAAAAAAGGTCACTGAGAATGGACTTGCTGGCGAGGGTGGGATTCGAACAATGGTTTAAGAATTATTATAAAATACTTTTGTAATCTGTATTGAAAATAATACCACCAAAACAGTTTTGTTGCTCAGTTCGAGTCCTTAAAATCATTGCACAACCTCCTACGCAATTCACCCTCAACCACCTCAAACACATCAACCCGCTCCCGTTGCAACATAGGCGCCTCAATTTGAAGTGCCAAAGCAGGGAAGTCGCACCTCAATGATATAAAGCTCTACACTGACCTGGAAAGATTACAAGAAAGCGGCATTATTTCCTCTCATAATGCGTAACTTCGCCTGTTAACGGTATCTGTTGAGGAAGAAAAGTCAATTGCCGCATGAAATTTGAGAGCTTCAAGGCCGGTCGATGGCAGCAGCGCTACCAATACAAAAGCTTCGAGCCCCTGCCTGTCAACCACGGCTGGACATGGGAAGATCCAACGATTAACGTCTTGCTGGAGCAAGCCACCCGAGCTCTTGGGGAATTAAATGTCTTTTCGCTGATCGTGGCAGATATCGACCTGTTTATTCAAATGCATGTGGTCAAGGAAGCTCAGACCTCCAGCAAAATTGAGGGCACCCAGACAGGTATTAACGAAGCGCTGTTGCCAGAAGAGCAGATTCTTCCGGAAAAGCGCGACGATTGGCGCGAAGTAAGCAACTATATCGAAGGTGTCAACACTGCCATTGCCAGGCTGAAGGATTTGCCACTCTCAAATCGGCTGTTAAAATAGACTCATGCCATTCTGTTGCAAGGTGTCCGTGGAGCGTACAAACAACCCGGTGAATTTCGGGTCAGCCAGAATTGGATTG
>SESG01000543.1_pt1 | contig 10910 bp, 5 predicted proteins | sample 3171421 | NCBI WGS metagenome assembly SESG01 (sample SAMN10866946, study PRJNA518727) | freshwater metagenome | biome: subpolar coniferous forest; feature: holomictic lake; material: water; isolation source: holomictic Lake 227, 6 m and 8 m depth | place: Canada: near Kenora, Ontario | collected... | reverse complement strand
CCCGAAAGCGCCGATTAAAATCGGCAGAGAGTAGAGCATGAAAGAGTCTTACGGTGAAGGTGTAGCGAACCGCACTGGGAGAGTCGGCGGTCCGGCTGGGCGTCAACCTGGTGGCCGGCGCGGCGTCCGGCCGGAATTTTACGGCCTGTTCATCGAGAAGCGGCTGGCGGTGATTTACACGCCGTACGCATCGCAATCAACATCATCACCTATTCTCTGAGCCATTAGCCACCGCCCTTTTCATCACGCGGTCCGTGTTATTTCTGCTGCGCCTTCCGGAATGCTTTTCCAAGGCGTTCAAGGCCGGAGGAGCAATCGCGCTTTGGCAGGCAGGCTTCAATAAACACCAGTTTTTTGATTTCCCGGGCAGCGGTTTGCATGGCCAGATCCAGCTCTTCCTCGGTGGTGACCCGGAAGCCCAGCGCAAAGGAGCCGTTATCAAATACTCCTGGTAGTTTCGAGTATTGCCACATCTGGATGTCGTTATAAGGTCCGTCTTGATGCAGGAGCCGCTCGACCAGGTAGCCGTCATTGTTGATCAGCACGATTACTGCAGGGCAGCGTTCCCTGATCAACGTCGAAATTTCCTGGGCTGTCATCTGGAACGCACCGTCGCCCGTAAGAATAACCGGACGCTTCTGCGGACGGGCCAGAGCTACCCCCAAAGCGGCTGGCGTACAATAGCCGATGGAGCAATAGTAGGCTTGTACGATAAAATTTTCGGCCTCTTCGATATTGAATTCAGGAGCCGCGCAAAAGGCATCGCCGGGCTCTGCCAGCAGGACCATCCGGTCATCGAGAAAATAATTGATGCATTCGTACAGGCGCGGTGCGGTCAGAGCACAGGCGGCTTCAGGCAGGAACGGTTGCTTGGGGCGATAGGCTTCAGCGGGATGGGAAGCCTGGTAGGCCCGTGGCTTAACCGCCAGCGTCAGTTCGCGAATGAAATCTCCCAGCTGTATCTGATGATAATAATGGCTCCCGATACGCACCTGACCGCCGCCGACGGTTATCATCCGCCGGTTGTCGAGGTGCATGCTGAACAGCCCCGTGTCCATATCTGTCATCCAGACTCCCAGCGACAGGAGGCAATCCGAATTCTCCACCTGCCGCAGCACGGATTCGCGGCTCCAGCCACCTTGATAGATGCCGGTGAACTGGGGGTGAAGCTCAGGCAAAACGGATTTGCTGCTGAGCATGGTGGCATAAGGGACCTCGGATGTTTCTACCAGCCGGAGCGCATCCTGCCCGAGCCTGAAGCGGAGTAATTCCACGCCCGCCAGTATGAGCGGATGGCTGGACTTATTAAGCAATCCGGCGGCCTCTGCAATACACTCCTGCATGCTGTCGCTGTTGGACTGCAGCTTAATGGAATACTGCAGCTCGCCTGGTTCGCGGCATGCCGCGTGCGTCATGTCGGCCGGGAGTTCAATGTAAACTGGCAGCTTACGGACGATGCAGTTTTTTATTAAACGGTCGATTTCGTCAGGAGCCGTATCAGGGTCGGTAATAATAATCGCATCGGTCGTGATTTTTTTGAAAATATCCAGCTGAAGGTAATAGTTGGAAACGAGGTGATGAACCATCGCCCCCGACTCCCTGCGATGGGACGGGGGAGCGCCGCTGATGACGATCATGGACACCTGCTCCGCGAATGCGCCCGCAACGGCGTTGATAATGCTCAGTCCTCCGACACCATAAGTTACAACTGCGGCACCCGCACCGTTCATGCGGGCGTAACCATCGGCCGCGTAACCGGCATTAAGTTCATTACAGTTGCCTACCCACCGGATGGGGCTCTTTACAACATCGTCAAGAAAATCAAGATTGTAATCCCCTGGAACTCCAAAAATGTGCTTAATGCCAACCTCCTGTAAACGGTGGAGGATATAGCTCGAAATCGTGGAGTTTTTATTCATAGATCTTTCATAAGGTTACAGGGTTGTTGTCTCTAACAGGATCATCTCCGGACTGCTTCGGGAAGGTTGTCCCCGTGCGGCCAGATCCAGCCGGTACGTGTGAAGAGCAGGACGATCGCGACCTGCGCGGGCGGCAGCCCGAGCAGACGGGCGGCGGCACGGGCATAGCCGGCCATCTGGCCGGCATAGCCGTCGGCCGCTTCGTGTAAATCGCTCACGGTTTCCACTCGATTGCTCTTGAAGTCGAAGACCGTGGCTCGCAGCGGTTGTCCGGCGGCGTCCCGCTCCACCACCAACCTGTCGAATCGTCCGCTCATGAGGTGCCGGATGCCTTCTGACTCCAATACCAGATCGAAAGGCGCTTCGCGCCAGACTTCGGTCCGTGCCGCGCCGGCAGGCCTGGACAACTGCCGGCGCACATCGGCATTGGCCAGGCAGAGGCGGAACTGCTGCTCCACATTGTCCAATAAGGACGCAGGCTCCGCCGCTTCCGCCCGCCAGCCGGAGATCACGCGTTCGATATCCGCATCCTCGATCCATTCGATTTTCTGAAATAGCCGGTGGATCGCGGAACCAAAGACCCGCACGTCGCCAGATTCGCTTTTGAACAGCCATTGCGCCGGGAATGCGCGATCTTCGCTATGATCTTTGGATGGCTCGCGGCGCGCAACTGTCACGGCGTGCGTCATACACAGCGGCGCAGGGGTGGCCAGCACTACAGGCTTGATGTGCTTGCCCGGCTGCTTGAACCACGCGCAGTCGCCGGCGGCAAAGATTTGAGTGAGGCCGCCGCTGCCCGGTGAGCTTGCAACACCAGCTGGCGCCAGTCTTTCACGCAACAGGTCCGCCGCGCGCACCGTCTGGTTTTTTTCTGACTTTGCGGGAATGAGCATGTAGAGCGCCCGCTGGGCGCGCGTTAGAGACACATAGAGGAGGCAAAGCTGAGCGAAGTTGGCGTCCGCGCGGGCGGCGTCAAGGGCCTGTAATGGCTGCCCGGCGGCGGCGTTCAACACCTGATAGCAAGGCGGATTGAGCACCCAGTTGTCGCCGGCCAGAAGTTCCCGGTCGCCGGGTTTATCGAAGCTTTTGTCGCTGGCGTCAAAAGGCACAATCACCAGATCAAAGCCCAACCCCTTGGCCTGATGGATGGTCATCACGCGAACTGTACCGGCGGCAGCGCTGGCTTTGACCTGATAAGCCCGGATGTGGTCCGCGAAGGCGTCCGTGTCGCGCACTCCAGTGGCGTCGAACTGCTCAGCCGCAGCCAGCAGTTCGCGCAGGCGCTGGCGGCCGAAGGCGTCGAGTATGCCCAGCCGGGCGCCCCATTCGCGCAGTGCGCCGGCGAACCCGTATTCTTGCATGGCAGTCAGAAAAACACCCGGCAGGGCATCGAAATCCTGCAGCTCAGGTTGTTTGATCAGCGGACTCATCTGAAGGTGACGCAGGGCCACGGTGTCGCCGGGATGCGCGGAGTAACGCACCAGCGCCAGCAGCAGCGCGACCACGGGGTTGTCCACGATGCCGCCCTGGCCCTCATGTACAACCGGCACGGCTGGTAATTGGCGACGCAGTACATCCACGCAGACGCGTCCTGCCTGATTGCTGCGCACCAGCACCGCCGCCGTATGACACCGCAAGGTGGGCTGCACCTGCTCCAGCACTTTCGCAACAGCCTCAAACTCGGCGGGGTCATCGGTGAAGTCATCGCCGTCCTGATTGCCAGATGCTGGCTGGTCCCCGGAATTCTTTTTCGGCGCATACTCGAGCAGGGCGGCAAAACCTTCACCTTCGTCCAGCCGGGCGCTCGTGTGCTTCTTCCATATTCCAGAGAAAGCCTCGAGCGCACCCCGACGCAGCCCTTTCTCTGCGCCCGCTGCAGGCACCCATCCGGCAAGCCCGTCGAAGACTCCATTGACGGCCCCGATAACCGCAGGCAGCGACCGGTGACACTCGGCAATCGCCTCGGACACAATCGCGCGCGGGCCCGGATTAGCGTATTTCTTCAGCACCTCGCCGAAAAGCCGGTGGTTGCCACCGCGCCAGCCGTAGACGGACTGCTTGACGTCACCCACGTAGAAGAAGGAGCGGCTGTCATCCTGAATGACTTCGTCAATCAGGTTCTCCAGCGCGGCCCACTGGGTATTGCTGGTGTCCTGAAACTCGTCCAGCAACCAGTGGTCCAGCTTGCCATCGAGGCGGTAGTCAATGTAGAGACGATCGGGCGCATCCGGCGTGCGGCTGGGGCTGAGGCCGCCTGCTCCCAGCAGCAGCGAAATATCCTCAAACGTGAAACAGCCGCCGGTGCTCAACGATTCTTCGTAGAGCTGGTCATAGCGGTTCAGTACGGCGCGCAAGCCCATGGTTCGCGTCAGCGCACGCGTCACCTCCACTCTGAGCAGGTTGCCGAGTGCGTTGCGCAAAGGCGTCCAGAGTGCGGACGGGATCGGGTAGCCCTTGTCGTAGTACTTGATAACCGGTGGTTCGTTCTGCACGGCAAGCGCCAGCAATTTCGATAAAACAGCCTCGCTGAGTTTGGGCCATGTTTTGTCGGCGGCGTGCGACATGGCTGCCGCCGCGATTACTGCACAGGCTTTGCCAAGGGCTTCAGGCCTTGATCCGGGCCCGAAAACGACGGATAACCCGTCCGGCAAATTGTTGTGTGTTGCGGTGGAATTGCACTCGGGAAGCTCCCACCACCGTTCGGCGGATGGCCAGATGCAGGACGGATCACCCCAGTGCCATGCGGCTTTGTTGTGATGGCGAAAAAATCCGTAGTGTTTAAAAATAAAATTATCGAGGACGGCGACCAGCGTTTTTGTTTCCTGACCGGAACAGGCCAGACGGAAGTCGCTCAAGAACTTGCCGCCTTCACGGTCGCCTTCCATGTCCGGATGTCGCGTGGGGTCGAAGATGCGGGTCAGGATGGCCTGGCGTACGGCCAGAGCTTCTCCGCCGTCTCCGTTCATCGGCTGAGTCTCGGGCGAAATTCCAAGCTCCATCGGGAAGGCGCGCACAACGCCAAGAATAAAGCTGTCCAGCGTGCCGATTCGCAGGCGGTGCTCGTGATCCAGTAACTTGCGCAGCAGGTGGATGTATGCCGCCGGCTGATCCGGCGGCGCGCCAAGCCCCTCTTTTGCGATTGTTGCGGCGGTCCTGGCGCGCTTGCCGGCATCGGTCGCCGCCTCGCAAAGGTGCTCGACGATTTTATCGAAAATCTCGCCCGCAGCCTTCCGGGAAAAAGTGAGCGCACAAATGCGGTCGGGTGGCACGCCGGCGGCCATCAGGCCAAGATAGCGGTGGGCCAGCCGGAAGGTCTTGCCTGTGCCGGCCGAGGCGGAAATGGCGCGGTTCTGGAAGTGCGTCATGCTTCCACCCTCCACGGGGGGGCGGGCTGGCAGATGCATTGTTCCGGGTCTGCGGGCAGCATTGAGGAAAGCGCATCATTATAACCTGTATCGAAGTTACCAGGCGGCCAGAATACGCCGTCTTTGATCTGCCTGACTACAGCCTCCGCGCATCGAATAGCGGAGGCGTGCAGCGCGTCGCTGTATTGATCCCAGAGCGTGATGCCAGTTTCGCCAAGCGCATTCGGCAGGCAAATATATCCAAGCTGAATGTTCTCCCCGAAATCGGGCCTTACCAATTCACGATAGATCGGAAGCTGCAAGTCGGACCAGCGCTTGCCCTTCTTTCCGCCCGTCAATGCCACTGGAATGGCGGCGGCGCCTAAATTGTCATTTTCGCGCAGTGGGCCGAAGTGTGTCTCGTGGGGAGATTTGAATTTGTCGGTGGTCTTGTAGTCGAGCACGCAGACCGCGCCGGTTTGCGAATTGCGGTCAATGCGGTCAATGCGGCCTCTGACCGGCAAGCCGCCTATTGTGCAGGACTTGCCTGTTTCATGCTGGATAATCTCCCATCCCATGGCATGCCATGCGACCTGCCGCTGCGCAAAGGCTCTTAGTCTCTGTACGGCGCTGTACATGGCCAGTTCGACGCCCAGCCATGGCCGGGCACCGTAGCGGATGCGGGCTGCTTCGCTGAGGCGTTGCTCCAGCCAGCGCGCAAGTCCGTCTGCGTCAGCGCAGGCCCAGCGTTGTTGCTCCGCGCCCATTTCGTTGAGGACGTCGTGGATCAGGTTCCCAAAATCCAGCGCGTCCGGCTCGCGTGCGCGGTCGTCCAGCGCTTGCATGTTGAGCACGTGCTGCAGGTAAAAACGCAGCGGCGATGTGAGATAGTCCCGGAAGATGGTGGGACTCAGCTCGCGCGAGCGTTTGCCGTTGATGCAATCAGCGGATAAACGCGCGGGATCGAGCTTGAAGCTGACCGTAAAGGCTCCGGCCGTATGGGCGGCTGGCGGATCTTTAAAAAGCATCCGGGCCCTGGTGACGAGCTCCTGATCAGGGCAGCGGAAGAGCAGTCGTGAAGGGCGCAGCGGATCGCCGGCGACGGAAGTCTTGCCCACCAGCAGGATCACCCGGCCTTCGCTGCGACGCTGCTCGATCAGTGCGGTCAGCACGTAGGCGTCGCGTGCTACGCGCAGGCGATCGTCGCGAAGGTTGAGCTGACGTCGCAATGTGTCGGGAAGGAAAATGTCTCCGACGTGCCCGTCAGGAACAAATCCCTCGTTCACGCCGGCCACGAACAGCAGCGGTGCGGGATTCCATGCCAGCTCCAGCCAGCCTTCGAGGTCGAGGTGTTGATCGCGACGTTCAGCTTTGACGGTGGCGTCCTGCAGCCTCGCCATCAGCACCTCGGCGGCGTCGTCGCTGGCGTGACCTGCTGCCGCAGCGCTTTCGAGCTCCCGCAATCCCGTATCGAATACCGTGACGGCCTGCTGGAAAGCAGCGTCCGTCGGGTTGTCGGATTTGAGAAAGCGCGGCTTGTAGATTTGCTGCAATACGTCGCGCAAGCCAGCGGCAAAGTTGTCGCCGTCCAACGCTTTGCGCCAGTTGCGGAGGTGCGTCAATGTTTCTCGCAGGAGCGGCGGAGCGGCATGCATATCTTCCAGTGTGACCGGCAGATGTCCGGACTGAAAGGTGTCCAGCTCGCGCAGCAACTCAGCGCTGCGACCGGACAATGCGAGCACATCCGGATGGCGCAGCAGTGCCGCCACTTCGGCGTAACCGGGCCGGTTGCGCAGGACCAGCAGCGCTTGGACGAGCCGGAAAAGCGCGGTGTCCGCGAACGGGTGATTTTGCGGGTCGAACGCAGGCAGGCCGATGGCTGCAAGTTCGCGTTGAAGCGGAGCGACGGTTTCGCGGTCGGGCACGCCAATGGCTATTTGCGGCCGCAGTGCGGCATCGGGCGGATTCACGGGCCTGCTGTTAAAAATGGCTTTCGCTATCCGGCCTGCTTGATCGTCGGGCGTGGCTTCCAGCCAGAGATCTCCGGACTGCAATGCGATCTCGCGTGCCTGCCAGAACTCCGGCAATGGGCGCCCCCAGCCGTCGAAGACGGCGGCCTCGCTTTCCGGAGCGGCCACGAGTATCTCAAGTGCGCCCCCGGCGGCGGCCCAGTGGTCCAGCAAAGTCATGAAAAGTTTCGGGGGATCAGGCACGGCCGCCACTACTATCCGGTTTATTTCCGGAGCCAGCACCCCCTGGCGCGCATAATCGAGCTTTCGCTTAAAGGCGTCATGGAGGCGCCAGTCCTCAAGCTGCCTGACATAGCGGCGTTCCAGGCCGGCCATGGCGGCCCAGCGCTCGCTCTCCTCGATCTCCGTGCCGCAGGCGGCCAGATCTGCGATGGCGAGTCCGCCATCGGAGAGCTCCTTGCGCAAATCCTGAAGACGACGCGCGATTTGCAGCGCCCAGGTTGTGCCGTGAACCCGCCCTTCGCGTGTGCCCAGAAAGGCGCTGCATTCGCCGGGCTTGACGGCTTTCAAGACAGCAGACCAGGCCAGCAGGCTTTGGAGGTTTGTGGCAACGCTGGCGGTGCGCGGAGGCTCAAGCAGCACTGCCGGGGTCACGATTTCCGGACCCAGCAGAACGGCGCCGCGCGCGTCAGCGGCCAAGGGCAGTGCGGCTCGCAACCGCCAGCTCGACTGGCGTGTTGGCACAACTACCAATGTGCCGCGAAGATCCAGCATGCCGGCGCCTGCCCCGGTCAGTAGATACGCCGGCACGGTTTCACAAAGCGGTCGATGCCAACCCAAAAATGATTGATTCACCCCCATGTTTGCCCGATCGCCCAATATCCATTGCATATTGGTCTGTAGATCTTTCGAATAAAATACTATAATAACCATTCTGGTGAAACAAAAAATGGTTGCTAACGCCGCTTTTGACTGCATGCTCAAGTGTGGTGACAGTGAGTGTGCCGGGTTGTTCCCGGCAAAACGTGTGTAGAGAATATGATTTTTCGACTGATTGTTTTGAATGGCGACCGGAAAGGCCGTCAATTTACTGTGGAGCGGACGCCGATGGTTATCGGTCAGGATCCGGACGCTGAGATTTGCCTTCCGGACGAAGAGGTTGCCCGGCGGCACGCCAGTGTTATGCACTGCGAGGATGGCAAGCTGGTCATTCATGATCTGGGCTCAATGAACCGTGTCCTGGTTAATGGCCGCGCTGTATCCGAAGCCCAGCTCAAGCACGGTGATGCTATCGAGCTCGGGCGCACCCGGTTGCTCGTTCAGGCGCTGGTGCAGGCGGAGGTGGATGCGTCGCAGAATCAAGCTGTTGGCGGAGACAATCTGCTTTCGAGCCGCCGGTTTCCCGTCGGGCTTGCAATGAACGGCTTGCTTGTAGTGTCCCTCGCAGTGGCCGTCATTATCTGGCATCGCAGCACCCGTTCGAATCGCACTTCGCAGCCGGTCCCCAGTCCTCTGGCGCTAGATACCTATCTTGCAGCAGCCGGCGTTTCGAACACGCTGGTTGCTCCCGACGTCACGGTGCCGTTACCTAACGCGATGCCTGAGAATATGCTGGCCGCGACCGGTTTGCCCGATGCGGCGACGGCCATCCCGCCACCCATAAATGTGTCCACCACTTTAGCTGCTTCAACGCCGCCCGTCGCGACCGAAGAACTCGACCGGATTGAACGGGAATTGGCCGCCCTGCGGGTCACCATGCAGAGCCTTTCGAATAATCACTCTGCAGCCTCCGGGGTGGTGGTTGTCGCCAGCACGCCGATTCAGTCAACGCCCGCTCTCCAACAAGAGCCGCCGACCCACAACGGCACTCTGGTGCCACGCTCGAAGCCGCCGGAGCCGGCGGTTCCAGTGGCTGTCAAATTTGTGGAGCTGAGGCAAAACAAATTTCCGGCCACGGATGAGTTCGAGGAGATGCGTGTCGTCAATGCCGACCTGCAGGTCAGGCCCGTCAATGCCTCAACAAAAACCCTGCGAATTGATGTCGCATTCTTCGACCGTCTTGACCGTGATGGGGTCATCGTTCCATCTCAGGCAACCATTACGCCAAGATCAGTGCAGGCCGTTGGAGAACCCGGGGCCGGGCAGTGCTCGGCTGGCGCAACCTATGTGATTGCCCGCCGTGCCAATCCGGATCCGCCGCGCACCGCGAATTATTACGGCTTTACTGTGCGGGTCTATGACGGCAGCCGTCTGCTGGCCGCAGACGCCCGTCCGCGCCACTTGCTCGACGAACCGGATGCTTCCTGGAAACCTGCCCCATGAGTCAACTTACCATGCCTGTTCACATAAGCCCGCCGGTGTCTGCTGAACGTATCTCAGCCTGCGTGCTCACATTCAACGAAGAGCGCAAAATCGAACGCTGTCTCCGCAGTCTGGCCTGGTGCGACGAACTGGTCATTATGGACAGCTTCAGCACTGACCGCACGCTGGAAATCTGCAAACGCTACACGGACCGTGTTTACCAGCACGCCTGGCTGGGCTACGTCGGGCAGCGGAATCTGGTGCGAGAAATGACCACGCAGCCGTGGATTCTTTTTCTCGATGCCGATGAAGAGGTTTCGACTGGATTGATCCAGGAAATCCGCTCCGAACTGAATGCCGGTGCACCTTCCCGCTACGTTGGCTTTGAGTTTCCACGGCAAGTCTATTATCTGGGCCGCTGGATCCGGCACGGGGAGTGGTACCCCGACGTCAAGCTCCGCCTCTTCAAAAAGAACAACGGACGCACCGAGGGCGAGGAGCCGCACGACCACGTGATCGTGAACGGCCCGGTCAAGCGGTTGCGTAATCCACTGTATCATTATACTTATGACGATATCCGGGACCATCTTGACACGCTGAACCGCTTTTCAACCATTACTGCCCAGCAGAAGTTTGTACAGGATCACCCCTTCCGTTGGTCCGACCTTCTGCTGCGGCCGCCGATCCGCTTTCTGAAGGGGTACTTCGTCCGGTTGGGGTTCCTCGACGGGATGCACGGGCTCATCATCGCCATGCTTAATTCATACGGCGTTTTTATCAAGTACGCAAAACTTTGGGAGCTTCACCACAAGAGCCGCGGACGCTTCGACGTTCTTCCCGCCGTTTTCCCCCGTACTAAGATGCCGGACAGTGCGCCATGACCTTCCGTGCATTCAGGCGCTGGCTGCCTGTGGCGGGGCTGCTCGCCGCATGTGCTTGCAGAGCTTCGTCCGGCGTCGCGGCGGATAACCTGACGAACGCCGTGCCTTCCGCCTGGAGCTTGCCCGCCGCCATTGACTATGCCCTCGTCCATAACCGCGCCATTGAAGTCCGCCGTCTGGGACTCGAATCCCGCCAGGTCGGCGCCAGCGCCGCCGCCGATATGTTCCGCTGGACGCTGCGTCCGTTAGGCGGCGCCGAGGCGCGCGACGACGGCCGTTATATAGATGCCGGTTTGTTCGCCACGCGCACTACCTCAGCCGGTACGGAGCTCAGCGCTGGTCCGCGTTATCAGCAGACCACGCTTGATAATGCCCCCGACGTGAACGAAGGACGCATCGTCATTGAGGCCCGCCAACCGCTCTTGCGCCGCGGTGGCACGCTGGTAACTACCGAACCGCTCGTGCGCGCCACCCGCGAGGTGCAAACTGCCCGCC
>SESG01023766.1_pt1 | contig 10912 bp, 5 predicted proteins | sample 3171421 | NCBI WGS metagenome assembly SESG01 (sample SAMN10866946, study PRJNA518727) | freshwater metagenome | biome: subpolar coniferous forest; feature: holomictic lake; material: water; isolation source: holomictic Lake 227, 6 m and 8 m depth | place: Canada: near Kenora, Ontario | collected... | reverse complement strand
TTGCTACGAACAAGAGATACTCCGGGTAATCGCCCAATGGCTTCTGCAGCATTGACGTCAGGCAATTCACGGATCGCATCCTTCGAGACAACATTGACCAGGGCATTGGATTTCAGCTGCTGGTTGATGGCTGCATTCTGTCCGCGGCGCTGACTGCTTACTACTACTTCTCCAATTGTAACGAGTGGCTGGTCCAAATCGATCAATATCTTTTTTCGTTCTCCGGCTTTTAGGGTCACTTGAACCTCTTTGGTACTGTAACCGATATAGGAAATTTGCAAAGTATAGTCACCGGGTTGAAGGTTTCCCAAGCGGAATGCTCCATCCAGGTCTGTCACAATACCTGAGACTGTTCCTTTGATTACAACTGTTGCAAAAGGAAGCAGTTCCTTGGAGGATTTATCCTTTACAGTTCCTGAAATTTCACCCGGTGCATTTTTTTGAGCATAGAGTGCATTCTGCGGGAAGAAGGTCTGTAGACAAGTAAGTAAAATAAAACAAAGCGTCCATCGTTTCCATTTCATAATTTTGATTTTTAGTTGGTGTTTTATGTAGGGTACTTTATAAGTTGAGAGCTAACTTAGTTTTCGTAATAAAGTTAAAGCGCCATTGCAATTCTTCCTATTAATTATATTGCAATATCTTGAAGATATTGGTCGTTCTTTAAATTATAGTTCACTTATGAATGATAATTTCAAGGAGCTGTTGGGATATCTCGGAAGAAACTAACAATAGATATTCATTCCTGATTGAATTTCTATTTTTTGAGTATTTTTGGGAAACTATCCAACTTTCATGACATTCCTCAGGACGTTTTTTATTGCGTTAATTGTAGTTTTTCATCTGAGTCTTTCAAATAATTCAGAAGGGGAAAATACCAATCTTCCATTCAGGCGAATATCGCCTGCGGGAGGATTTACCTTATCTCCCGTCATTGGAATCTCGCAGGATCAACAAGGGTTTATTTGGTTCATTACCAGAGAAAGACTTTACCAATACAATTCCCAGGATTTTTTCAGTTTTGAGCCAAAATTTCAATCCGGAGTTTCACATACCAATAACTATATCACAAGCATGCTCCTCGACAGGTCCAATATCATCTGGATTGGGACAAATAGTGGACTTAACCATCTCAACACCAGTTCTTGGCAACTGGAAGCAATAAAGTTTACAGACAGGGAGATGCCTACAAGAATTCTTTTCCCTACAGAAATAAAGCAAAACAGGAGAGGGGAGATCTGGATGGTAGAGAACAATTTTCTTTCTCTTCTGGATTCAGGTAAAAGGGAGATGAAATATGTGACGCTGAACAATGTCCGAATCAATGTTAATGCTTTCTGCTTCGATAATCAGAACCATATTTTTGCAGTCAACAATCAAGGTGAAATGTTTTTTGTGGACTCAGAAACATTGGTGGCAAGGAAGTTAGTTGTTGACTTATCTCCAACTAAAATATTCGGTATATATTTGATTAATAATCTATTATGGATTTCAACTGATGGCTACGGACTTCAGCGTTTCACCTTGGATGGGCGATTGGTAGATAAATATTTCACAAATATTGACAACCCTGATTCTTATTCAAACCGGATTCGGGAAGTTCTTCAGACGAGTGATGGAAAGATCTGGATTGCCACTTACAAAGGATTAATCGAGTGGCAGGAAGGAAATTTCAACCAATATCTTTCCGATTTTGAGGATCAGTTTTCTCTTCCTGATAACTCCATAATGTCTTTGGTAGAGGATCGTCAGAAAGGCTTGTGGATTGGAACCTGGCGAGGTGGACTTGGCTACCTGAACTCATATGCAAATACTTTTGAGACATTTTTGCATTCGCCCTACAAAAATTCGATCTGTGGCAACCTGGTAAACGCTATTTCCGAAAATGCTGATGGTACGATCATAATTGGTACTGATGGTCAGGGAATTGACATTTTCAATGAACAGAGAAAAATTTTCAGACATGTTGAATTGAAAGGCAATAAAAAATCTTCGTCGAGCAATGTTAAATGCATCTTTCAGGATAAGAAGGGGAATACCTGGGTAGGAGCCTATAGTGAAGGTGTTTATTTCCAGAAATCTGGAGAATCAAATTTCGAGCATTTCATCTTAAAAGATAAAAATGTGTACGATATAGTGGAGGATGACGAAGGAATGTGGATTGCCACTTCCAACAACGGACTATATTTTTACAAACACATTGATAAGTCGATACAACATTTTGTCAACCAGCCAAGTGACAGTTTATCGTTAATATCTAATATTCTCAGAAAACTGTATATGGATCCAAAAGGAAATCTTTGGGTGATTTCCAATTTAGGCGTTTCAATAAAACCAAAAGGAAAAAATATTTTTGAGCGGCTAGAGCTTTACAATGAAACCGCCAAAAGTCCCACCCAGGTATATTCAATCACTGGAGAAAAAGATGGTCTGATCTGGCTTGGTACAGACCATGGCCTGTTTTCTGTAGGAGCCTCAAATAAAGTCACTCATTATCAGGTATCTTTCAACGGAAACCTTGTATCTGTTTATGGAATTGTTGTTACAGATGCAAGTTCCATCTGGATGAGTTCAAACTATGGTATCTTTTTCTTTAATCCTGTTACAGGACAAAAGTTGAACTACAATAACTCCGACGGTCTTCATGGTAATTTGTTCAATGCTGGAGCCTTGTGCCAAACTTCTTCCGGTAAAATCTATTTTGGCAGTACTGCAGGGCTGGTTGCATTCAATCCTAAAGTTATGCATGTTAATCCTTTTCTGCCAAAGGTTTATTTTTCGCGAATTTTTGTCAACCACAGGGAGATTCTTCCCGGTCAGGAGAATTCATTGCTAAAGAAACCATTGTATGAAACCAACTTGATTCGTTTGGAACCCGGATATAATTCTTTCGGAATCGAATTTGTCGCGCAAAATTATCTTAATCCTCAAAAAAATCAGTTTCGATACCGTTTGAAGGGATTTGATCCCAACTGGGTGGAAGCAGGATCATTAAACAAGGCAACTTATACCAACATTCCTCCTGGTACTTACGTTTTTGAGGCAATGGCCTGTAACAATGATATGGTGTGGAGTACGGAGCCTTCCACCTTAAATATCATCATACCACGCCCTTTTCTTCTGAGTAACCTGGCAATTTCTATCTATTTGATATTGTTAATCATCCTTGGAATAGTGGTACGCCGAATAGTTATATACAGAACCCGGCTTGTGCACCAGATTGAAATTGAAAGAATGCAAAGGATGGAAGAAGAAAAATCACATCAGAATAAACTGAATTTTTTCACCAATATATCCCATGAGCTGCGAACGCCACTTACGTTGATAACTGGTCCGGTAGAGACATTGATAAGCGCTCCGGGACTTGGTCAGGATACTTTTAATCAATTGTCATTGATAAAACGCAATTCAGGAAGGTTGCTAAAACTTATCAATCAGCTACTTGAATTCAGGCAAATTGAAGAGAATAAAGCCGAGCTGAAAGTTTTAAAGGCCGATCTCGTGCTATTCGTTCATGAAATTTATAATTACTTCATTGATGCTGCCAAACAAAAAAATATCAACTATGTCTTTGTGAGTATTCAAGATCAGCTTATACTTCCTTTTGATGCAGAGAAAATCGACAAAGTTGTTTTCAACCTTCTTTCCAATGCTTTTAAATTCACACCTGACAGAGGAACCATTCATGTTGAAATTTCGTCTGGACAAAAAGATAATTCCTTGACCGATGCACCCAATGTGGTTATCATAGGAGCGCTGAAAACCAAGACCTACGTTCAGATATCTGTAAGTGACAATGGTCCGGGGATTGCTGGTAATTTAATTGAAAAAGTATTTGATCGATTTTTTAGAATAGAAAATCATGAAATGCCTCACAGTGGAACCGGAATAGGACTTCACCTGACTAAATATCTGATTTTGATTCATGGAGGAGAGATTGAGCTTGAATCTGAAGTTGGAAAAGGATCTATTTTCAGGGTAAGGCTTCCATATAATGAACCAAGTGGTATAGAAAATCAGGTAGATACAGATGAGAGCTTCATTTTAGCGAATCATCCCCAGCATGAAGATCGTTTTTTAAATGAAAATCAAAATAACTCTTACATCGAAAATTGGAACAATCAGGATAACGCAGGAAAAAAACCTGATAAACTGGTACTGGTCGTTGAAGATCACCACGATCTAAGTAATTTCATTTGTCATATACTGGCTGAGGAATACAAGATTATTACCGCTTTCTCAGGTATTGAAGGTATTGAAAAAGCACAAATTTACCTTCCTGATCTAATCATCTCCGATATTTTGATGCCTGGGAAGAGTGGAATTGAACTGGTTAATGAACTGAAGAATAATTTGAAAACCAGCCATATTCCAATCATTTTGCTTACAGCCCTCACTTCTGTGGAAAATAAAATTGAAGGATTTGCATCTGGAGCTGATGATTACCTGGAAAAGCCATTTAACAGGGAAGTACTGATGTCCCGCCTTAAGAATATCTTCGCCAATAGAATTTTACTTCAGGAATATTATTCAAAGAAGATTTCTATTGGCTTTGATAAAGATATTCCAGAGACCCCGGACCAAAAGATGATGGCCAGTGCGATTAGCTACGTTGAGAAAAATCTGACTGACGAAAAAATGGATACCGAACTTTTGGCGAATCACCTGAACCTCAGTCAGAGTACACTCTATCGTAAACTAAAAGCCCTGACGGGAAAATCTGCTACGGATTTTATCCGCACCATCCGCTTGGAATATGCCGCCAGATTGTTTAGAAAAGGTGTTGTCAACATTGAGGAGGTAAGTGCAATGGCAGGATTTAACTCACATTCCTATTTTACGCGTTCATTCAAAGAACAATTTGGCAAAACTCCAACCGAGTATCTGCATGATCTAAAAGCTAAGAGCTAACATCTGATAGCTATTAGCTCTTAGCTTTGACCCATTTCGAAACTGCTTCCACTAAAATTAGCAATACACAGACCAATATAACCACTGTTAACGTTGTATTGACAATCCCCTGCATCCGGCTTGCCTCCTTAAATATCTGTGGCACATAGATATTATAAAGATTCATGGTGCCTCCGGTAATGGTAGTAATTCCAACAAATGTCATCGGAACGATTGTGATCCAAATATATTTTCTTTTCCCATGATTGATAAGATAAGAGGTTCCGATGGCGAGTGCCAAGGTGGCAAGTAGCTGATTAGCTACGCCAAACATTGGCCAAATGGTAGAAACTGTGCCGGTATAAATAAAATATCCCCAGGCAAATACGATCAAAAAACTGGTAATGATATTTCCCGGAATCCAGTTGGTCCTGGCAAAAGGAGCATACACTTTACCCATAGATTCCTGAAGGATAAAGCGGGCAATACGTGTTCCGGCATCCACGGTAGTTAGAATAAATAGTGCCTCGAACATAATGGCGAAATGGTACCAATAAGACATTAGGCCGTTTAATCCTGGCAGAGAAGAAAAAATCTGTGCCATTCCAACGGCAAGGGAAACAGCGCCTCCTGGTCGACCGGCAATTTTTTCACCAACCTCAGCAGATAGTTGAGTAAGATTTGACTCGTGAAATCCAAGTGCCTGAAGCTGAGGTAAAATTTGAGTAAATTTCTCTGGAGAGACATTAATTTGAAAATAATCGAGAGGAAAAAGACTGGTGGCAGCGATCAGCGCCAGGATGCTAACCATCGCTTCTGCCAGCATAGACCCTACTGCAATAGTTTTGATGTGAGATTCTTTCATGATCATCTTCGGAGTAGTACCCGAACTTACCAGCGCATGAAATCCGGATATTGCACCACAGGCAATGGTGATAAACAGGTAAGGGAACAGAGTACCCGGAATGATTGGTCCTCCGCCGTGGATGAAAGGGGTGAAATTGGGCATCTTAATTTCTGGAGCAACCATCACGATTCCGACAGCAAGCAATCCAATGACAGTCAGTTTCATGATAGAACTGAGGTAATCCCTGGGAGATAAGAGTAACCAAACAGGTAAAACAGAGGCAAAAAAGCCATAACCTGCCAGCATAATGGTAAGGGTCTTGCGGTCGTATAAAAACCAGCTTTCAAGTGGCGATCCCGGGACATATTTCCCGTAGATTACTGCCAGGGAAAGTAATATGACACCCATGACAGTTGCCTCGACAGTTTTCCCTTTTCTGAATTTAAACATCCATAATCCCATGAACATGGCAATTGGAATAGTCATTGCGATGGTAAAAGTACCCCAGGAACTTTCCGCGAGTGCATTGACCACGACGACGCCCAGCCCGGCCAGAGCTATGACAACGATGATCAAAACGGCAATGGAGGTGATGATTCCACTGTAGCTACTAATCTCGATCTTGGCAATCTCGGCCAGAGATTTTCCATCATGCCTGACTGAAGCTGTCAAAATCACTACATCATGCACAGCGCCTGCCATCACAGCTCCTACCAACATCCATACAAAACCAGGCATAAACCCGAATTGGGCAGCCAGAACAGGACCAACGAGGGGGCCCGCGCCGGCTATGGCGGCAAAATGGTGACCGAAAACCACCCATTTGGGCATGGGATAGTAGTTGTGTTTGTCGAAGAGCCGAAAGGAGGGTGCTTCGATTTCATCGTTCAGCATCAATACTTTGGTGGCGATAAAACTGTAATACAACCGATAGGCCAAAGCCAGAAAAGCCAGCGCACCGATTACGTAAGGCATTGCATTCATAGGTGGTTCGTGTTGATCAAGTTCAAATTTATGAAAAAATATTTAACATTTCTTTGAAAAAAGGGGGGAGGACTAGAGGAGTGTGAGAGTGGGAGAGCGCGACTCCGGATATTTCCAACGCTTACAAATTTTTCAAACCCTCCAAACTCTTCAAACTTTACAGTCACTCTAATCATAATTTTTTAATAATTCGTGTAATTTGTGTAATCCGTGGTGGGGTGGGGTTAATTCTTCTAATCTGAGGTAAAGTGGGGTCTAATCTTGTAATCCATAGTTGTGTTTTGAATTGAGAAATCATCTGGCTACATTTGGTACTGCTAAAACTACCACTTATGAAGAATTTTTGTTCAAACTTAATTTTGGTTTTATTTCTAGTTTTATCAGTGTTCCCGACTCAAGCCCAGGTAAAAACGGAACAGAAGGTAGAATTTAAAAATGCCCCGGTAAGGTATAAGGAAAATAATCAGGCATTTCAGCAGGTTCTGGTTAGCTACAAAGCAACTCAGGACGGAACAATTCTGGTTAAAGAATCAGGTAAGGAAGTTCTGAAAACGGGCTTGAAGAAAGGAAGTAATAGTTTTCTGGTCACCATTCCTGCGGTTAAAAAAAATAAGAAAGTCAGTTTTCTGACAAGCATTAACGGTAGCAGAGCAGTCCGGTCAGACTTTATTTTAACTCCGCCGCGAAAATGGGAGCTTTATTTGGTTCAGCATTCACACACTGATATCGGATACACCAGACCACAATCTGAAATTTTAGCTGAGCACCAGAGATACATTGATTATGCACTCGACTATTGCGACCAGACAGATAATCTGCCCGATGATGCCAAATTTCGCTGGACCTGTGAATCTGCCTGGGTGGTAAAAGAATATCTGAAGACCCGGCCAAAAGCACAAATTGAGCGTCTGAAAAAACGTGTATCCGAAGGTCGTATCGAGGTAACCGGAATGTTTTGCAACATGGCGGAAACATCGGATGAAAACCTGATGACAGACTTTATGAGACCGCTGCAAACCATTCAGGAGGCAGGTTTTCCAGTTAAAACGGTGATGCAGAACGATGTCAACGGCATTGCATGGTGCATGCCCGACTATTTCAAGAATACCGGTGTGAAGTACCTGAACATGGGGATCAATGAGACCAGATCCATCCTTCCTTTTGATCTTCCAACGCTCTTCTGGTGGGTAGCGCCTTCCGGCGAGAAACTTTTGTCATTCAGGGCAGATCACTACATGACCGGTAATTTCTTCGGGATGGAAAGTAAAGCCATAAAACCCGAAAAAATGCTGGGTCATTTGGCAGATCTGGATGCAAAGAAATATCCGTTCGACAAGATTGCCATACAGTTTTCAGGGTACTTTACCGACAATGCCCCACCTTCGACAGCTGCCTGCAAGCTGGTAAAAGAGTGGAACGGAAAATATGAAACGCCCAAGCTGAAACTTGCCGTAGCCAGCGAATTTTTTGAGTATATAGAAAAAAATTATGCCGACAAATTACCCGTTTACAAGAAAGCATGGCTCGATTGGTGGACTGATGGTGCAGGGTCTGCCTCACGAGAAACTGCGGAAGTTAGAAAATTGCAGAATTTGAAACAGGTCGACGAAGGACTATTTGCCATGGTAGCCATGAAAGGCGGAGAACTTAGCCATGATTTGCAGTCTGAAACAGATCACATCGCAGAAAATGCCATCTTTTACGATGAGCATACTTATGGTGCTGACGAGAGTATTGACCGACCGCATTCCGAAAATACTACCCGCCAATGGCTCCAGAAAGGATCCTATGCCTGGGAAGCCTTGAAAATGCAGACTTTGCTGCACGAAGAAGCATTGGCAAGGGTACAGCCTTTTTTAAAGAAAGCAGACTTTCCGGTTATCCATGTCATCAACTCCCTGGGATGGAAACGTTCAGGGACAATTGGCTTATTTGTTGATTTTGAAGTGCTTCCCATAATTAAAAAGGCAAGGATCGTCGACCTTTCAACGGGTCTGGCTGTACCGGCTCAGATGGTAAGCAAACGGTCTGAAGGTGCCTATTGGGCAATGGATGTTCATGATATTCCTGCCCTTGGGGTGAAGACCCTGAAAATTGAGATTTCGGAGGATCAAGTTCTCTCCAGAGACGAAGAACAAAATACGGATCAGATGGAAAATAAGTACTATCGTCTGACAATCGATAAGTCCACAGGATCCATCAAGAGTTTGATCGATAAGGAATTACAAGCAGAATTGATCGATGTGCAAAATCCCTGGAAATTGGGACAGGCCATCCATGAAACCATGCCATCAAGAAACAAATATGAACCTTCGCATACTTCTGTTTCCAATGTCAAGATCTCAAAGGGGGTAAATGGCGATGTCTGGGAAAGTCTCAAAATCAGTGCCGACCTTGCCGGAATGGAAAAAGGAAGTGAAAATTCCCCAAAAGGTTTGGATGTTGAAATAAGGCTTTACAACAATTTTAAAAAGATTGAATTCAAATATTCCGCTCATAAACAAATAATTACGGAGCCTGAAGCATTGTATGTGGCCTTTCCTTTCTCATTGCCGGATTCCAGAATTGTCTTTGAAACCATTGGCGGTTCACTAACACAAGGTGAACAGTTGCCGGGTTCCTCATCCGATTGGAATGTGGCGCAGAATTTCGTAGCGGTTCGTGGCAAAACAGCTCAGATTGTCATTGTCAGCGATGAAATTCCTCTTTGGCAATTCAGTGATTTCAACATGGGAAAATTCGAACGCTACCCAAAACAGGGCAAAACCTGGCTATATTCCTGGGTGATGAACAACTATTGGTTCACCAATTTCAGGGCTTACCAGGAAGGCGGTTTCAGCTGGAGTTACCAGCTCACCTCCTCAAAAGATACCACCAACACTTTTGCAACCAAATTTGGATGGGGCGAAAGAAACAGCTTCCCAACCAGAACATTTCCTTCGGGGAAACCAGAGCTGAAAGATTTTATGTCAGAAACGCTTAAGATCGGAGGCTCTCCAAATGTGCTGCTGGTCAACAGCCGGCCTTCCCTCGATGGCAAAGATGCAGTGGTGTTGCATTTCAGGGAACTGGAAGGTCTTCAATCTGACATTTCCGTTTCAAGTATAGTTTCCGGCCGACCAGTAAAAACTATTTCGGTGGTCAATGCAATGGGAAAAAAGGTGTTCATAAGCAGCGAAAAAATTCATTTTTCTCCGTTTGAAGTTAAATTTGTTGAACTCGAATTTTGAACTTGTTCACAATTCATAAACATTTTAAACCCTTCAAAATTATCTAAGTAACTCACAATAAAATAATTAATAATCACATGAAGCGTAGCGAAATCAACCGAATCTTGCTGGACGCCAAGAAATTTATGGCGGAAAAATGTTTTGTTTTACCGCCCTGGGCTTATTGGAGCACGGATGACTGGAAAGCTCATTTAGCCGAAACCAGCGAGATTCGCAATAATTTTTTGGGATGGGATATCACTGATTTTGGATCGGGAGATTTCAAGACCCGGGGGCTTTTTCTTTTCACTATCCGCAATGGAAAGCTGGGAATCGACAAAAAACCTTACGCTGAAAAAATCATGATTGTTGAAGAAGATCAGGAGACACCCATGCATTTTCACTGGTCAAAAATGGAAGATATCATCAACCGCGGAGGTGGAAATCTGGTAGTTGAACTCTTCAATTCAAAACCGGATGACAGCATGGACACCACTGCTGTTCATTTCAAAACTGATGGCATTCAAAGAAGTGTTGAAGCTGGTGGAAAAGTCATTCTGAAACCTGGCGAAAGTATTACCCTGGAGCAGGGAATGTACCACCGTTTTTATGGGGAAGCCGGCAAAGGAAAAGTGTTGGTTGGTGAAGTGAGCGCTGTCAACGACGACGCCTCAGACAACTGCTTTTTTGAGGAGATTGGCCGTTTCCCGGTAATCGAAGAAGATGAGAAACCCATCCATTTGCTGGTTGGGGATTATGGGAAATTTTTAGATTAAAATATTACACAGAGGTACACAGAGACGCACAGAGTTACACAGAGGAAAGGGAAATGCGCAAATTTACATCAATTACTGCTTCTTCTTTTTCTCTGTGTAACTCTGTGCTTCTCCTGAAGTTCCTCCGTGTGACAAATTATTTAAGTACAAAAAAATATGATAACTGTTTCCGGAGTGGGGTGCTGTTTAGTTGACGTGCTCTACAA
>SESG01032367.1_pt1 | contig 10916 bp, 8 predicted proteins | sample 3171421 | NCBI WGS metagenome assembly SESG01 (sample SAMN10866946, study PRJNA518727) | freshwater metagenome | biome: subpolar coniferous forest; feature: holomictic lake; material: water; isolation source: holomictic Lake 227, 6 m and 8 m depth | place: Canada: near Kenora, Ontario | collected... | reverse complement strand
AAGGTTATTCAGGATATTGGGGGGCTTGAAAGCTTTAATGTCAATGTGGGAATGGATAAACGCGGCGCTCTTTCAGGTCTTGATCTCTATTTTGCGTTGAGTGTTCCGGGTACCGGCGGAAAAGTCCGGTTTATAGGAACGGGGAACTCACCGGCGAGTGGGGCTTCAACCATGTCAGATTATTATGGAACAGGTCAGAAAATCGAGTATCGGGTTACACCGAATGTCTATGTTGAAGCATCGCGCTCGTATGGGCAGAGCGGCAGTGCACTCTCCAGCACCAATCTGCAGAAGCCAGCAGAAACCTGGGGAGTGAGCCTCTCATACAAGGAGCGTTTCCATACCTGGGATCAGTTCTGGAAACGTATCATCCCCTCATCTGACAAGAAGAGATAAATCGGTGCGGTTTTTGTAAATTACCGTTAAAGCGTTATACAATAAATCTGTGGGGTAATATTTTGAGAGGAAAAAATATCATCGTTGGCATTTGTGGCGGCATTGCTGCCTATAAAACACCGCAACTGGTCAGGTTGTTGAAAAAAAGAGGGGCGAACGTAAGGGTGGCCCTGACGGATGGGGGGAGTCGGTTTGTGAGTGAACTTGCCCTTGCAACCGTTTCAGGCGAACCGGTTTACCGGCATATGTTTCCTCCGGTGAATGCCAGTGATACCGACTATACCCGCCATATCTCCCTTGGGGAGTGGGCCGATGCTTTTGTGATTGCGCCAGCTACCGCAAATACCCTTGCAAAACTCAGTGCAGGTCTTTGTGATGACATGCTGACCGCCTTTTTTATCACCCTGCGTCCAAAGAGACCGGTACTGATTTTTCCTGCCATGGATGGCCAGATGTTTATCTCTCCCTCTGTGCAGAGAAATATAGCCACCCTTGCTTCCCAGGGATGCACGGTTGTTACTCCTGAAAGCGGAGAGCTTGCATCAGGGTTGAGTGGTCTTGGTCGTATGCCGGAGCCTGAGTCGATTGTTGCTTCTCTTGAAGAGGCTCTCGGTACCCTTGTCAAATCCTCTCCCCTTTACGGGAAAACGGTAGTAGTCACTGCCGGGCCGACACGCGAAAAAATTGACGGTGTCCGCTTCATTTCCAACTACTCATCGGGAAAAATGGGATTTGCAATAGCTCGTTGTGCTGCAAAACGGGGAGCTTTGGTTACTCTTATTGCTGGGCCTGTCCACCTGGAAACGCCTGTCGGGTTGGAGCGCATTGATGTTGAGAGCGCCCTGGAGATGCATGACGCTGCCAAGGGATTTTTTAAAAGCTGTGACATTTTTATTGGCGCTGCTGCTGTTTCCGATTACCGTCCGGCAATGCCTGTCGAGGGGAAAATGAAAAAAGAGGAGGAAGAGATTGAGTTTACCCTCGTAAGAAATCCTGATATTCTTGCTGAATTCGGCATGCAGAAAAGCAGGGAGCAACTTGCTGTGGGATTTGCGCTTGAAACCCAGAGCGGTCTCGGTAATGCGCGGAAAAAGCTGACTGACAAAAATCTTGATCTGATTGCATTCAATTTTTTTGACCGTAAAACCTCTGGTTTTGATGTTGATACAAATATTCTTACCCTGATAGAGAGCAGTGGCGTAACCACTGAACTACCGCAATTGACGAAGGATGCTGCCGCAGGAAAACTTCTTGATGCAATAGAGCTGCTTTATTCCGGAATCCGGACTTAAATCCTGAAAAAGGGGGATTATTTCATGTATGGTACTCTATCCGGTGAAGGTGATGCTTCGTCGTCGTCACTTCCACTGCTGTTTGAAACGGCAAGGGGCTGCAGGAAGTGCATACTTGCTGAGACAAGGCGCAACTTTGTTTTTGGGGAGGGTAATCCTTCTGCTTCTCTTGTTGTTATTGGAGAGGCTCCGGGAGCGGAAGAGGATGCTTCAGGCCGTCCATTTGTAGGCCGGTCAGGCCAACTCCTTGATAAAATTCTTAAGGCTGCAGGATTTCTTCGAGAGGAGGTCTACATTTGTAATATTCTGAAGTGCCGTCCTCCAGGAAACCGCAATCCCCTTGAGGAGGAGATTGTGAGCTGCATGCCTTGGCTTCTCGGTCAGCTCGAAATTGTTAAACCGCAGGTTATCCTGATTCTCGGTAAGGTTGCCGCCAACACAATTCTGGAAAATAAAAGTTCACTGGGCTCCATGAGAGGAAAAGTGACAAGATGGAGAGAGTATGACTGTTTTATTACCTATCATCCCGCAGCCCTTTTGCGTAACCCTGACTGGAAAAGGGGATGCTGGGAGGATATTCAACTGATGATGCGCCATTACGAAACGCTTTGCGGCAATAGAAGCAGATCCGAAAATGAGAATTGAACGATGATTAAAAAAGCACCCCTTGCCATAGATTTCAGCAAAGATATTGATTTCAGCCAGGAGAGTCGTGTACCTCCCTATTCGACCGAAATCGAACAGGAGGTACTTGCCTGTATCCTGCTTGAAGATGACCCTATTGAACAGGTTATCCAGATTTTTGGCGAGAATGGTGAGGAGGTTTTCTATGAAAGGCGCCACCAACTCATCTTCAGGGCGATGATGCAGCTTTACCATAAGCGCCAGGCGATTGATATCATCACGGTCAGTGAAGAGTTGCTGAAAATGAATGAGCTTGAACCTGTCGGGGGGAGGCACTACCTGGCTGAACTTTCGGGGAAGGTGATCAGTGCGGCCAATGTTGAGTACTATGCACGTCTGGCGAAGGAGAAGTACCTCTACAGGAGAATGATCTCCATTTCAGCAAAAATATCGGGAGTGGCCTACAGCTCATCGATGGATATTTTTGACCTTGTTGAACATGCCTCCCAGCAGTTTTTCAACATCTCGCAGGCGGGCATAAAAAAGAAGGCGACGCTGATCAAAGAGCTGGTGAAAAACGGTATTCGGATGCTTGAGAGCCTCAGGGCATCGCAATCGTCGGTTACCGGTGTGGGGTCGGGCTATTCCGAGATGGATCAGCTTACAGCCGGATTCCAGCCTTCCGACATGATTATTATCGCAGCCCGACCTTCGGCAGGTAAAACTGCCCTTGCCCTTGCGCTTGCCCGCAATGCCGCAGTTGATTTTGACACCCCGGTTCTTTTTTTCAGCCTTGAGATGGCAGAGGTGCAGTTGGCCATAAGGCTGATGTGTGCCGAAGCCTACGTTGAGTCGCAGCTTGTCAGGACCGGACGCATCACGCCTGAGATGATGGGCAGGATCATCAACAGTATGGACAAGCTGAATGAGGCGAAGCTCTTTATTGACGATACGCCGGGAATTTCCATTATGGAGCTTGCCGCCAAGACCCGCAGGATGAAGCAGGAGCACAACATTGGTATGGTGGTGGTCGATTATCTTCAGTTGGTCACTCCGGTGAGAGATGGCAGAACAAATCGCGAACAGGAGATTGCGCAGATATCCCGGTCGCTGAAGGCGCTGGCCAAGGAGCTGAACATTCCGATTATCGCTCTTGCTCAGCTTAACCGCTCGGTTGAACAACGCTCTGGCGACAGAAGGCCCCAGCTCAGCGATCTCAGGGAGTCGGGTTCCATTGAGCAGGATGCTGATGTGGTGATGTTTCTGTCGAGACCGGAGATGTATGGCAAAACGACCTTTGAAGATGGCTCTTCGACAAAGGATGTCGTTGAAATAGTTATCGGCAAGCAGAGGAACGGCCCAATTGGGGATATACGGTTACTGTTCCTGAAAAACTATGGCCGGTTTCAGTCAATAGCTAATGCCTATGTCAGCAGCGGAGAGGTATCGGGGGTCTCTTACGAACAGGAACGGCATGTTGCTCTCTTGCCTGAAGCAGGAAAATCAAATACCAGCGCATTCATTACTTCTGACGAAGCACCATTTTAAGTCAAGATTATGCCAGAGAACAACGAGACCATAAACTCCGCAGAAGGAACAACAAAAGAGGAAACAATACCCAAGAGCGCTTCCAACCGAGAGCCTGAGCAGGAAGTGACCTACTCGGGCATTGGCGCGTCACGAGGCATAACGATTGGGGAGTGCTATACCTTTGTCAAGGAAGAGGATGAGCATGATCTTGAGGAGTTGAACAACAAAACCATTGTGGAGGAGATAGAGCGCTTTCTTCTTGCCCTGACAAGGTCAGAAAAGGAGTTGAAGAAAATTGAGCGCGTCACCATAAGAAAACTTGGAAAAAGCTACTCCAATCTCTTTCAGGCACAGATCATGATGCTTCAGGATCCGGTACTGATTGATGCCATCACCAGCCGTATCCGTTCAGAGCGGAAACCGGCGCATGTGGTCATTGAGGAGGAGTTTGACAAGTATCTGGAGAAATTCAATAATTCAGAAGAGCTGATTTTTCGGGATCGGGCTGATGACCTGCGCGATATAAAGGATCGGATTATCAGAAACCTTCGGATCAGAAAACTTCACTCATGGCTGCCCGAAGGTGTGATTGTCTCCTCCTCCAACCTCTCCCCTGCGGATGTTATTCTGTTAAGTCGCTGCAACATCAAGGGATTTATAACTGATTCCGGTGGAAAGACTTCGCATATCTCCCTGATATGCAAGTCACTCAATATTCCTATGGTTGTCGGACTTGGCAACCTCTCTCAGAAAGTTGCGACTGGCACGCAACTGATCATTGATGGGGGTACCGGAATCGTGATTACAAACCCCGAAGAGAAGACCATTGCGCAATATCTCAAGAAGAAAGAGGATGAGAAAAAAAATGAAGATTATGCATCACTGACCGCAGTGCTTCCTGCTACAACAAAGTGCGGAGTCAGTATCACCTTTTTTGCCAATATCGATTTCAAGGAGGAGTTGCACGCCTTAAGTGCAGCAGGGGCTGAAGGGGTAGGATTGTTCAGAAGCGAAAATCTTTTTACCGAAGGGAAAAAAGTACCAAAAGAGTCCGAACAGTACGCCTATTACAGGGAGATGGCAGACATGATTGCTCCGATGCCTCTTGATATCCGGCTGTTCGATATTGGAGGGGATAAACTGATCTATTCACCGGTCAAGGAGCCAAATCCAAATCTTGGATGGCGTGGTGTCAGGATTTTGATTGATCTGCCAGAGATTCTTGACACCCAGGTCAGAGCAATTATCCGGGCAAATATCCACGGCAATATTGATCTTCTCATTCCCATGATCATATCAGTCGAAGAGATCCGGAAAGTCCGTGCAGTTGTTGACCGGCACTATGCAGAGTTGGCCGGGGAGAAAGGGTCACAGGTAGAAAAACCAGGCATTGGCGCGATGATAGAGGTACCTGCTGCGGTGGAACTGATTGATGAGATCACACGGTGTGTTGATTTCATCAGTATTGGCACCAATGATCTGACTCAGTACACTCTTGCTGTTGACAGGAACAATGTTATTGTGCAGGATCTCTTTGAAAAATTCCACCCGGCAATAGTGCGTCAGCTTTACAGAATCATAACAACAGCAAAAAAAAACCGTTGCAAGGCGATAATTTGCGGCGATATGGGCTCGGACCCTCGTGCCCTCCCGTTTCTCTTAGGGTGTGGACTCAGAAGGTTCAGCGTTGTCCTTGCTGATATTCCTAAACTCAAGGCTCTGGTATCCCGTTACTCGCTTGACGAAACAGAAGCTCTCGCTCGCCACTGCCTGAAGCTCGACAGTTCAGCATCAATCAAAGCCTGCCTGGAGGAGTTCCAGGCAGCGCATTGACAGAGAAGAGAGGTTTGAGAGTGCGGGCTCAGGGACGGAGGTCTTCGATTTTTGCACTCTTGCGTACTGAAGCAAAATATTCAGCGAAAAGCTGTTCCTGTTTTACCTTGAGTAATTGTGGGGCAATAACCGCTTTTGCAGCCTTGGGGTCAAGATCGGGGGGCAGGAGTTTCTTCGATACCAGGACAAGAGCATAGCCGTTGGTTGTCTTCACCGGTGCGGAAAGCTTGCCCGGAACAACTCCTGACATGGCCTCTACAAGGGGTCGGTCAACACCGTAACCTGGAATAACAGCATCGCTCCAGCGAATGTCGTCAGCGGTGACAACCTGCATGCCTGGATTGGCTGCCGCTATCTTCTCAAGCGTCATTCCAGCTCCTTTTGCCATGGCAGCAATTTTTTTCTCCAGAGCAGCACCCATCTTCTCCCTTACCAGTTCAGTCGTAATCATGGTTTTCAGATCCTTGTCAAGAAGACGGTACCCAGTATCGTTCCTGGCGGTCAAACGAAGGATAAAAAAGCCTTTTTCGGTTTCAATGACATCCGAAAGGTCACCTTCTGAAGCCTTGAATGCAAATGCTGTTATTTTATCGCTATAACCGATTGGAGCAACAGGCGTGTGCTGGCCGAACTCAGCGGTCTTTTCGATAGTAAGTTTTTCAGAGGTAGCGCTCTTTTCAAAACCATTCTCTTTTGCTTGCAACTGGAATGCTATGGCAAGGCGGCGTTCACTATCCATCGTTTCAGTTGATGGCTTGATGTTGCGAACAACCTCCGAGCAGACAATGCCCGTATGGTCAAAACCAGTGACCTTGATGATATGAATACCATACTGAGTCTGAACCGGTCGCCCGATGATGGTGCCTGGAGTGGCATTGAAAACTGCTGCGGAGAATTCAGGGAGCATACGCTCTTTGGTGAACCATCCGATATCGCCCCCATTGGAAGCACTGCCAGGATCGGCAGAGTATTTCTTTGCCAAGGCATCAAAAGGAACACCGGCCTGAAGCTGTTTATAAATCAGTAAGGAGAGCTCCTGGACTTTCAGTACTTCCTCCCTGCTGGCAGGATTGAAACGCAAAAGGATATGCGATGCCCGTGCAACAGGCAGGGGCAATGAAACCACCTTTTTGATCTTTATCAGACGATATTCACCGCGATCGGCTACAGGAGCGGTAATGGCGTCCGGTTTGAGATTGGATGGGGTAAAAACAGCCAACCCTGCTTCCGGAGAGAAATCCGCACGACTGTAGGTTACATTGATCCCTTCCGTTGGATGGTCGCTCTGCACACTGACAAAGCTGCTGTCATTGACCGATCGGTTAAACTCAGTGCGAATGGTCTCAAGCTCGGTACGGATGGCAAGACTGTCCTTTGAAGAGGCTGCGAGGGGGAAGAAGACAAAGTCAGCTTTTCTCGAAGGAAGCTGTTTGAACGGCTCTTTATGATCGTCATAATATTTTTTTATCTCCTCTTCCTTCACCGGAAAGTTGCTCTCAGTACCGGCCAGGCTTAACGGAAAAGGAATAAAAGATGCGGAAAAGTGCTGATACTGACGGTTGACCATATCACCAACTTCCCTGTCGGTAACACGTGCGAAGGTGCTCCAGGCAGTGATCAGCTTCCGTAACTTAAGTTCACGGCGTACATTTTTTTCGATCTCTCCCCATTTCATTTTGTAGCGCGGATCATGGCGAGCCAGGTCAAGCATTTTGTGATCAATGACCCTTGTGGTTGGATCGGCAAAGTTCCGGAGAATCTCCATTGTAGGTTTAGTACCGTCCAGAGCCGCTTCCACCTCCTGATTCAGAAGAGTGATACCAAATTTTTCAAACTGCTGATCCAGCAGAGTCAGGTCAACAATGGAGCTCCATACCTGTTCCTGAAGTTTGAGTTCATCTTCGGGTGTTGTTTCAGCTTTTGGATTGGATCTTCGCAAATTGTTGGTGATCTCCTCATACTGGCTTAAAGAGATGGCGGTTCCATTCACTTTTCCTGCCAGATTTTCTTTTTTGCCTGTTTTCCCGGTAAAATTCATTCCCCATTCAAAAACAATAAGCACAAGAAATGCGGCTAACAGGCCGTACAGTATAATATGAGTCTTTTCCCGCAAGCTGGACATTACAGCCATAGATCATCCCTTATATTAATTTGTTGAAAAAAAACTTGTTGTTCCAACTCTTCCAGCTTTATCAAGCAGAAGCTGCTCAGCTATATCATACTGTTGCAGCCTCCCAGCCATCTTTTTCTCTCTGGTTGCCAGAAATCTGTCGGAGGTTCTCAATTCAAAAATCCAAAACCTAAACCTAAACCGTAACTATTAAATTAAAGCAATGACACCGGTTTGTTCTCTCTTGTCGAACGACAATATTGCACATTGCATCAAAAATAACAAAAAACAATGTCCAGCTCACAGTTTACCATTTTCGGCAACAGATACCGCATGGGCTCCTATGTCCTTTTGATAAGAGTCTCAAGCCCCATTGAGCTTGCATTTGGCAGATTTCAGAAGGGGAGAGTGTTTGCGATACCAAAAGGGGACTATCTTTACATTGGCTCAGCCCTTGGAGAGGGAACTCCTCTTGCGAAACGACTTTGCCGCCATGCCTCACGCTCAGGCACAAGGCCACACCATAAAATCAGGGCGGTTATGATGTATAGTTTTGTCGAGGAAAAGTTAATGGAAAAAGGGACTCAAATGGTCGCGGGTAAAAAACTCCACTGGCATATTGATTATCTTCTTGACCGGACCGAAGCTGAAATCATTCGAGTGGTGATTATACGAAGCCCGATGAGACTTGAGCAGAAGCTCTCAGAGTTTCTTGAGCTGCTCCAGGAAACATCTGCGATTGCCCCGCGTCTTGGTGCCCAGGATGCGAGGAGCGGCAGCCACATACTCTGCATCACTGACGGGGAGCGAATCCTTGAGCTGTTGCAACAACACATTCCCACCCTTGAGCCAGCGACTTAAAATATTCCTCTACGTCGCCAATTCCCCTGGCCGGTTATGCTTCCTGTCCGAGGAGCGCTTTAACAAATTCTGCACGATCAAAGAGCTGAAGGTCATCAATTTTTTCGCCTACACCGATATATTTGACCGGCAACTTGAGCTCACGTGAGATGGAGAGCACAATTCCGCCCTTTGCTGTTCCATCAAGCTTGGTGACCACAAGCCCGGTTACATTGACAAACCGGGTAAACTCCCGTGCCTGCTGTATGGCATTCTGTCCTGTGGTACCATCAAGAACCAAGAGAACCTCATGCGGTGCTTCAGGGATTTTCTTTTTGGCAACCCGCATGATTTTGGCAAGCTCCTCCATGAGGTGGCTTTTATTGTGCAGGCGACCTGCGGTATCGACCAGCACAACATCAGCATTTCTTGATACTGCGGCACTGACGGCATCATAGACAACGGATGCCGGATCGGCACCCTGCCCCTGACCGATAAGCGGTACTCCTGCACGATCTGCCCATATCTGGAGCTGCTCATAGGCTGCGGCGCGGAAGGTGTCGGCAGCCGCTATAATCACTTTTTTGCCAGCCTTATCATAATTATGGGCCAGCTTGCCAACACTGGTTGTTTTGCCTGCGCCGTTCACGCCGACAATCAGAATAACATAAGGCTTCGCTGGAAGCGATGCATTAAAATCTATCGGATGCTCCTCTCCACTCTCCTCAAGCATCTGCTGAATCTCACTCATCAGCATGTTGTTCAACTCTGCTTCAGAATGGTAGGTCTCTTTTTTTGCCCGTTCGGTGATGGCCTCAACAATATTGAGCGTGGTCTCAACTCCGACATCTGCTGAAACCAGAATGGTCTCAAGCTCCTCAAGGAACTCGTCATCAATCTCTGTCTTGCCTTTTGTAATAACAGAAAGCTTTTCACGAAGGGTGTCCCGGGTTTTTTCGAGCCCTTCCTTCAGTCTTGATAGTTTGAACTTGTCAAAAAAACCCATAAAAAGAGGATATTATCTGCTATTGATAAATTGAACATGGCTGAGCGTTGAGAAAGAATAAAAAGAGGCGCAGTCAATGGTTCATGTTAAAATCCAATTTACGTAAAAAAATGCCATATAAAGCTATACATGAAATCGGGGAATTCGGGCTGATCGACAGAATTTCAGAGATTGTTAAACCTACCCTTGATGCCGTACCTGCTCTTCTTGCCGGAATCGGTGACGACTGCGCGGTTTACAAGCCTTCAGGAGAGCTCTTGCAGGTATCGACAACCGACCTGCTTGTTGAGCATATTCACTTCGATCTTTTGACGACCCCGCTTCAACATCTCGGGAGCAAGGCCATCAGTGTCAATGTCTCCGATATCTGTGCCATGAATGCCATCCCCCGATATGCCCTCATCTCGCTTGCCATCCCTCCCGCCTTTTCTCTGGTTATGATTGAGCAGCTCTATCAGGGTATGAGCCATGCGTCCAAAGAGTACGGCCTGGCCATTGCCGGTGGCGACACCTCTTCATCCCCTTCGGGCCTCGTTATCTCGGTTGCCATGACCGGTGAGGTCTCAAGCGAGAAGATAACCCACCGAAGCGGTGCAAAGCTCGGAGAGTTGATTTGCGTTACCGGTGCTCTTGGGGGTGCTGCCGCCGGCCTTAAACTTCTGATGCGCGAGAAGGAGATTATGCTGGAGCATTACAGGAACGGTGAGCCCTACACCAAAAATGTGATGGCTGACCTGCAAGAGTATCGAGAGGCAATACAGCGCCAACTGCTGCCCCTTGCCCGCATCGATATGGTACGATTTTTCCATGCGAGGGGTATTTGCCCCTCCTCAATGATTGATATTTCCGATGGTCTCAGTTCAGAGCTTAACCATATCTGCCAGCGTTCCGGTATTGGTGCGCTCATTCGTGAAAGCGCCATTCCGATCCACTCTGGCACGCGCCGGATTGCTGAGGAGTTGCAGGATGATGCCCTCACCTGGGCCCTGACTGGTGGAGAGGAGTACGAGTTGCTCTTTACCATTCCGAAAGGGGAGTACCCTGCAATTGCCGATAACAAGATAATCGCAGTTATCGGAGAGTGCACCGAGGAGGAGGATGGTGTACAACTGAGCGATATCTATGGTACGAAAATAGATCTCTCCTCAATCAGGGGGTTTGACCATTTCGGATCATAACCGTTTTCATTTTCCCGAATGTGAGGCCCTTTCGGGGAGAATTTTTTTTGGGAAAGAGTTCGAAGATGGTAAATTATTCGTCCTGTGTAACATGGACAGGCCGAAGT
>SESG01036946.1_pt1 | contig 10923 bp, 15 predicted proteins | sample 3171421 | NCBI WGS metagenome assembly SESG01 (sample SAMN10866946, study PRJNA518727) | freshwater metagenome | biome: subpolar coniferous forest; feature: holomictic lake; material: water; isolation source: holomictic Lake 227, 6 m and 8 m depth | place: Canada: near Kenora, Ontario | collected... | reverse complement strand
TCGCAAATTTCCAGTCAAAACTTAAAACACAATACTAAAAAAAATCTAATTAGTCAATCACTTTGTAATCTACCTTAATATCCTTTTTTCCTGCCCTATTAGGAATAAATATAGCTAAAATCCAAGCCACTATGCCATAAAACAACGACCCTATTACCGCGCCCCAAAAACTTTTGATTTCAAAACCTGGGACCAGCCAAGAAGCCAAATATAAAAGTCCAGCATTTATTACCAGCGTAAATAGACCAAAAGTTATAAAAGTAATGGGTAAAGTAATGAGTATTATCAGTGGTCTCACAAGCATATTTATCAAGGCTATGACGGCAGCCGTTATCAAAAGCACCCACAGCCCATCCATTCCAGCAGGAATCTGAAAACCCGCAATGGTCTTTACCATAATAAAAAGCGCGACTGTATTAGTAAACCAGCGCAATATTATATATCTGAAATCAAACTTTGCCATAGGAGACCCCTCTCTTGACTGTTTTCACAGTCACCATATTACACTTGCGTATTTTTCACCCTTGCTATAATCACTGCTGTCTCGCCATATCTTTTTTCTTTGAGAATTTCAAAAGCTCCAAGCAAATCAATAGTTTCTTCGACTTCTTCCCTAAAGATTTCTAAAACCACAATACAATCTTTGTTAAATATATCCCTTAATTCGCTTATTTTCAATAGGTTTTTTGTAAACCCTTTATTGTATGGAGGATCCGAAAAGAAGAGATCACATTTCAAAGCCCGCTTTTTTAAAAGCGCCGCCGCTCCTATGTAATCCGCTTTTATTATTTCAAATGAAGTAGGGAGAAGTTTTAATTTATCGGTGTTTTTTTGTATGTATGTGGTGTATTCATTTTCAATAAAATATGTTTTTAATATTCCATTACTGAGCGCCTCGAGGCCGAGGGCGCCTGTCCCAGCAAAGAAATCAAAACAGACTGTCTGTTCGGTGAGGTATGGGCGTACCATATTGAAGATTGCCTGACGGATTTTTCCCAAGGTAGGTCTAAGGTCCATTCCTTTTGGAGCCAGGAGCGGTATTCCCGCAAACTCCCCACTGGTTATAATCATTAAATTCCTTAAAACCTTTTATTATTTTTTATATGCTTACTTATTTCTTTTCGGCAACGGACTGACACTTAATACACATTTTAGAAAAAGGCATAGCTTTGAGTCTTTCAAGGGATATGTCTTTTTCGCAACTTTCACAAGTGCCATACTTTCCATCATTTATCTTTTTTATGGCTTCTTCCACGCTTGTCAAAAGTTGTTTGTTTTTTTCCGTGAGTTCAGAATGTAATTCTTTGTCATAAATATTGGTAGCAGTATCCGCCGAGTCCTGCGCATCATTTTGGAAGCTGTCAGTACTTCTCAGATCCTCATTATTTTGCTTAATTTCGTTGATTTTTTGCTCTTTTATCTTTAATAATATTTCTTTTAATTCTGTTTTTCTTTTTGCGTCCACGAAAGCACCTCAATTTTTTCCCGCTCAATTATTAGGCAGGTTGTCATTTTATTATTTCAATTTCCTCTAAAGCCTTTATACAAAGGCTTTTTCTTTTTCGTCTGACTTAACTTTCAAGTTTGCCACATCCAAAGTGCCGCGTTTCAATTCCATAGTGGTCTTGTTGTTTGACTCAAGCTTATCACTGATGTATTGAAAAGCATCCCACGGGTCCACTGACTCTCCGCAGGTAAAAAGATCTACTGCAGCGTAACCATATTCTGGCCAGGTGTGGATAGCCAAATGTGATTCAGCTATTACCACTACTCCACTGATTCCGTGTGGATTGAACTTGTGGAAAACATCTTCCACCACTGTCGCCTTTGCATATTCTGCTGCGCCTATCATTGTATTTTGAATGAACTTCAAATCATTTAATTTTTTCTTGTTACAGCCGTAGAACTCAACAAGAATGTGCCTTCCAAGGTTTTTCAACTTTGTAACACCTCCGAGAAAAAGTTTTCAGGCAAGGTCCCCTTTATCATTCAAGAGTCCTTGCCCGTTTCAGAGATTGATATCTCATTTTCATTTCTATCAAAAAATCTATTATTTATTTTGAGTAAATATATACTCTTGAAAGTCATTTGTCAAGTTTATTTTATGTAGATATTCCTTTGTATTAAAGCCCCTTTTTTAATATTATTATTTTTTTCAACAAATATGTTTCTGCTTATTGTATAATCATAAAAAAATCAAAAGGTGACTTATGATAAATAAAATCAATTTCGGAGCCATATTTGCGAAAATAAAAAAGACCACTGCAGTGTATGACTTACCAGTCCTCGAAAAATTCAACACTTTAACCCACTCTCCCTATTGGGTATTAATAGCCTGTATTTTGTCATTGCGCGCCAAAGATGAAATGACGGACAAAGTAGTACGCGACTTATACTCGCGCGCCAAAACTCCACAAGAGGTCTTGGCAATCCCTTCTCCCGCGCTTGAAAAAATTTTATATAGGACTGGTTTTTACAAAGTCAAAACCCGAAATGTCATAAATATAACAAACCTCATTTTAGAAAAATATAAAGGCATAGTCCCAAGTGATTTAAACGAGCTATTGACCATACCAGGAATAGGCAGAAAAACCGCAAACCTCGTAGTGACTGTGGCCTTTAACAAATACGGCATATGCGTGGACACACATGTGCACAAAATCTGCAACCGCTGGGGCTATGTAAAAACAAAAACTCCAGATAAGACAGAACTGCGTTTAAGAGAAATCCTTCCAAAAAAATATTGGAAAGGTATAAATATGGTACTAGTTTTATTTGGACAGCATATCTGCCTTTCAGTGTCGCCTTTGTGTTCTAAATGCCCCATAGTAAAAGAGTGCCCAAAGTTGGGTGTAGGAAAACACAGATAGCCATTTCCTCGGTGACACAATTTTAGTTTTCATTTCCTTTTAATTAATCTCCTTGCCTATAAAACAAAAATAAGTTAAACTTTTTATTAATTTAAATACTTTTTCAGGAGTAATATGGATAAAACTACCGCACAAATAGCTGCCGGAATACGCAGAAGAGTGCTTGAACACACGCTTAAAAACAATGGTGGCTATCTCAGTCAGGCCTGTTCTTCGGCCGAAACTCTGGCAGTACTTTACAAAGAAATAATGCACCTTGGTTCCACTGGTGCCCCCATAATGCCGCGAGCTTTTCCTGGAGTACCCAGTCCTTTTAATCCTGATTATTTTACCGGTGGCGAATTTAATGGTCCTCACACTTCTGAATATGATCGGTTTATTTTCTCCCCTGCCCACTATGCGCTCGCAGTTTATGCGTGTCTTATAGAGACAGGTCGTATGGATGAAAAAGGTTTGGAACATTTTAATGTGGACGGTTTTTCCGTGGAAATGATAGGTGCAGAACACTCGCCTGGTATGGAAGTCACGAACGGTTCTCTCGGTCAGGCTCTCAGTCAGGCAGCAGGCATTGCTTATGCGAGAAAATTAAAAAAAGAAGCCGGCAAGGTCTGGGTATATATGTCCGATGGTGAGTTTCAGATAGGTCAAACCTGGGAGGCGTTTCAATTTATGGCGCATCACAAGCTGGATAATATGGGCGTTTTTGTGGATGTCAACTGCCACCAGTGTGAAGGTAGAATGGTGGATGTTATGAATATAGAGCCCCTCGATGCCCGTTTAAACGCTTTTGGTGCCGAAGCACTCAAGGTCTATGGACACGATATAAAAGGCCTCCTGCAAGCGGCCGCTACCCCACATATAGGCAAGCCCTTGGTCGTGCTTTGCGCCACCAACCCTTTTGAAGGGATTCCCCTTTTAAAACAAAATGCTCCTAAATATCATTATGTCCGAATAAAAAATGAACAAGAAAAAAATCTTTATCGCCTCGAACTCGAACGCATGTCTCCAAGAACATTAAATATACCGGGCATTATCCGCCCGGCTGGGAACTGAGGTCTATATGGAAATATTAAATAAAACTCACGCCTTCAATCTCGTAAAATGGGCGAAAGACAAACCTGAAGTCCTTGTCCTCTCGGCTGATTTGAAAAGTTCCACCGAGATAGACGAATTTTTTGATATATATCCTGACAGATTTATTTCCGCCGGCATAGCCGAACAAAATATGATGAGCTTTGCCGCTGGGCTTTCTCGCGAAGGGTTTATTCCTTTCGTGCATACTTTTGCTGTCTTCATATATCGCCGTGCTTTTGACCAAGTGGCAATGTCTATCGCTTACTCAAATCTGCCTGTTAAAATGTTCGGGTTTTTGCCAGGAATTACCACGCCTGGCGGTGCCACCCATCAAGCCATAGAAGATATTTCCCTAATGCGCGCTCTGCCCAATATGACTATTTTTGAATGTGGCGATGCGACAGAAGTGGAGACCATACTGGACCCTGTTATGGCAGTAAAAGGTCCTGTTTATATCAGAATGTTGCGTGGCGATATTCCTCGGTTGTTTGATAAAAATGAACCTTTCAAAATTGGAGTAAACAGAGTACTTTCTCAGGGCACAGACATAGTCATTATTTCAAGTGGTATTTGCACGGAAGAAGCCATAAAAGCCGTGAACGCTATGAAAGCAAAAGGACTCTCTATAGAACACCAACACATTTCTACTCTCAAGCCTTTTAATTCAAAACAACTCCTCGGCCCCATTTCCACTTCTAAATACGGAGTCATTACAGTGGAAAATCATACTGTCATAGGTGGGCTCGGCAGTATAGTTTCCGAATGTATGGCAGAAAATGGCCTCCCTAAAAAAATTGCAAAACTCGGACTTCAGGATAAATTTGCCCACGGGGCGAGTAAAGCATATCTTATGAAAGAATACGGCTTTGATGCAATGGCTATAATCAAACAAACTGAAAAAATGACTGGTATGAATTTTAATATTTCCGAAGCTGAATTGAAACAGGTAAATATAATACCTATGCACTCGGCAATAAAAGCCGAGGATTTGTAAACTTTATGGCGCAACTCAAATGAAAAACAACAAACGCTTTTCCGTGCATTATTCCCTGCTGGCTAAATCTCTCAAAGAAGCAAAAGAAAAAGCCTGGAATATTTGCATTGAGCAGACCATTGAATTCCCTTACGCCCTTGTAAAACAGGAATATATAAAGCACACAGTTGTCGGCAAAATTGAAAATCTAAAAATAATAAAAACCGGCAAATTTCTTGCTGATATTTCTTATGATGAAAAAACTACAGGCTTTGAATTTACTCAGTTTTTAAATGTCCTGTTTGGCAATAGCAGTTTAAAACCTGGAATCAGAGTTGAAAAAATAATACTTTCCACTGGTTTACAAAAACTTTTCAAAGGTCCTCGCTTCGGTGCCGCAGGTCTGCGCAAGCTCACTGGGGCTTATAACAGACCGCTTATCTGTTCCGCTTTAAAACCTATGGGCTTATCCTCCAATGCGCTGGCTGTCCTGGCATATAAATTTGCCTTGGGGGGTGTAGATATTATAAAGGATGATCACGGGCTTGCAAATCAAAGTTGGGCGCCTTTCAAAGAAAGAGTTGTCAAATGTGCGGCTGCGGTAAAAAAAGCCAACAAAGAAACAATCAGCAATACTTTATATGCCCCAAACATAACTTCTGATTTCAAAAATATACTAAGCCGTGCGCGCTTCGCAAAAAAAGCAGGTGCAGGCGCGCTGGTGCTTTCCCCTGGTTTATCCGGTTTTGATATAGTTCGTGAGCTGGCAAATGATAACACTATAAAATTACCTCTTCTCTTACATCCTGCTTTTTTAGGTGGTTTCACGAGTTCCCCTGACAGCGGCATTTCACACGCCGCGCTATACGGACAGCTGGCAAGGCTGGCTGGTGCGGATATCTCTATTTTTCCAAACTTTGGAGGCAGGTTTTCTTTTTCAAAAGCAGAGTGCAAATCAATCACCGAAGGATGCAAAATTAAAATGGGCACTATAAAAAATAATTTACCGGGACCTGGTGGGGGAATGTCACTGGATACGATAAAAACTATGAAGCAGTTCTATGGAAACAATGTAATTTTTCTTATTGGGGGCGGCTTATTTGCAGACGGAACTGATATAACTTCGAGTGTGAAAAAATTTAAACGCTTGGTCATATAACCGCATTTTATAAATACCCCTCAAATACACTCAGTTTTACTCCCCTTTGAACTTCACAGGGTCTTTGTATTCTTTAAACGGGGTGTCTTGGGCAAAAGCGGCTTCCACTTTATAGCCAATTTTCGCATCACCAGATAACACTATCTTATTGTATATCATTTCGTTTTCACATATTGCCTTATAAAAAACAACACAAGTTTTTCCGTTATTTTCCAGCAGATATGCCTCTGCGTTAAACCCCTGCATTTTTCCGTATTTTTTGTAGAACAGAGTCATATCTTTTACCATAGCAGCGGTGTTAACACTTTGTTGAAAAGTACCAGACCCAAGTTCCGTTGCCGCATCAAACTCCATATCCACATAGTATTTGGTCATAAAAGCGCTGGCTGTCTCTCTGGCTTTATCCGCTGACGGGAGATAATAATTTTCACAGCCCGCGAACAGAAAAATCACTATGCTAAAAATAAATATCTTTTTCATTTTTGTTCCCCTATCATAAGCCCAATAATTGCATTGCATTTTTATAATATATTTTTTCTTTTGTCTCTATATCATTGGGAAATATTTTTTCTATTTTTTCTTTTATCTGTGCTGCATTTACCCACGGGAAATCTGTTCCAAAAATAATTTTATCTGCCCCGTGATATTTTATAATCTCTGCAAACTGTGTGGAGTCCATTTCCTGACTATATGCCGTATCCAGCCAGCAGTTTTTCCCCACCAGATATTTTATGACTTCCTCCCACATATTATAGCCGCCCATATGCGCACATATTATTTGCAACTCAGCAATCGTAGTGACCTGTGCCAGGCGTTCGGGAGTGGCGTGAATATCCGGATACGCAAAATCCGCTCCGGCATGAAACATAATAATCATATGAGCCTTACGACAAGCTTCATAAATCCGTAACATTTTGGGGTCATCAGGATAGAACTGCTGATACTCAGGATGCAGTTTTATTCCTTTAAAGCCGTTTGTCGCCAGAAATTGTATCTCTTCATTACAGTCCGCCACATCACAAAAATCAGGATGCATAGCGCCAAAACACAATACTTCTTTTTGTGTTTTATTATACTCAAGCATTTTTCTGTTTATTCCCAAAACTTGTTCTTTTTTTGTCGCCACAGGTTGATTTACAGAAAGTGTCACGCCATCGCGTTTCATATATGCCACAAGCGAAGCATAGGTCCCAACGCCATTTACTTTTACTTCACCGTGCGCCTCAGACAAAAGATATTTTATGGTCTTGTCGGCAATTTTGTCGGGAAAAAAATGGGTGTGAATATCAATCAGCATATAAACCTCAGACTTACTTTCCGTATTTTATGACTTGCACTTTCTCAAGCGTTACCAAACCTGACTTTAAAACTTTATCCAGTTCTGGTAAAAACAAATCTATTTTTTCTTCCTTATCTGTAATCTCTATCACCAGTGGCAATTTATTGTTCATATCCAGTAATTTAGCCGAATGAATAGCCGCACCACTCATTCCAAAGCCCATAATTCCCCGTAACACAGTAGCGCCAGCAAGGTTGGCTTCTTTTGCTTTTATGACTATAGTTTCATAGACAGGTCTGCCTTCAAATTTCTCATCTTCAGAAACAAAAATTCTAAGTAATTTCGCCTCTCCCTTTATGCTCATTATCACACCCCTTTTATTATTTTCACGAGCATTATCCCAGCCGCGACAAGCACAAGACAACCCACATTATTAAGCAGGATATTTATTAGGACATCTTTATACTGTCCATCCGTGAAAAGATTATTGGTCTCTATCGCAAACGAAGAAAAAGTCGTAAAAGCCCCTAAAAAGCCCACTGCTATAAACATTCTGGTGGCTGGTGCCATAGTGGAGACAAGCCCTGCTTCCCAAACTATGCCCATAATAAAACACCCTATGAGGTTTACGGCGAGCGTGCCATAAGGGAATATTCCTTTTGCCTGAAATGCTGTATTGAACCAGACCGAAGTAAAATAGCGTGCCACTGCGCCCACACTACCACCGAGGGCTATAAATAAAATATTTTTCACCATATAATTACTTCCTTTCCATTGAAGACAAAATTGATTCTTCATATATACGATGATTTTGTTTTACTCTGTTCATTGAGTACAAGTGAATCGCCTTCACTCCATTTTTCACAAGATGATTTATCTGTCCGACCGTATACTGCACTGTTTCTTCACAGACAGGATTGTGTATGTCGCAAGTGGCAGTGGCTTTTATAAAACGCTCTGGGATAGCCACTCCACACATTTTTGTCATCCGTTCCAAGTTGGCAAGTTTTGTAGCCGTCATAACTCCCGGCACCAGTGGCACTTTTATTCCTGCTTTTTTCACTGTGTCCGCAAATCTAAAAAAGAAATCATTATCTAAAAACAATTGCGTGGTGATAAAATCTGCGCCCGCATCCACTTTTTTCTTTAAGTGGTCAATATCTTCTTGTGCGGTCTTCGCTTCAGGATGTTTTTCAGGATACCCAGCCACTCCGACACAGAAATCCCAATTTTTTTTAATAAAAGCCACGAGGTCTGAGGCATATTGAAAATCTTTTAAAGGATTTTCTGTGCCTAATGGTAAGTCCCCACGCAAAGCCATAATGTTTTGAACCTTTTTATTTTTTAACTCATCGAGGATTTTTGCTATGGACTCTTTTGTCGCACCTATGCAGGTCAAATGCGCCAAAGCAGGCAGTTTATAATGGTTTTCTATCTTGTCGGCGATCTCCACAGTTCTTGATTTTGTCCCCCCGCCAGCGCCATAAGTCACGCTGATATACTCAGGGTTTAAATCTACAAGCCCATCCAGGGCCTTAAAAATAACTGATATCTCCGCCTCAGGTTTAGGCGGAAAGATTTCAAGTGAAAACACAAATTTTTTAGTTTGCAATAAATCCTTTATTTTCAATATATATCTCCGTTAAAATATTATGTAAATTTGACCCAGTTTATCAGTTTTATTTATAAGTTTCAAGCCAAACCATAGGGACACTTTTTATTCCCCAGACATTAAACTCATTATAGAACCAAATAGGACCCTGCTACATCAAAACATTTATACTCATTTGAAATATAAATACTGTCTTGATACTTGTCAAAATCAAGGCACTTCCCTTTTTCTATTATTACATCTGCACTTTCCCCTGGGAATAATACTATTTTATCCACGCCCATATACACTACTTTGACATTATATGCGCCCGTGGTGGCATTGGTGACATTGATGGTAATATATTGAACCGCAGACGGGGTTTTTACGCAGGAAATAAAAACTCCGAGAATAATAAAAAAAAACAATAAAGTTTTTTTCATTTATTCCCTTTAAGATTTATCAGTCTGCCTGTTTTAGCGGCCCGTAGTCCAGCCAGCACCACCGTTGTGGAAAGCATAGCATCTTTTCCAGAAGAGCTTGCCTTTTCTTTTCCCAAACAAGTTTTCACAAAATTTCCGCAAGGATTTCCAAGTGGACTTTTTTTTGGTATTTTAGGTTTTAATATTTTTTTTACTCTTTCAGGATGCGCGGGGTCTACAATACATATCTCAACAGTTTTATTTATGCCATCAAAAACTACTTTGCCTTTTTGTCCATAAAGAGTCATACTCATTTCACTCGGTCGTGCCGTCCACGAGGCTTCAAACTCCCCTGTAGTGCCATCGGTAAACTTTACCACCGCTGTAAAATTATCATCCACTTTCATTCCCTTTGTCATAGAAGACATTTGCGCACCTATGGTCTGCGCTTCTTTACCTGTAACAAATCTAATCAAATCATATATATGCACTCCCAAATCTACAGAAGCGCCACCACCTGATTGTGCAAAATCGGTAAACCAAATCGAACCAGGTCGCCAATGTTCAAAACCAGAATACCCAAGTTTTCCCCGAAGGCTTTCTACTTTTCCTATCACTCCTGCTTGTATTTGTGCTCTGAGTTCATATGCCGCTGGATTAAAACGCCAATTATGATTCACCGCAAGCAGACATTTATTTTCAGTGGCAGTAGAAATCATTTTTTTTATTTCTTTTACAGAAAGCGCCATAGGTTTTTCCACAAATACATTTACCCCGTGTTCAAGCGCGTATATGGCGACAGGGGCGTGTAGATAATTTGGAGTACATATGGCAACGGCATCCACACTTTTGGAAGCTATCATTAGTTTATAGTTTTTAAAAATGTTTGGGATATCAAACTCAGCAGCAAGCGTCTTTGCCTTTTCCATAGTGCCACTACAGACCCCAGTTAGAACACAGCCCTGTGCTGCTTTAAAACCTGGAGCGTGCAAGGTGCGCGCTATTTTACCTGCGCCTATTATTCCTACCCTTAATGGCTTCATTTAATCATACCTTTTTTTTCGGTTTTATCGCTTTTTTAGGACACAGTGTGACACACATAGCACACCCATTGCACACCAAAGGATTTATAAAGGCTTTCCCTGTGCCTGCTTCTTTTTCTATAGCCGGACAACCCAGTTTAAAACACTCGCCCGCTGCCCCGCAAAGAGCACTGTCCACTTCAAACAAAACCGAAAGCTTTGATTTATTAATCAACACGCAATCGCGTTTGGCTATGATAACTTTTGACCCTGTTTTAGTAAGCATATCTTCTATAATGTGCTTAGTCATTTTCATATTATATGGGTCCACTACGGCAATATGTTGCACTCCCATAGCAGTCACTACTTTTTCTATATCAATATTTGTAGTCTGGTCGCCTGTCAAGGTATTGCCTGCCCCTGGATGTGATTGTCTTCCAGTCATTGCTGTGGTGCGATTATCCAAAATTATGGTAAGGGTGTTCCCCCGATTATAAACTACATTCGCAATTCCTGTGAGTCCGGAATGCATA
>SESG01019428.1_pt1 | contig 10927 bp, 13 predicted proteins | sample 3171421 | NCBI WGS metagenome assembly SESG01 (sample SAMN10866946, study PRJNA518727) | freshwater metagenome | biome: subpolar coniferous forest; feature: holomictic lake; material: water; isolation source: holomictic Lake 227, 6 m and 8 m depth | place: Canada: near Kenora, Ontario | collected... | reverse complement strand
GGACAAGGTCTTTACGGCCTTCGCAGCAGAGATCCCCCGGCAGATGGAAGTGGAATACACCAAGCCCGGCGCCACCTCGCCCCGCACCATCGTCTTCTCTCCCTACTGCCTCACCCAGGACCTCATCAGTGGCGGAACCTACATCCTGGGGGAGGAAGTGGCCAAACGGGAGATCAAGCAGCTGCGGATCTCACGCATCCGGAGCGTGAAGGTCCTGGACCGCCCGGTCATCCACCTGAAGCTGGCGGAACTCCAGCGTGCCGCTGAGTATCAGATCGGCGGCTGGGTGACCTCCGCAGCACCCTTCGAAGTGAAACTGCGGGTCAAGGGCGGCAACTGGATCCAGTCCATGGAAGATGCCCATCCGGACTTCCCCGGCTTCAACATTGACCATAAAGTCGGCTTCGCCATCGTGACCTTCCAGGCCAACGCAACTAAAGGTCTCATACGGTGGATTCTCCAGATGGGACCATTGGGCGAAGTCCTCGAGCCTGAGGCCCTGCGCAGTGAGGTCGCCAAGACGGTGGAGGAGATGGCGGGGCTCTACCGGTAGGGAACGGCCCCAGGAATCGGGGCTGGATGACTAGTCGGCCTTCAGCGCGATCCGGGTATGGCCCCGGTAGCGGAAGACCCGGATGTGCAGCGTGGTTGACATGGCGCCGATGATGGCACCAGCGCCCGCAGCGAGTGCAACCGCCGGCCAGGAGACGGCCAGGCCCAACGCTTTGGCAACCAGGGCGGCTCCCGCTCCTACGGCACCCCCAGCCAGAGCCATGGTGGCGAGTTCCTCGAGCTCGGCATGGGTGATCACGACACTCACGGAATACTCGTCGTCGGCCCACTCGAGGAATTTGACGATCTTTTCTGGGTCAATGGGACCCTGGAACTCGAAGATGACTTCGCCCTCCTCCTCCCGCATGAGTCTTCGGGCGTGGGTCTTGAGCGTCGCCAGGCGGGCGTTGGCGGGCAGGGGGATCAGCTGGCTGGGCATGGTGGCTCCGGTTTGAAACGTTAAAGGCCCTATGGATGGGCCTGGTTGGGGGATTCGGGTGCGTGTGGTTCCAGGTAGGCGAAGTGCCGATCAGGGCCCTGATAACCAGCTACAACGGTGCCCTCCTGGACCTCCGACCGCGTGGTGATGACACCGTCTGCGACGGGCATGGGATGGATCCAGCGGAGGGGGGTGCCCCGCTTGCTGTAGGCCTCGTCCATGGCTTTCCGCGTTTCTTCGAAAGTCGGCAAGGGAATTTTTAGGAAGGCGAAGGCCCTGGTGAGTTGCCCATCGATCCAGGCTGTGTACCAGCCGACGTTTGCCTTGTTGAGGGGCAGAAGGGGCATAATCCGAACCAGGAAGTTGATCCAACGAAGGCGCATCAGCACGATCGCGAACCTGGCCTTCATTGCTGTGCGTTGCCACCACCCAGACACAATACCTCCCTGTGCTTCCTACATCCTGCCTATAGAGGATAGACATTTAATGACAACCCATCTGCAGCATTCTCAAAGCGAGGGACTCCCATGAATTCAAGCAATATTGATTACTATGGCCTGTCGTGGCTTATCCTTGCCTACCTGGCCGCGACCTGGATGGTCATTCTGAAGCCAGCCTGGTTCGGGTTACGGCAGATGCTGGGCAGGGTTGATCCCCTGGCCGAGGTCATGGCGGGGGTCCGGTCGGCCCTAGCGAAACTGTTCGTCGATATCAAGGGCCTGGCCGAAGCCTCTAACACTGATCGCCTGGTCACCATTGGTTCGCAGAGTCTTGAAGACCTCTTTGGTGGCAAGGCTGGGCAGGTCGTCCAGGATGTGGATCTCCTCATGCGTCGCGCCCCAGCCACCTACCGCGATTTCCAGGAGCGCTGGGCGCCTCAGCTTCAAGTCATCAACACCGACCCTGCACCGAAGGTCATTGTTACGGTCCATGGCTTTTGGCTGTGGCTCCGCTCGGCGGAGGTGGCCTCCGTGGTGGAAGCCGCGGGGCGCCGCCTGGGCCTCGGCCAGGATCCCCTGAATGCGCGACAGCTCGAACTGAAGAAAGTTGTCAATGAACACAGCCCCAACCTAGCTCACGGGTTCCTCTATGGGCTCTATTCGGTGGTGGTCTGCCAGTTCCTTGCGCTGGAATTCGCCTACGCCAGCGGCGACCCCAAGTTCCTGTTCTGGGTGGGCGTGGGCCTGGTGGCCTTCAACGTTGTCAAGCTGGGCCATTTTGTCTATCAGGCGGTCCCGTTCTGGCCGCTGCGAAGGGAAGTGAAGGAGATCGCCGAGCTGGCAGGGGTTCCCAGCCTGCCCCGGTATGCCTTCGAGCTCCTGGTTGGGCACGCCCTGGGCACGGCCACTATGCTGCTGCTGGTGATCCGCTTCCTCGCCCTCGGTGAGGCTCTCCAGCAGCGTGGCAACATCCTCTATGCCCTCAACCATGGGATTCTCTGGATTCTCAAGATGACACTGAAACTCATCGAGCCCTGGTGAACCGCAACCTACTGATCGAGGAAATCCTCGGAGATGTCTCAAGCTTCCGAATCAAGATGCCATTCCAGTGCGCCCACGAACGCTTGGAGAATCCTCCTCGTGCCCTTTCCCATCTCCGTGTCCTGAAAGAAGCGATTCGCTTCCTGGAATGGTTTCTCGAGCGCTGATGCACAGGTAGACGCGAATTTGCGGTGGGTCTCCTGGTATATGAAGTAGAGTTCTGCCCTCGGATCGCCTCCTGCCATGAAGGTAGTTCCCTCATAGCTGAGGTAGGGATTCAGGTTAAAGCCTTGCCATGCATCCCTCCGCTCGACCAGGGGCCATGGGCCAGGAATCTTCTTCGCGAGCGCATTGGATCGTTCCTGGAGACTGACCAGGGATTCCTTGAATGGATGGTTGGAGCGTTCCGCCTCCAGCCATTTGATGAATGCAGCAGGCAGTGGCATACCATCTCGTTCGATGCATCGCCCCGCCTGGGTCCCAAATCGCTTCTTCATCTTGGTGAAGAAGGCAGGGTAGAGGCCGCAACGGGCATCCTCGAAGCACTCCTGAAAAAGCGATGGGAAGTTGCCTTTGAGCCAGGTAGTTGCCCCCCTGGACCCTGGTGAAGGGATTGCATGGTTGAGAAGCCAGGCCGTACCCTTCTCCCGAAGTTCTTCGGTCCAGTCCTGGATTTCTGCGAGCAGGTCCTCCCGCTCCTCCGCCAAAACCTGAGGCTTGGACACAAGAATGGGTTCGGCGCAAGATGCGCACCAAGCGTCTATGCGGAACAGGCCTTGGTCTTCAGCGCCATCCCACTCCCAAAGAGACCTGTGGAACATGGCATTTGCATCACCTACTTGGAGATACCTTGGTCCACCACTCAAGGCTATCTTGCGGATAGCCATGCATTTTGGGCACTGAACCCTAAGTCCATGGACCAGGAGAAAGGACAAGGGAACTCCTTAAGGAAGGACGGTTGAGGGTGTGGAAGGGAATGCAGGTTCCAGCTAGGCCGTCAGATCTTCTCGTTCCCGAAGACTTTCCCGAAGAGGTCTGTGATGGGCTTCATGCTCTCCTGCTCCAGGGCCTCATCCACGGCCATGGCGAGAAGGATCAGGGCAAATATCGGTGCGGCCTCGTCCAGCTTTCGCTTCACCTCGTAGGGATTGAATAGGATCATGGGCTACCTCCAGGGCCAGTCTCCTCCTTTAGGGTAGACATGGCTTGTCTAAGGTAAGTTTGCGAACAGGGCGGATGCCAGCCCGATACCAAACTCGGACACCGAAATTAGGACCGTCGTCGGCCCTGAGCTGACCCATGCTGATGGATGGTAGTCGTGGAAGCACAGGAGCTGCTCAGATGCCGAACTTCGGATCTGCCAGGAAGTCGGCGGCCATGACGATCATTTTCCGCTTCTGGTCCTCTGGTAGCGTGCTGTCCGCTACCCCAAGGACCTCGTCGTTCTTGACCCACACCCTGAAGATGGTGTGGGGCTTGGCCTGGAAGATGATGGTGGCCCACACGCCTCCGAAGAGGTTGCCTTCGACCAGGGCCAGGACGAAGCGAGACTTGGTTTCGGCATCTGGGTGCCCCTGTAATTCCGCGCACTGGACCAGATCGATGGCCTGGGCACGATCTTTGGAGTGGTAGCCGTTGAAGAAGCGCCGAATGGTCTTTGCCAGGGGTGTCTTCAGCTCCTTCCGATACTGTGCGATCTGGCTCGGCGTAAGAGCCAATCGGGCAGGCTCCTGGGGAGCAGAGCCATGCAGGAGGGTGCAGGCCAGGATCATGCTGGCGGGGAATTTTAGAAGGTTCATTGGGTGCTCCGGGGCGTCGAGGGATGGTAAGGGGCTTCTTGGTTCTAGGGGATCTCATCCAGCAGGACTGAGGCGATGTCTACCCGCTCCCGCGTGGAAGGGAAGCGGAGGTAGCTTTCGTCGAGGTCACCCAGGCGCACTCGGTCCAGGGCATCGGCATCCTTGAGGGCCCGAAGCACCCTAAGGGCTGAATCCACCGGAATCAGGACCCTGCGGAAGGTGCTCCCATCGGGGAGGTAGTATTCCAGTCGCCGAGCGGCCCGCTCTCCGTGCGCTTCCGACCCCGAGTGGTGCGTTACGGCGAAGAGCGCCGTCTCGTAGATTTTGGGCTCAAGCCCTTGGTGGAGCCTCAGGGCCAGGACCTTCCCGGCGCTCTTCGCTCCGTGGTAGTAGTCTGCCGAATCGTCCGTCCGGCCGATGTCGTGCCACAGTGCGGCCCGGAAGGCTGCCTGCTGCTCCCAGGCCAGGAAGCCCTCGGCCTGGGCGATGGCCAAGGCATGGATCATCACGCGCCGGGTGTGTCCCACCCCATGGATCGATGCGGAGGCATTGTAGCCACTGGCGCGGCAGAACCAGGCTGGGTCGGGCAAGAGGTCAGCGGGCATGGCAGGCATGGTGAGCTCGTTCATTGGCGTCCATCTCGTAGGGTGCATTTCTGTAGCCGACGGTCAGGATCTGGTGCAGGTAGGTGCTCAGGAACGCAGCGATGGAGGCCGCCTCCTCATACTGATGGACGTGCCGGAACTCATGCGCCAAGAGAAAGGGAGACGCGCAACCATTCCGGATGATGACATTGTGGCCGAGGGTGAGACCCCCCATCTGGGGGCTGATCAAGCGCAGGGTCTCATTGATCTTCAGGAGCAAGGGATGATCAGGGATGGGTAGTTCGTCCAGGATCCTGACCCGGATGCGCTCCGGGTGTTCGACTCCCACCTTGCGTGCCAGGGCAAGGCCTTCTTCGTCGAGGGGTGAGCCCTTCGCGGCGGCCTCCGTTGCCTGTGCCTCGGCCCATGCCACTACGTGAGGGAAGAATGCAGGAAAATCAAAATCCATATAGGCTCCATGGCAGGCTACGACGGGTTTGGGGTAGGGCGGTCTACGCCGGCCGGTGCCGTCGGACCTGGCGCCAGAACTTGCGTTCCTCACGGCACAGACTGGCCAGGTGCTCCAGCAGGGCCTCCCCGGACTGGGTCAGGTCGAAGGGAATCTTGGTGATGAGGCGCAGCTGGAGCTGAGCTCCTTCACGGGGCCGGTAGGTCTTGGCCTCTAGGCCGGTGGCGAGCCGGTTGTGGGCCCGACAGATCTGCTCCAGCTCCCTTTCACTGAGGCCGGCCAGGGACAGGTTGCCCCGGCAGATCATCTGAAGGCACTTCCCCTCCCAGTCGGCACGAAAGGCAAGCATGCTCTGGTTGTCCGGGCGGGGGTCATGGTCCAGCTCCACTACGAGGCCGCGCCCGGGGGCGAGATGGGGCATGAGGCCCATGAAATCCAGGGCCGTAACGAGCTGCTCCAGGGGGTTGCTGGACGCTTCCTCATTGGACTCGGGGAGCAGGTGGCCCTGGAATGGTTGGGCAGGCGGGGGAGGAGGATCAGATTGAAACAGTCGGGGAGTGTTCAGCCTGTCCCTGACGGAATCGCCTTCGCATTCCTCATCCTCCATGGGGAGCGGTCCCTGGGTGGTCGATGGGATTCCGTCGGCCTGAAGATGCCGCGGGTCCTGGTAGGACTCCCAGGGCGCATGGAAGCAGTCGAAGGCAGCCCGGTTCAGCCGCGCGAGAAGCTCTGAGCTCCGGTCCCCGGCGTCGAAGCGCTGCATCAGCACTTCCAGTTCAGGCTGCTTCCGGTCGTTCGTTGGGCCTCCATTCATGGACTCCTCCTGTTGTTTAAGTTTGGGCGCACGAAGTGGACAAAGGCTGACCATACAGCCCGGCGATAAACAGGGTGGGGGCCCTCCCCCCTGGGAGTCTCCCGATGTCGAACTGTCCTCGAGTGCCCTCCGCGCTGACCCCGGCGGTCCGGGGCAACCACCCATGCCTGCGGGGTTCCCGCCGGGGAGACCCTTCCGAGGCTGTGGGAGAGGGGGATGCATTCATCCACTGGAAACCATGGGCGTTCAGGACCTGGGAAGGCGGGACATGGAGGGGATCCGCCGTCCAGGTGCATGAGACCAGGATTGCTCCGATTCGGGCCAATAGGCCCAGGAGGCCCATGTAGATGGCACCAGCCTGACTTTTACCTCCCTCGAGGCCGGTACCCCACCTTGCTTTCTTCATGTGGTCAGGGATTGTCCATCCTGGGGCCTTATCCTTAAGATTGCGATCGTATCCCACCACTGGAGCCTCCAACATGCCGAACAGCCCCCACAGCACCCCCCAGAGCCGCCTGGTGACCATGAACGGTCACGACTACGCCTGGGATCCCACCGGGGGACTCGATCCCGCCGTGGTGGTGGAGGTGGAGGGCTACATCCGTCGGAAGGCCTGGGGCTACAAGGGCTGGGCTGAGTCGGTGGCCCTGGATGTGGAGGATCTCATCCAGGAGGGCTTCACCGGGGCGCTGAAGGCCGCCGGCAAGTATTCGCCCGATCGGGGTGCGAACTTCCTCACCTATGCCTCCTGGTGGATCGACGCCGCCATGCGGGAGGCCATGGGTCGCCGCATGATCCGCACTCCCGAGGGCAGGCCCCACGTCTGGGTTGGTTCCCTGGAAGCGCCCCTGGGCCCCGAGGGGGAGGACGAGGGTCTCTCTCTCCTGGCAGTCACCTACGATGAAGCTCCGGATCCGCTGGAGCTCTCCCTCGCCGCGGAGCAGCGTGAGCGATTGCTGGCAGCGCTCCCTAGCCTGGAACCCCGAGTGCGGGATGTGCTGCTGCGCCACACGGGGCTGGACGGCCGGACGCCGGAACCCCTCCAGAAGATCGCCCTTGAAATGGGCGTCTCACGCCAGCGAGTGAGCCAGATCCTCGAGCGCGCCACCAGTGCGCTGACGCTGGAGCTGGCTGGCTGAGCCAGGTTCGACTGAGAGCAGGCCAGCCCCAGGCCTTCCCGGTTCTGGCCTGGAGGCGTCCTCCAGAGAGCATGGACAGTGGATGGCAATCCAGATTGCCGATGAATCAATTGGGACCATTTCCCCCAACAGGAGCCTCAAACATGAAAACCAACCCATTCAGACCTTCCCAGACGCGCTCCGTGGCCATGAATGGCCAGAACTACGCCTGGGATGCCACTGGGGGGCTTGACCCCTCCGTGGCACTGGAAGTGGTTGGCTACGTCCGCAAGAAAGCCTGGTTCTACATGGAGAGGGCCGTGAAGGCCCGCCTCGACTACGACGACCTGGTCCAGGAGGGGATGACTGGCGCCCTCAAGGCTGCCGCAAAGTACCAGCCCGACAAGGGTGCCAACTACCTGACCTACGCTGCGCCGTGGATCGATGCCGCCATGAAGGACGCCCTGAGGCGGTCCCTTGTGCGGACGCCCGATGGTGCGCCGTTCGCCCTGGTCCACTCCCTGGACGCTCCCCTGAGTGGGGACGACGAGGACGACGCCCCGGTCCTGATGGACTGGCAGCGCGCAGACCTCCCGGACGCCCAGGATCTGTCTTCGGCCGCCGAGGACCGCGCCCGGGTTCGGAAGGCCCTGCCCAAGCTGAATCCACGGGAGCGGGCGGTGCTGGTTCGCCACCTGGGCCTCCACGGAGGCAAGGAACAGTCCCTCCAGACCATCGCCCGGGAGATGGGCATCACCCGCCAGCGGGCTGCACAGCTCCTTGACCGGGCCCAGGTCGACCTTCGCCTGCACCTGGGTGGGCGGCCAGAGTGAGTGGACCTCGTTCTGAGAAAAGGGCCTGGGTCGTGATGGACGGTTGGTCCATTCTGGTTGGCCTGAACCTGAACCCTCGCCAAATTGCAGGCTACCGAGTCCTGTGACTCTCCTCCTACTCTCCCTTCCGCACTGGCAGGCTCCTCCGGCCCATGCCCGGACGCTGCTCTACCTCGGGGCGCTGGCTGCAGCGCTGTGGGTGATGAACCAGGCCCGGCGATCCTTCTGGCTCCTCTCCCTGCTGGCGCTGCCGGGCACCTTCTGCCACGAGGTGTGCCACTGGGTGGTCGGGAAGGTCCTGAACGGTCAGCCTGTCCACTTCACGGTCATTCCAAGAAGGGAAGGGCGGGGCTACGTCCTGGGTTCGGTCGGCTTTGTGAACCTGCGCTGGTACAACGCCTTCTTCGTGGGGATGGCTCCTCTGCTTCTGCTTCCCACCGCCTACCTTCTATTCCTCTGGCGGCTTGGTGCGAGGCCCGTACTCGGCTGGCCCGAGGCGGCCATGGTTTTCCTGCTCGCAAGCCTGGTCTTCGGGTCGATCCCCTCCATTCAGGACCTGCGCATTGCGGGTCGGTGGCCCCTGGGCTGGTTCCTCCTGGCCGCCGGGCTCTTCTGGGTCTGGTGGTCACCCGGTCATCGACCACCCCCGAGGCCTGCTGCTACCAGCGCCTCGAAAACAACCAGGAAAGCACCCAAGGGACAGGTTAGCCGCACGCCACCTATCCAGCCGGCTCCAGATTAGGGGGGTACCGGCATTGCTGGGGCCCGCAGGCTTCGCATTGAGGCCACCGCCCGGAGGACTCGCGTCTATTGGGTGCGTGGGTGAGCATGTTCCCCAACCCTGCCTGCCGGAGGTGGCCACTGCCCGCCGTGGCAGAGTCGCTTCAGCTCTTGGGCCTTTGCGACTTCGGCGTTGTAGCCATGTCCTTGGAGGATTCGAAGGACCTCCTGACAGAGCGTCCCAGCCTCCCAACGTCGACCAAGACGAAGGTCGAGGCGGGCTAGGCTCAGCATGCCTTTGGCCAGAGAGAATGGTTCCTCCTGGAGATGGAAGGCCTTGCAGGCTTCAAACTGGCGCTCCCGGGCCTCCTGGAGCTTCCCCTGGAGGTCCAGGCTGCGTGAGAGGTGGGCCAGGATGCCGGCTCGCTCGCCCTCCGCCGGGTTCTCAATGGCCATTTCCAGCCAGGCCTGGGCCTCCTCGGCATAACCGGCCATGAGGAATTTCTTCCCCATGTAGTGCGGCAGATTCTTGTGCCGTTTCTGCGGACCAAGTCCTAGCATAGCCAGCACGGACGCGCTGGACTGGCGGAGCGCCTCGTGAGGAAGTCCAGCTTCGAGCAGGCGTACGGCCAGCACGGCCCGGGACATGGCCATCTTGCTGGGGTCGCCCACTTCTTCCCAGAGCTTGTGGGCCCGGCGGGTCAGGCGCAGCGCTGCGGCGGGGCCCTCAAGATCGGAGATGCACCCGGACAAATGGGAAAGCGCCATGGCCTTCTTGGCCGGGTCGCCTGATCTGCGGGCCCTTGCCCACTCACGGCGAGCTTCCTTCGTAAACTCCAGAAGCCAGTCGCTATCCTCTCGGAAGAGGGGCAGGCTGATCTGGATGGGATGAGAGGCACTGGGCATGCGTCAAGTATGGGACAGGGCATTAGACAGCAATTGTCACTACCTGAGGTTCCGTCCTCGCGCTTCATCGGCACGACAATGGGATGGCCCTGACGGGGCCGAACCAGGGCGTGTTCAGGCCGAAGGGCTGTCTCTTCGGAAGGTGTTTTGCCATCTGCGGTCGAGGTCGGTCCAGCCATAGTTCGTGAGCATGACAACCATGGCCTGTCCGATCCCTTCTCCGGCCTGCCTGAGGCATTCACCGTCTACCTGATTGGCGATCCAAGGTGTTTTGACGACATAGGGATGCGCATCGATCCAGGTTCCCAGCAGTTCGGGGGCTGGCCGCCGCCTGGTCATGTAGGCCAAGTCGATCCCCATCTGGAAGCGGGATCGGCGCCTGCCCTTGGTCCCCTTGTGGTGGGTTCCCACGCGTAGATGAGGACAGCCAGACCCTTCCAGGCGATCCCGCTCCTGGCGGGCACGCGGGCCGCTGACGTAGTGGACGACGGCGTTTGATTCCTGGACGACGAAGTAGTCGACCTTGCGGTCCGCGGCCTGGAAGAGCTCCCACTGCAATTCATACGCAATGGCCAGGGGTTCCTCCCGCAGATCTAGGAGCAGCCCCCATCCGCCGTCGACGGAAGGCAGATGTGGCCACTCCCTCTGGGCAAGTTCCTTTGTACGAGCCCGACAGGACTCGATCAGCCTGGCCTGAGGCAACAGTTCTTCAGGGATGGGGGTGCCAAAGCCATCCGAAAGGCTGCGAATGATTGTCGCGGCAGCCTCAGCTGACAGGTCCGGGGTCCTTCCGAGACCGTCAATCACATTGAGCCACTGCTGTACGGACTCTGGCGTGGGTTCGCCCTTCCGGGTCCACCTGAGCTGGGCTGCGGCGAGGAGGTCGTCAGCGACAGGGTCATCGCCCAGGCCGAAGTGGCGGATCACCAGGGAGACGGCCTCGTGGACGCCTTCGCGGTCGCCTCGGATGAGGCTCTGGAGTCCCGGCAAGAACTCCCGCATCCGGGGCTCCCCCTCGACGCTGGAGGGATGGTGGTCGATCCAGGTCAGGGTTCCACCAGGGGCAAGTAGTGCCTGGAAGCCTGCTGAGATCCGCTCCGCATGCACCGGGTGCCAGTAGGTGTCACAAACGACGATCGACTGATACCGTTCCCCTGTTTGGGCAAGGCCCTCCAGTTCGAAGGCCAGAAAACTTCCCTGCGTGAGCAGGAC
>SESG01036957.1_pt1 | contig 10931 bp, 9 predicted proteins | sample 3171421 | NCBI WGS metagenome assembly SESG01 (sample SAMN10866946, study PRJNA518727) | freshwater metagenome | biome: subpolar coniferous forest; feature: holomictic lake; material: water; isolation source: holomictic Lake 227, 6 m and 8 m depth | place: Canada: near Kenora, Ontario | collected... | reverse complement strand
TGTAATGACGGTTGATTTCAATCTCTGGAGGAGCAAAGCTGCTGCCTCTTCCAGGGGGAACAGGTATTTCAATGGAACCGCGCTGGTCGAAATCGATGGTTGGCATCAGATTGTATTTGCCTATGGATTCCCGGATACAGGCACTTAAAATGTGCCAGATCGCTTGCTCATCCTCAAATTTTATCTCAGTTTTTGTCGGATGGATATTGATATCGATGGTTGCTGGATCCACTTCAAGGTATAGGAAATAGGAGGGGACTGCATCGGGAGGCAGAATCCGTTCATAAGCATTCATCACTGCCCGGTGGAAGAATGGATGCTTCATGAAACGGCCGTTGACAAAGAAAAACTGTTCGCCGAAACTTTTTTTGGCAAATTTCGGCTGACCGATAAAACCGGAAACTTTGATTAGCGTTGTTTCGACTTCTACGGGTGTCAGGCTCTGATTGATCGATTTGCCGAATAGGCCGACAATTCTTTTCCTGATATTTTCTGAAGCCAATTCATATACCGGCGACTGGTTGTGGAAAAAATTGATGGCAATTTCGGGATTTGCCAGGGATATCCGTTGTATTTCGGTGATGATATTTTTTAGCTCGTAAGAGTTGGATTTTAGAAATTTCCGACGTGCAGGAACATTGAAAAAGAGGTTTTTTACAGAGAAATTTGATCCTTCCGGACAGTGGTCGGTTTGTTGTTTTTGTAACACAGAACCTAGTATATGCAGAAAAGTACCTAGCTCTTCTCCTTGCTGACGGGTGCGCAATTCAACCTCTGCCACCGACGCTATGGATGCCAGTGCTTCTCCCCGGAAACCCATCGTTCGGATACAAAACAGATCATTGGCCTCATTGATTTTTGAAGTGGCATGGCGCTCAAACGACATTCGCGCATCGGTCGGCGACATTCCCTTTCCGTTATCTGTCACCTGAATCAGGGTACGACCTGCGTCCTTAACATTCACGGTGATCGTATCTCCTCCGGCATCAATGGCGTTCTCTACCAGCTCTTTAACAACGGAAGCTGGCCGCTGGATTACTTCTCCGGCAGCAATCTGGTTGGCAACAGAGTCGGGCAAAAGATGGATAACGTCTGACACTTGTACAATATTAATAGTTGGATTCCTCCCTATGAAAAAAAGCCTGAAACAGGCACATTTCCAAGACAAATATAGCTGTATTTTTTATGACGTCTATCGGCTTGATTCGGATATAATCGTCACGACTCTCTGTCGTCTTAACCGGAAAGATTTCCTTTTCTCCCCAAAATTCGGTACATTTAAGGGTATTCCATCGTTTGGAATGCAAAATACCTAATCATGCTAATAAAAACTTATGGCAGTGCGGTGCAAGGCATCGATGCCACTACCATTACGATTGAAGTTGACATCTCCAGAGGAATCCGTTTTAACATGGTAGGCCTTGCCGATCTTGCCGTTCGCGAGAGCCAGCAAAGAATTGATGCTGCCCTGCGCTTCAATGGGTTTAGGCTTCCGGGTAAGAAAACGGTTATCAATATGGCCCCTGCCGATATTCATAAGGAGGGCTCCTGTTATGATCTGCCCATTGCCATGGGAATACTCTCGGCATCGGAGCAGATCAATGCTCCTGATATTGGTCGGTTTGTAATGATGGGGGAGCTTTCACTCGATGGTGGATTGCAGTCGGTGAAAGGAGTTCTTCCCATTGCGATCAGGGCCAGGGAGGAGGGTTACGAAGGATTGATCATTCCGATTCAAAATGCCAGGGAAGCAGCAGTAGTAGACAAACTGAAAATATACGGAGTCGAGAATATCCGGGAGGTGATTGACTTCTTCAACAGTGCCATTCCACTGAAGCAAACTGTTATCGACACACGCGAAGAGTTTAATGCCGTTAAAAACCGGTTTGCTGTGGATTTCTCAGAAGTCAAAGGCCAGGAAAATGTAAAAAGAGCCCTGGAAATTGCGGCAGGAGGTGGGCATAATCTGATCATGATCGGACCTCCGGGGGCCGGTAAAACGATGCTGGCCAAACGAATACCTACAATACTTCCCCCTTTTACACTTAAGGAGGCGTTGGAGACCACCAAAATACACTCCGTAGCCGGGAAGATAGAAAACCAGGCTTCCCTGATGATCGGAAGACCATTTCGTAGTCCCCACCATACAATTTCTGATTCCGCTTTGGTCGGTGGGGGCACCATACCCCAGCCGGGAGAAATTTCTTTGGCGCATAACGGCGTACTATTTCTGGATGAGTTACCCGAATTTAAAAGATCGGTGCTTGAGGTGATGAGGCAACCTCTCGAAGACCGAACAATTACGGTATCAAGATCTAAATCTTCCGCAGAATTTCCGGCCTCATTCATGTTGGTTGCCTCGATGAACCCTTGTCCCTGTGGGTTTTACAATCATCCAACCAAACAATGCGTCTGCGCTCCGGGCATTGTTCAAAAATACCTTAACAGGATATCAGGTCCGCTGCTCGACCGTATTGATATTCATCTGGAAGTCGTACCGGTCCCGTTTAACAAGCTTTCGGCCATGAGTTCGGGAGAATCGAGCGACACCATTCGTGCCAGGGTAATAGCCGCCAGGGAGATCCAGCGTCTCCGTTTTGAGGAAGCCGGAATATATTGCAATGCACAGATGAATACCAAGTTGCTGCATCTGTATTGTACTCCGGACAGGGCAGGAGAGGCGCTTCTTAAAAATGCCATGGAAAAACTGGGGCTTTCGGCCAGAGCCTATGACCGGATACTCAAAGTGGCCCGAACAATAGCCGATCTTGAGGGAGTAGAGAATATTCAGGCCGATCACCTGGGGGAGGCCATTCAGTACCGAAGTTTGGACCGGGAGGGCTGGGGAGCTTGAAATATTATTCATAGGCTTTTGAAAATAGTGTTGCGAATTGGCAGCATATTTTTTGAATAAAGTAAATAATTATTTACCTTTGTAAGAATGATTCTTAATGAAATGTTCTGAATTGTTGCGAATTCTGGTTAATGACGGATGGTATGCGGTTTCACAAAGCGGTTCTCATATTAAAATGAAACACTATTCAAAGTCGGGAACTATAATTTTCCCAAATCATGGAAGTCAGGAACTTGGGAAAGGAATAGAGCTTAAAATTCGTAAGGACGCTGGGTTAAGATAAAACAAAGAGCATGAAGGATATCGGAAAAAAAATTGTCATGGTTGTAGAAAAAACAGACACCGGGTTTTCTGCCTATTCTGTTGATTACCCAATTTATACTACAGGCGGAAGTATTGCGGATTTGATTAAGAATGCCCACGAAGCTGCAAATCTATTTTATGAAGATCAGGATATAATTCTAGAAGGCGATATTTTAAAGTTCGAACTTGATTTTAGACAATTTTTCCAATATTATAATGTGATCAACTCCAAATTGCTTGCAAAAAGAATTGGAATGAATCCCACCTTGTTATCACAATATGTCACCGGACATAAAAAGCCATCCGAAATGCAAACAGAAAAGATATTGATGGGAATTCATAGAATTGGTCAGGAGCTTGCAGAAATCAACCTGATTTATAAGTAACCAACACTTATTCTTTTCAATCCCTTCTTTTTAGTCGCTACCTTGATATTTCCAGGAAATTTAGCTAATATTGGATTACATTAGCTAACTATCTATTTTCAGGCATTTTTAATTTTCTAAATACATATAAACCAAACTATTCAAGTCAAATGGACAACAGAAGGGATTTTATCAAGAAGGCAGCTGTCTCATCAGCCGGAATTTCTATAGTAAGTGCTTCAATGGGTTTTAGTGCAAAGAGTTACCGTAACATTATTGGGGCCAATGACAAGATTCGTATTGCTGCTATTGGTCTGAACAGCCGGGGCACAAGCATGGTTGCCACGATAGCAAAACAAAAGAATGCCGAGGTTGCCATCGTTTGTGATGTCGATTCCAGGACTATGCCCAAAGCCATTGCCGCTGTGATGAAGGCCGGACAAACAAATACCCCTGGTTCGGAAAAAGATTGTCGGAAAGTTTTGGAAGACAAAGGTATCGATGCCATCTACATTGCAACCCCTGACCATTGGCATGCACCACTCACAATTATGGGTTGCCAGGCCGGGAAACATGTCTATGTAGAAAAGCCTTTGAGTCACAATCCTCGCGAAGGCGAGTTGGCCATAGAAGCTGCACGAAAATATGATCGCGTCGTTCAAATGGGCGCCCAGCGTCGTTCTGCACCTGTTCTAACTCAGGGCATCAATAAACTCAAAGAGGGGCTGATCGGACGCGTTTATCTTGCAAAAACTTGGTACACCAATACCAGGAAAGCCAATTTTCTAAAACCGGCCGAAGTTCCTGAGTGGCTTGATTACGACCTCTGGCAGGGACCGGCTCCGCGTATGCCTTACAAAGACGGATTGATTCATTACAACTGGCACTGGTCTTGGCACTGGGGGACAGGTGAAGCACTCAACAACGGAACACATGAAGTAGATGTGGCTCGTTGGGGACTTGGGGTTGACTTTCCCACCAGAGTTACTTCCGTTGGCGGTCGCTACAACTACAAAGATGACTGGGAAACCCCTGATACACAGATAATAACAATGGATTATCCCGGTAGGGTATCCCTGATGTGGGAAAACAGGAGTTCCAATGGCCGCAAAATCGAAGGAATGGATCGGGGGATCATTTTCTATGGCGAAAACGGTAGTCTGGATACCGGTGGAGACAGTTATAAAGTATATGATCTGGCTGGGAAGCTGGTTGAGGAGATTAAATCTCTTGTTGCTGAGGGGGATGTGCAGGGAAGGAATACTGCAAGTCCAAGTCTTGGACTGGACAGTTTTCACATGGCTGACTTTTTGGATGCGATCCGGAACAACCGCCGACCAAATTGTGATGTCGAAACCGGATTTAAAAGTGTGGTGGCCATGCAGCTCGGAAATATCTCATGGCGTGTAGGCAGGGACATCCATGTCGATCCCAAAAACGGACATATCATTGGTGATAAGGAGGCTCAGAAGCTTTGGAGCAGGTCGTATGAGAAAGGGTGGGAGCCGAAAGTTTAAATTTGATTCAAAAATAAGAGCACAATTGAACCATAATATCGGTATAATTGTAATAAGTTTAAAATTTGAGCATTATGGCAGATAAATTTTCAGATCCTATCGGACGATTGATGGGATTGCGGTATAAATCGCATCCATGGCACGGAATTCATATTGGCGATCATGCACCAGAAAAGGTGACTGCTTTTATTGAAGTGGTTCCGACCGATACCGTGAAATATGAAGTTGACAAAGATTCCGGATACCTAAAGATCGACCGTCCTCAGCAATATTCGAATGTTTGTCCGGCCTTGTATGGATTTATCCCCCAAACTTATTGTGGAAAACTCGTCGGTGATTTGTGCTCCGCCAAAACCGGCAAGAAGGGGATTAAGGGAGATGGCGACCCGATTGACATCGTCGTCCTCACCGAGAAGGCCATCCACCATGGCGACATCCTGGTTACTGCAAAACCTATCGGAGGATTACGTATGATTGATGGATCTGAGGCAGACGACAAGATAATCGCTGTTTTGAACAATGACTTTGTTTACGGTCAATTTACTTCGGTCAATGATGTGCCAAAACATATAATCACCCGGCTGCGGCACTATTTTTTAACATACAAAGATATCCCGGGAGAAGAAGGGAACACAATTATCGAAGCCATTTATGATCGGGAAGAGGCGCTGGAAGTAATCAGAACATCCATCAAGGATTACAGCAACCGTTTCGACAATCTGGGTAAAATGCTTGTCCTGGACGATTGAGAAAGAGGAAAAATATTTTTTCTCTTTTTCAATCTTTCCTTACTAAATTCAGATAAGAATAAAGGAACCCATTTCTTTCGTCAAACAGATCTTCGCGCTCCGTTTCTTTCCAATCTTCGAAATTAATGGTTGGAAAGAAAGTATCGGCTTCCAGATCTTTGTGCACCAGTGTCAGATATAGCCTACCCGCCAGGGGATAAAACTGCCTGTAGATCATTCCTCCACCGATAATAAAAACTTCCGGTTCGTTCTGAACCAGGGATACAGCCTCGTCAATGGAATAGACCGTCTCACATCCTGCAAAAGTTTCTCCGATGACATCCGTAATGACAATATTTCTCCGGTTGGGGAGCGGTGCTTTTGGCAAAGAGTAAAATGTGCGTTTACCCATGATCAAGGCCTTCCCGGTAGTGATTTGCTTGAACCTTTTCAAGTCATCAGGAAGATGAAAAAGCAGGTCGTTGTTGCGCCCAATGGCTAAATTCTGAGCTATCGCAACGATGATGGAGATATTTGAGTGAACCATTTGTTCGGATTTTTCGATTTTATAAAAATTACACAGAGTTTCACCGCGAAGGACAGAGTAACACAGTGAACCCTTCGGCTCCGCTCAGAGACCGGTCTTATCTCTGACTTCAACCACTCGCCCACTCTTTCTTCCCGCTTACACTGAAACATCCCCCTTAATATGAGGATGTGATTGATAATTTTCCAATTCAAAATCTTCAAATTTGAAGTCGAAAATGCTTTTTACTTCGGGATTAATTTTCATTTTAGGGAGCTGATAAGGTTCCCGTGAGAGCTGCAACCTAACCTGATCGAGATGATTGTTGTATATATGTGCATCCCCGAAGGTGTGAACTAAATCACCCGGTTTGAGTCCGGTAACCTGCGCAACCATCAGGGTCAGCAAAGCATAAGAGGCAATGTTGAAAGGTACCCCAAGAAATACATCAGCACTGCGTTGGTATAGCTGACAGGATAGTTTACCGTCATTGACGTAGAACTGGAAAAGCAGATGGCAGGGAGGAAGTTTCATCTTATCGATATCACCCACGTTCCAGGCACTGATGATTAATCTGCGGGAGGAAGGGTTGCTTTTGATCTGTTGGATCAATTGTGATATCTGGTCTATCTCTTTTCCGTCAGGTGCAGACCATGAGCGCCATTGGTGACCGTAAACAGGCCCGAGCTCCCCATTTTCGTCAGCCCATTCGTTCCAGATTTTCACCCCGTTCTCTTGCAGATATTTTACATTGGTGTCTCCTTTGAGGAACCAGAGCAACTCATGAATGATCGATTTGAGGTGCAGTTTCTTGGTGGTTATCACTGGAAATCCATCAGCAAGATTGAACCGCATCTGATAGCCGAACCTGCTGATGGTGCCTGTTCCCGTGCGATCAGCCCGTTCATCTCCGGTTTTGAGCAAGTGTGTTAATAGATCAAGATATTGTCGCATTTGGATCTTTGATTCTTACGTTATTTCCCTGTTCGGATCTTCACGCTTGCTGATTTCGTCCCGGATGACTGAGGCTTTTTCATACTCCTCGTCCTGAACGGCTTTTTCAAGCATTTCATTCAGTTCATTCAGGGTGAATTCATCGTAAACCGAATGTTCGTCAAGCTCTTCATTGAGGGAAGCTTCCTCTTCTGGATCTTCGAAATCGATGAGAATGCCGGTTTGACTCATCACTTCCTCAGTCGTATAAATAGGGCAGCTGCATCGCAATGCAAGAGCAATGGCATCGGAAGTTCTGGAGTCAATGTTGAAATTTCCTTTTTCACCGGCCATTTTCATCTCCGCGTAAAATATTCCTTCCTCAAAAGCATGGATGAAGACCTCAGTAATCTTAATGTCATAAGTAGACAGCACGGAGGTAAAAAGATCGTGTGTCAACGGTCGAGGAGGTTTTAATCCTTCAAGATTTATGGCAATTGCCTGAGCTTCAACGGCCCCAATGATTATTGGGATTCGTCTGTTCCCATCTGTTTCGGCCAGCACGAGTGCATAGGCACCTGATTGATCCTGACTGTATGAGAGCCCAAGAATTTTCAATCTGATTTTTTTCACACGATAAGCTGAATTAAGTACGAAACAATAGGATCATATTCAGGGGATGAAACTTCTTTCACCCCCTTTGCAAAGATAAAAACTTTTGATCTATTGGAGTCCGCGTTTTTTCAACAAAGGAACAATGTCCGGATCTTTTCCCCTAAATTTTTGGTAGATAGCCATCCCCTCATCAGTGCCGCAATGGGTGAGAAGGTCACGAAATTTCGCGGCAAGCTCCGGATTAAAAATATCCCCGGAAGATTTGAATGCATCGAAAGCATCCGCATCAAGCACTGCTGCCCATGTGTATACGTAATATCCAGCAGTATAACCTCCGCTGAATGAATGTTGAAAGTATGTACTGCGGTATCTTGGCAGAATTTCATCAATCAATCCGATCTTATCCATCGATTTTTTCTCAAAAGCCCTTACATCGCTGATCGCAGGATTTGCAGCTGTGTTGTAGTCCATATCAAGGATGGATGCTGCCAGCAACTCTGTGGTCATAAAACCCTGGTTGAACTGACTGCTTTTCTCCAGCTTGTCAATCAAAGCATCCGGAATTACCTTACCGGTTTTGTAATGTTTAGCATATGCTTTTAAAACCTGAGGTTCTGCGGCCCAGTTCTCGTTGACTTGTGATGGAAGTTCAACGAAATCGCGCGGAACATCCCTCGAGGTACGGTCGTATGGTCCATCAGCAAAAACACTGTGCAGTGCATGACCGAATTCGTGGAATGCTGTCGTAACTTCCTCGAAACTAAGTAAGGCCGGGGCATTCCCGGTGGGACGAGTAAAATTCATGACCATGGAAATGATCGGATCTATCTTCTTCCCATCACGGTATTGACGGCTTCCATAACCTGTGCACCAGGCACCGACCCTCTTTCCATCTCTTGGATGAAAGTCCATATAGAGAACAGCAAGATGGGATTTGTCCTTGTCCTTCACTTCGTAAGCAACCACTTCGGGATGGTAAACCGGGAGGTCGCTCCGTTTCTCAAAGGTGATGCCATAGAGTTTATTGGCCACATAAAACATCCCTTTCTGAACATTGTCCAACGAAAAATAGGGTTTCAATTCGGCTTCATCGAGGTTGTACTTCTCTTTTCTGACTTTTTCTGAATAGTACCACCAATCCCAGGATTGAACTTTGAATTTTCCACCCTCTTTGTTGGCGATAGTCTGTAAATCTGCCAGCTCTTTTTTAGCCCTTGCAAGGGCAGGAACAAATAGCTTATCCAAAAACTGGTAGACAATTTCAGGAGTTTTGGCCATGTTTTCTGCAATGACATAAGAGGCAAAATTCTTAAATCCCAATAATTTGGCCTTTTCATCCCGCAACAAAACCATCTTTTTGATCAGCTCCTTGTTGTCAAATTGATTGTCATAATCACCACGCATGAAATACCCGCGATACAATTTTTCGCGTAGATCGCGGCTGTTGGCATAGGTGAGAAATGGCAGCATACTTGGCTTGGCCAGAGTAAAAACCCACTTGCCCGGCAGACTGTCTTTCTTGGCTTCGATGGTAGCAGCATCAACCAAATCAGCTGAAAGACCTGAGAGATCTTCCTTCTTGTCAACCACCAATTTGAAGTTTTTGTTCGTTTCGGCCAGCAGGTTCTCTCCAAACTGAAGCACAGTTTTAGACAAATCTTCATTGATCTGGCGAAGTCTGGTCTGACTTTCCGGCGATAGGTTGGCACCATTGCGCTCGAAATCCTTGTAATATTTTTCAACGACACGGATTTGCTGCTCGTCCAATCCCATCGTATTTCTCTTCTCATAAACAGCTTTCACTCTTAAGAAAAGTTTGGGATTCAGCGAAATATTATCTCTGTGTCTGGTCAGTTTTGGAGTGATCTCCCGTGCCAGTTTCTGCATAGCAGGATTGGTATTGGCTCCGTTCAGATTGGAGAAAATGCGTGAAGCAACCGAAAGCTGGTCGCCCGCCACATCAAAGGCTAAAATGGTATTTTTAAAGTCGGGCGCCGCTATATTGTTGACTATTGCATCAATTTCTGCAAGGTTGGCCTTGATGCCGGCATCAATGGCAGGGAGGAAATGTTCCAGCTTAATTTCCCCAAAAGGCGGAACCATAAAAGGTGTGGTAAACGGTTTCAATAGCGGATTTTCAGCTACTGCTGAATTTTTCTCAGCCCGCATGGAAGGGCATAAGATAAAGGACATAGCAATCATCAGAAAGGCAAATTTTTTCATTTCGAATTGGTTTGTTGTTCAGTTTGAAAAGGTACAATTTTTTTGGAGGATAAAAAAGAACATTACACAGAGTTACACAGAGGAGCACAGAGTTACACAGAGACTAATAGTAGTGATGCAGCCGTCATAGTGATTCGCCAGCACGTGGTGAAGCAATCTTCCGGAACCTTCTGGTAAATCCCGTGGCAACCGCAGTCAGTTTACCCAAGAGTATAGATTTCGCTAGCTGCAAACCGGTCAGTCATTTTTATCTGACATCTTGCCTCCAACGATTTGAAGGCATTGAGGGCCAGCTCCGGCTTGTTGTTTTCGGCTGAAAGATGGCTCAGGAAAATGCACTGTAATTCAGGATGAGCATGTTCATTCGCCAGTTCAAAGGCCTGCCTGTTTGAAAGATGGCCAACTGTTGAGTCAATCCTGGCTTTGAGATGGTATGGATAGGGTCCCTCCTTCAGCATCTGCTGGTCATAGTTGCTCTCCAGAAAGAGCACATGGCATTGTCTTAAATGATGTTTCACATTTTCGCATGGTTCTCCGATGTCAGTAAAAACACCGACACTGATGCCACCATGTTCGATTCGGAACGAGGTTGGCTCCAATGCGTCGTGACTTTTCAAAACAGGAAAAATTGTCAGCGAACCCACCCTAACCGGATTATTATCCTGAACCGGAATATAAGAAATAGGTTGCCATGTTCGAAAGGCTGCCTTGAATGTTCCATCCGTCATGTGCACCGGAATGTCCAATTTTTTTCCGGTTACCCTGGCTCCTCTGATGTGGTCACCATGTTCGTGGGTAATAAAGAGTGCCTTGACCTTTGAAGGATTGAGTTGCTTGTCCTCCATGCGCCGCATGATCTGTTTGAAA
>SESG01036441.1_pt1 | contig 10931 bp, 8 predicted proteins | sample 3171421 | NCBI WGS metagenome assembly SESG01 (sample SAMN10866946, study PRJNA518727) | freshwater metagenome | biome: subpolar coniferous forest; feature: holomictic lake; material: water; isolation source: holomictic Lake 227, 6 m and 8 m depth | place: Canada: near Kenora, Ontario | collected... | reverse complement strand
AGTAAATCTAAAAATGCTACCCGCGCCGTCTATTCGGGCTGGCAGGCGAGCGGCGGGGACGGTCTCTCGAATCTCCAGTTCGCGTCTCCGCCGGTCGCCACGCGTAACGGACTCGCCCTGCCAGCCCGAATAGGCGCGTCTGGAACCGCACGAATCTGTTAGCCCCATTAGCTTAAGGTTTGCACGAAAGGCGGCCGTTTTCTCTCAACCGCACCACCGCAGTCGATGAATCGCGCAAACTCCCAATAAATCCGGATCTCTCCTGGTTTGCTAACTACAGAAAATTCCTGGTTTGAAAACTACACGACACGTATCAGAATAATAGTTGATCTAGTACCCGAAAACGTAGAGAATCGAACATTGCTCAACGCAATCATTTATGAACTCGAATCTGACTAATGGCGACGGCGCGGAGCGAAACGGACGCCAGCCTGCCTTCACCCTGATTGAATTGCTGGTCGTTATCGCTATTATCGCGATCCTGGCGGCGCTGCTGCTGCCGGCGTTGACCAAGGCCAAACTCAAAGCCCAGAGCATCACCTGCCTGAGCAACATGAAACAGCTTTCCACTTCCTGGATCATGTATGCGGGAGATTTCCGGGACTACATGGTGCCCAACTGGGCTGGCGGTGCGAACGCGTGGATTGATGGGACGGTGGGCAGCGTGCATGATCTGCCCGGGGCGACCAACCTTAACGCGATCCGCAAAGGTCTGCTGTTTCCGTATAATCCGAACGTCGGCGTTTATTCGTGCCCAACCGCCATGGGCGGACCGATTCAGGCACCCGCACCCGGGTACATGGCGCGGGTGAAATTGGTGAGGAATTACTCGTTGGAGGGGCGGATGGGTGGTGCTGGTGGCGGAACTGAATGGGTGCTTGGCAGTAAGTATAAGGAATACAGCAAGATGAGCGACATCAAGAACCCGTCGCCGTCGGAGGCGATAACTTTCGTGGACGAGAGCATCGAGACGCTGGATGACGGGTATTGGGCCGTGAACGCCGACGCGGAAATCAATGGCTGGCAGAATTCGCCCACGGTCCGGCACGGCATGTCCGGGGTGTTCGCCTTCGGCGATGCTCATTCGGAGCGCTGGCGGTGGCGGGCGCTGAACCGGGACCAGGTCCTCGATGCGAGCGTGAAACAATACGGTCCGGATACCACCATCGATCTGCGGCGAGTGCAACGCGCGGTGTTCCGTTAGGCGGGCACAGGGGCAAGCCACCGCCTGGTTCTTTGGTAGGCATTTCTGCATCGGGTGCCCAAATGGCGCCGGGTGGCGGGTTGCGTCTGGGCGTCCCGGCCGGATTCTTCCGGCGAGCATTTTCAATACAGCTAATTGGTGCTTGCGTTACAACGCCCCGTCGGGCTAATGACGCGGTACGCGTAAGCTCTTTACTGCCTTATGAGTGATATCAGGTTCTCCTGCCCTGCTTGCGGCCAGCATCTCTCCGGTGATGCTCGCTACGCCGGCATGCAGATCAGTTGCCCGGCTTGCAAGAAGCCTTTTGTTGTGCCCGGGGCAGCCGCCGCAGCGCCGGTTGCAGTGGTCGTTGTTTCGGCCGCAGCGCCACGCCCGGCCACGATTACGGCGCGCGCTACTTCGCCGCCTCCGTCCCCGGTGCCAATGCCGCTGGCCGCCGGCCCCATGCGAACCTCCCGGCTCGCCATCGCCTCGCTTATCTGCTCTATCGGCAGCTTTATCGCCATTATCCCGCTCGGCTTTATTCCCGGCATTATCTGCGGTCACATGGCCAGGAAGCGGATCGCCCGGGATGCTATGCTGGCTGGCCGCGGCTTGGCCAAAACGGGATTGATCGTCGGCTACGTGTCGTTGGTGATTCATGTGCTGGTGCTGGTCGCTTTTGTGGGCTTCGCGACGTTGATTGGAGTCAAGGTGGCGGAGCAAATGCAGGTGCCGGCCGGCCAGACTGGGCCGGTGATGCGGGTCCAGCGGCCCAGCCAACCCGGGCAGGCCGGTCGTTCGGTCGAGGCCGCAGCGGAGCGTGGTCCGGTGGACACGACGCCGGATGCCGCCGGCTGGACGCTGCAGATCAAGAGCGCGAGCATCCCCACCGGCCCCGTAACCGGGCGCATCAAAGGGCGCGAATTCAATTCGGAAAAGGTGGTGCTGGAGAATGGCTTCCTGAGTTTCCGGCAAGGGGCCGACCTCGTCGCTGACCTCGAAATGAGTGTTGTGGTGTTCGTCAACCTCCCCGCGGAGCTGAGCGGAAAGACCTTCACTGTTCCGCAGAAAGATCCTATCAGCAATCCCCACATCTGGATGAAATGGAAGGCCAATGGCAAGGACGCGCCCGAAAAAAAGTCCTGGATGGACGGATACGCGATGCAGCTTGAATTCGGCAAGATGCTCAACGGAAAGCTGCCGGGCAAGATTTACCTCTGTATTCCGGATGAGGAGAAGAGCTTCATCCGCGGCACGTTTGAATTGCCCTTAAGGCGTGAGTTCGGCGGCTCTACCGCCACGCCGAACGGTACGGCCCCGATCCCGTCCAGGCGCAACTGACGAAACGCGTTAGGGCTCGCGGGCGCATCCTGGTACCACTACCAAGGCGGGCGGCTATGCCAATCGGAATGCCGGATAAATCCGACGTTCCGGTGGTGGTCCCAGGATGCGCCCAGATGCGCCCGTTGATTGGAATTGGGGCTTGCCGGGGCGGCGCGATGGGTATTTCATAGGCGAAGCTGGATTTTGTGGGTAGGGGCCTATTCCCGCCGATCAAAAGAAGCAGAATCGGGATGGTGGCGGAGACGGCTTGTACCGTGACAGGTTAAATAAGTTACCTGAGTTACATCGTTGCAAACACCGGTGGCGATGGTCGCTCATGTAACTGATGTATCGTATTTAACCTGTCACGGTACTGGTGGCATTGGACCGGGCAATAGGGGCGCACCAGCTCAAGTGCTCGCTGGGCTTGAGGGCGCGGTTGTCGTCGCAGGCCGCGGTGCCGGCCCAGGTGATGCTGGCGTGGCGGCCGCAGCCGGAGCGAGGCGAAATATTTCGTCAGCTTTCTTTCATTTGGTTCAATGAACGGACGATCTGCGGCGTCGAAGAAGCAATAATACAAAGGCTCATTGTTAATAAGCGGTTGCGAATGAAATTACTCAACAGCATATCTAAGAGAACTGGAATCGGCGGTTGGCGCGTTGTGGAGCGCCGTCTCTGCGGGTTTCTCACCCCAACGATGAACGTCAGGGCTGGAGCGCGGCTGTCCGGAGCGAAGAACTCGCGCAGGCAGTGGCGCGTGGTAGGGCTCTTGGGGGCAGTGTGTTTTATGCTGGCAACGGCTGGAGCGGCTGAGGTTTCCGCGTTTGCGCAAGCCAAGGAAGAATTGGCCGGGCTGAACGTGGCGGCGCTGTGCCGGACAGTCGAGGACCTCATCGCGTCGTATCCTGACAAATATCACGATGGCGCCGCGATGCTGCGGCAACTGCGGGAGTTTGAGCAGGACCTGCCTTCCCTGGCGGAAGGGCTTGGCAAACGCGACCCCGACGCGATGCTTAAGTTTGCCCAGTTGGTGGCGCTGAGGGAGAAGGCGCTGCTAGCGAACCCGCTGCTGGATTTCGAGCAAATGCTGGTGGTCAAGCGCCGGGAGAATAACCTGGGGCTGCCGCAGAATTGGCAGGGGAATACGAGCTTGAACCCGAAGGCGGAGAACGAAATCTGCCTGATGCCGGTCCAAGGACAAGACCGACCGCTGAAGACGTTCTACAAGCCGGAGAAGGACTATTATGTGGGGGATGTGGACCTGAATTTCGACGGGGACAAGCTGTTATTCTCGTCGATCGGCAGCCATAACCGCTGGCAGGTTTTCGAGATTCGAATGGACGGCACGGGTTTGAGGCAGGTGACACTGGGCGAAGAGCCTGACATTGATAATTACGATGCGTGTTACCTGCCGGACAACCGGATCATCTTTGACTCGACCAGCACCTTTGTAGGGGTGCCCTGCGTAGGCGGGGGCGATTACGTGGGGAACCTGCACCTGATGAACCCCGACGGGACCGGTATGCGGAGGCTGTGCTTTGACCAGGACAACGATTGGTATCCAGTGGTGCTGGCCAGCGGACGGGTGATGTATCTGCGGTGGGAATATACCGATTCGGCGCATTATTTCAGCCGCGTGCTGATGTCGATGAACCCGGATGGCACCGGCCAGGCGGCGGTGTACAAGAGCAATTCCTACTGGCCGAACTCGACGTTTTATGCGCGGCCATTGCCGGGTAGTCCGACGAAGTTCGTGGGGATCATTTCCGGGCACCACGGCGTGCCACGAATGGGTGAAATGGTGCTGTTCGACACCGCGAAGGGCCGGCAGGAGGACACGGGGGCGATTCAGCGCATTCCCGGCTATGGCAAGCCGGTGAAAAGCGTCATCAAGGACGAGCTGGTGAATGCGTCGTGGCCGAAGTTCCTGCATCCGTATCCGCTGAGCGACAAGTATTTCCTGGTGTCCTGCAAACCGACCGAGAAGTCGGCGTGGGGGCTCTACCTGGTGGATGTGTTCGACAACATGCTGTTGCTGAAGGAACAGCCGGGCTGGGCATTGTTTGAGCCGATGCCGTTGCGCAAGACGGAGCGCCCGCCGGTGATTCATGACAAGGTCAACCTGGCTGAAACCAAGGCGACGGTGTATATGCACGACGTTTACGCCGGGGCGGGTCTGCGCGGCGTGCCGCGCGGCAAGGTCAAGACCCTCAGGGTGTTCCAATACGAGTATTCCTACCGCAACCAGGGGGGACACTATTTCATCGGGATGGAAGGCGGCTGGGACGTGCGCCGAATGATCGGCACTGTGCCGGTGGAGGAAGATGGCTCCGCCATGTTTATTATCCCGGCCAACACGCCGGTGGCGCTGCAGCCGATGGACGAGGAAGGCAAAGCCTTGCAGCAGATGCGGAGCTGGTTTGTGGGTATGCCGGGTGAGTATGTTTCATGCGTGGGCTGCCATGAGTCGCAGAATTCCACGGCGGCGCTGAAGCCGGGAATCGCAGCGCGCAAGGCGCCGGTGGACCCGGCGCCGTGGCGCGGGCCCAAGCGGGGATTCAGTTTTGTGCGGGAGGTGCAGCCGGTGCTGGACCGTTATTGCGCCGACTGCCATAACGGGCAGGCTGGCCGGCCCAACCTGGCCGACGGCAAGATCATCCCCACGAGCGGCGGGATTTCCCCCCTGCCACAATCCTATGTGGCGCTGCATCCGTATGTGCGACGCAACGGCCCGGAGGGCGACTACCACACCTTGACTCCGCTGGAGTTCCACGCCAACACGAGCTTACTGGTGCAGATGCTGCGTAAAGGCCATCACCAGGTGAAGCTGGACGCGGAAGCGTGGGACCGGCTCATTACCTGGATCGACATCAATGTGCCGGCCTACGGCACTTACCATGAAATCGCGGCCATCCCTTCGAACTTCGAGAAACGGCGTTACGAGGCGAAGAAGAAATATGCGAATGTAGATGAGGACATCGAGGCCATCCCGAACCCGGAACGCGTGCTTGTGTCGTTCGTTAAGCCTGTGGCGGAGGTGCCGCGTCCGGCACCGGTGACGGTATCTGGTTGGCCCATAGCGCCCGCGAAAGCCGGTGAGTTACAGCAGGCCCTGGGCAATACGGAAATGAACCTGGATCTGGGCGGGGGAGTATCGATGCCGCTCAGGAAGATACCAGCCGGTGAATTTGCCATGGGAGACGTGGATGGCTACGAGAATGAGTTTCCAACTGCGGCGGTCAGGATCGAGCAGCCGTTCTGGATGGGAGTAACCGAGGTGAGCCTGGCGCAGTTTCAGCAATTTGATCCTAATCACCGGAATGGTTACTACGACATGCACTACAAAGACCAGGTCAAGCCGGGTTACCTGATGGATGTCCCTGAGCTGCCGGTCATCCGTGTTTCCTGGGATCAGGCAATGGCGTTCTGTCAGTGGCTTTCCGAGCGCACCGGCAAGAAGGTCTTGCTGCCGACCGAGGCGCAATGGGAATGGACCTGCCGCGCCGGTTCGGCGACGCCGATGTTCTATGGGGGCTTGGACACCGACTTTGCGGCTTTCGCCAACCTGGCTGACGCGTCCCTCTCGAAGCTGGCGGTTGCGGGGGTGGACCCGCAGCCCATCCATAAGCCGGACAAGTTCTGGGACTTCGTGCCCAAGGAAGCGCGGTTCAACGACGGGACAGTGCATTTGGCACCGGTGGGAAAATACGAGGCAAACGCCTGGGGCCTGCGCAGTATGACCGGGAATGTGTCGGAATGGACGCTGGATGATTACCAGGCCTATCCGTACCAATCCTCGACGGCGTGCGCCGGGGTGGGTGCGGGGGTGAGCAAGACGGTTCGCGGCGGGTCGTGGTCGGACCGGCCGAAGGAATCCCGAGCATCGGCCCGGTGGGATTATCCTCAGTGGCAACGGGTCTATAATGTCGGGTTCCGGGTGGTGGTGATTGACTAATTAGTGCGGAATGAACGGCGTTTTATTCAACCCATCCAAAGGTCGCGTGAGGGTGTCCATCGCATTTACCACTGCGGTTCTTGCGATGGCGGGGTTAGGCGCTTTTCTGGTGAACGCGCAAGCTGGGGAGCCGTTAATCACAGGCAAACCCTCCGGGCAGATACTTGCTTCGGGAGATTCGAGGGTGATGGTTTTATCGCCGGTGGGTGAAGTGCTGTGGGAGTATCCGACTCATCTCACGCATGACGTTTGGATGCTGCCGAGCGGGAATGTTCTCTTTGCCGACGGGGAGAGCGTCACCGAGGTCACCCGGGAGAAGAAAGTAGTATTCCAATACAAAGCGGCCGAGCAGAAGGGAGGCGGCACCTACGCTTGCCAGCGGTTAGCGGACGGGAATACGTTCGTGGGGGAGAACTCGACCGGGCGGTTGCTGGAGTTGGACGCGGACGGCAAGGTGGTATTTGCATTGCAGACCAGTCCGTTTCAACCGGGCCAGCACCACAACATGCGGATGGCGCGGAAACTGGCGAGCGGCAATTATCTGGTCTGCCACTCGGGGGCGCGGCTGGTCAAAGAATACACCCCGAAAGGCGAGACGGTGTGGGAAGTCAAAGTGCCAGGGGCACTGGCGTTTGCCGCTGTTCGCACGCCAAAAGGCAGCACGCTGATCTCGTGCCTGGACCGGGTGGCGGAATACGACTCGAACGGCCTAAGCCTCTGGGAATGCCGCACGGATGAGTTGGCGGGTGTGAGCGTGCGAAATCTGACCGGGCTGAACCTGCTGCCCAATGGGAACGTGGCCGTGGGTTGCTACGGCGCTTATGCGGATGGGCAAGGCTGCGGCCTGCTGGAGATTTCGCGGGGACGACAGGTGGTGTGGCGCTACTCGCAACCGAAAGGAGACCATAGCATGATGGCGGTCCAGATGCTCTCGCCCGAAGGCAACCCGCCGCCAGGGAACCCCCGGCGCTGAATTTCACTCGCACCGATCCATTAATTTAGTTAAACACTTAATCAAAACCAACAGCATGAAGAACAACATGATCGTTCGATTGACGCTGGCTTCGGCGGTGGCGGTAGCCATCGCGGTTTGCGGGGCTAATAGCGTGGCTAAAGACAACAACAACAAAGCAATGAAGACCATCAAGCTGCACAAATACAAGAACGAGGACTTCTATAAAGACGGCAAGTTCCAAGCGGAAAAGGGCAAGCAGGCCTATTTCGAGATGATGGAGGCATACGGATACCCGATACCTGAATCGCTGCGAACCAATGCGTGGGCGTCCGACTTCGGCCTGGGCGACTTCGCGAATGTCGGCATGGGGGGGATCATTTGGGTTAATTTCCAGGACTTCGGCTATTTCGCCCATGAGATTTACCTGCTGCCAGGCCAGATGATCGTCGAGCACGGCCACGAGTCAACCGGCAAAGGCAAAGCGAAGATGGAAAGCTGGCAGGTACGGTATGGGAGCATCTGCACCGTTGGCGAGGAAGGCGAGCCGCTGCCAGCCGAAGTCAAGCTGCCGAAGAGCCAGGAGAAGTGCATCACGTTGTCCAAAGGGTATATGATGTATCCTGGCGATATCCGCACCCTGAACCGGGTTGGGGCCAAGCACTTCATGATCGCCGGCCCCCAGGGCGCGATTGTCAGTGAATACGCGACGTTCCATGATGGCGACGGGCTGCGGTTCACCAATCCGGGCGTCAAGTTTTGAGCGGCCCATAATTCGAACCAGAAATGACTATGAAGAAGGAGTTTCACCATATCGGCATTCCGAGCTCGGACCAAAAGCCAAACGAGATTCACCTTGCGCCGAGCAAGCTGTTTATCACCGATGCCACGCAGAGCGAGCACCGGATCGAGTGGCTACGGTATGAGCCGGGATCTCCCATGCCCGAGCTCTTGCAGAAAGTGGCCCACGTGGCCTATACCGTGGACAGCCTGGACGAAGCGTTGGCCGGGCGGAAAGTGATCGTGCAGCCCTTCGCGCCCATGGAAGGCCTGCGCGTGGCGTTCATCGAGGACGAGGGCGCGCCGATCGAGTTCCTCGAATTTAAGAAATAACCCAGAAGGAAAGGATCACATTATGATAATGAAGAAGTTTATCAACGACCCGAAGGACCTCGCGCGGGAACTGATTGAGGGTTTCGCCATCGCGCACGGTGACGTCATCACGATCAAGTCAGAGAAGATTGTATGCCGGGCCCAGCCCAAGCCAGCCGGCAAAGTGGCGATTGTTACGCTGGGCGGCGCGGGGCATGAGCCGGCGCTGAGTGGGTTTGTCGGCCCCGGCATGCTTGACTACAGCGTGGTGGGGGACATTTTCGCCGCGCCGGGGCCGCCGAAGGTGCTCGAGGCGCTGCGGTTGGCGAATCGGCCCGCCGGGATCTTGCTCGTGGTGTTGAACCACGCCGGCGACGTGATGAGCGCCAACATGGCAATGGAGATGGCAGCTAAAGAAGGCATCCCCTTCAAGATGTTGCTAACTCATGAGGACATCGCGCCGGGGGCTGACTCTCCGGCGGAGGACCGTCGCGGGCTGGTCGGCTGCATCCCGCTTTACAAGATCGCAGGGGCGGCGGCCGAAGCCGGCAAGAGCCTGGATGAAGTCTATGCGGTGGCCAAACGGTTCAACGACAACATGGCGACCTTAGCGGTCGCGATGAAGACGGCGACCCATCCGGCGTCGGGCCAGACGATATTCGACCTGGCCGACGACGAAATGGAAGTCGGCATGGGGCAGCATGGGGAGGCCGGCACCGGCTCCTCGAAGATCCAGACGGCCGACAAGACGGCCGAGTTGATGCTGTCGCGGTTGGTGGCGGCGATCAAGGCCAAAGCCGGCGACCGAATCATGCTGATGATCAATGGCAGCGGCGCAACGACCCTGATGGAAATGTACATTGTGCTGCGTGGGTGCAAGAAGTACCTCGATTCGAAGGGGATTTCGATTGCCGTGGCCCGATGCGGCGAACTCCTGACCGTGCAGGAGATGGCTGGGTTCCAGATGTTCGCCGCGAAGATGGACGACGAACTGCTGGCCTGCTGGCAGGCGCCGTGCAACACGCCGGCGCTCACGATTCAGTGACCTGATCGCTTGACCGGGCGCCGCTCTCGAACGCTGGACCGAGCGGGAGCGGCGCACCGACTCAAGCAAGCGAACTATGTCTGAAACGATCGGATACCAACAGGTCTGCGGAATGCTCAACGCCGCTACCGACCAGATTCGCCAAAATCATGAGTTGCTGTCGAAGCTTGATAGCGCGGTTGGCGACGGCGACCACGGAACCACGATCCTGCGGGCGATGGAAGCTGTGAGCAAGACGATCTCCGAATCCCCGGCGCCGGATTTGAATACGCTCTTTTCGGCGATTGCGTGGGCGGTGATGTCGTGCGACGGCGGGTCCACCGGGCCGCTGCTGGGGTCATTCTTCATGGGCCTGAGCGACGGCGCTGCCGGGCGCGGGGAACTGGATTGCGCCGGCTTGGTGACGGTGTTCGAGGCGGGGGTCGCCAAGTTACAGCAGCAGAGCCGGGCGCAGGTGGGAGACAAGACGATGATGGATGCATTCCTGCCGGCACTGGCGGCTTTGAAAGCGGCCGACGGCAGCCGAGGGATTAAAGCAGCGCTAGAGCAGGCGGCCGAGGCAGCCGCCAAAGGCGCGGAGGCGACCAAGAGCATGAAAGCCAAGTTCGGGCGCGCCCGGAACCTTGGCGACCGCGTCCTCGGTCATGCGGACCCGGGGGCGGTTTCCGTCTCGCTCCTTTTCAAGGGGTTCAGCGCAGGGATTTAACAAGGTAATAGCGGCTCATCGGTTTGAGCCGGCTAGAGTGGCAGAGAACCAAACTGATTACGACTAACAGGAATTCAATATGGCAGAAAAAGACAACAACAAGGACGCCGCGGACTATGGAATCGGCGTGCCGGTAAAGAAGCACGGGTTCTTTCTTAAGGGCCTCGATCACGTGGAATGGGGGATCAAAGATCGGCTCAGCCGGATCTTCAATCCGAAATCCGGCAAGACGGTGATGCTGGCTTTTGATCACGGTTACATCATGGGCCCCACCTCGGGCCTGGAACGGATGGACCTGACGATCACGCCGCTGATTGAATACGCCGACTGCATCATGTGCTCGCGCGGGGCGCTGCGCTCGATCGTGCCGCCCACCTCCAACAAGCCCGTCTCGCTGCGTTATTCTGCGGGCACCACCGTGCTCACGGACCTGAATGACGAGTGCTTGCTGGATATCGAGGATGCCATTCGTGTGAATGCGTCAGCGCTGGCGATTATGGTGGCCATTGGCAGCAAGTTCGAGGCTAAGACCATCGAGAACCTCATCAGGACAGCGGACCAAGGGAACAAGTACGGAATTCCGACGCTCGGGGTGACGGCGGTAGGCAAGGAACTGGTTCGCGATGCGCGGTATCTGTCGCTGGCCTGCCGAGTCTGCGCCGAAAACGGTGC
>SESG01004284.1_pt1 | contig 10933 bp, 10 predicted proteins | sample 3171421 | NCBI WGS metagenome assembly SESG01 (sample SAMN10866946, study PRJNA518727) | freshwater metagenome | biome: subpolar coniferous forest; feature: holomictic lake; material: water; isolation source: holomictic Lake 227, 6 m and 8 m depth | place: Canada: near Kenora, Ontario | collected... | reverse complement strand
GATCACGTAGTGGACCACGCGGGAGCGCGGGTCCCGCAGGAGCAGCATCTCGATCTGCCGGTTCGCCTCGGCGAGCCGCGCCGCCATGCGCTGGAACATCCGCAGGGCGATCTCCGAGTTGGCCCGCACCATCGCCTCGAAGGTGCGCGCGTCCACGATGAGCAGCGAGCAGTCCTCCACGCAGGTGGCGGTGGCCGACCGGGGCGCGTCGTTCAGGATCGCCATCTCCCCGAAGAATTCCCCCTGCCCGAGCGTGGAGAGCACCTTCTCCACCCGTCCGGCGCTGCGGGAGATCTCCACCTTGCCCCGGTGGATCACGTACATCTCGCGCCCGGGGTCCCCCTCGCGGAAGAGCACCGTCCCGCGCGAAAACGCATGGCCGAATCGCTGCTCCAGGTCCACGGGGTCCACGGGAGGTCCTTAGTCGACGCCGCTCCGGGATGTCAACGCGCCGCCCTCCCGGGGGTCATGCCTTGCGGCATCCGCCGGCATCCGGTAAGGGGGGCGCATGGCAACGACCTATCGCGACGCCGGCGTCGACATCGACGAGGGCGACCGGCTCGTCGACCTCATCAAGCCGCTGGCACGCCCCACCCTGCGACCCGAGGTGCTGGCCGGCATCGGTGGCTTCGGCGGGCTCTTCGCCCTCGACGTGAAGAAGTACCGCAACCCGGTGCTCGTCTCCGGGACGGACGGCGTGGGCACGAAGCTGAAGCTCGCCTTCCAGACCGGCCGCCACGACACGGTGGGCATCGACCTCGTCGCCATGTCGGTGAACGACGTGGTGGTCACCGGCGCGGAGCCCCTCTTCTTCCTCGACTACTTCGCCACCGGCCGCCTGCGCGCCGAGGAGGCCGCACAGGTGGTGAAGGGGATCGCGGAGGGCTGCCGCCAGGCCGGCTGCGCGCTCATCGGCGGCGAGACCGCCGAGCTCCCCGGCTTCTACGCCGACGGGGAATACGACCTGGCCGGTTTCGCGGTGGGCGTGGTGGAGCGGGACCTCATCCTCGACGGTCGAGGCGTCCGCCCCGGCGACGCCCTGCTCGGCGTGGCCTCCACCGGCCTCCACTCCAACGGCTACTCGCTGGCCCGCAAGGTTCTGCTCGAGCGGTACGCGCTCGACGATCGGCCGCCGGAGCTCTCCGGCCGGACCCTGGCCGAGACGCTCCTCGAGCCCACCCGCATCTACGCGCGGGACGTGCTGGCGCTCACCGAGCGGCTGCCCGTCCGCGCCGTCGCCCACATCACCGGCGGAGGCCTTCCCGGCAACGTCCCCCGCAACCTCCCGGACGGGACCCGCGCGCGGGTCCGCGCCGGTACCTGGGAGATCCCGGCCATCTTCGGTCTCATCGAGCGGGAGGGCGGCGTCCCGCGCGACGAGATGTACCGGACCTTCAACATGGGGCTGGGGCTCGTGATCGCGCTCCCGTCCACGGCGGCCGACGAGGCCCGTGCGCTGCTCGCGGCGCGCGGCCTGAAGAGCTGGATCGTCGGCGCGGTCGAGGCGGGAACCGGCGAGGCGACCTGCGAGGTGGACGGGTGATCCGGATCGGGGTCCTCGCGTCCGGGTCGGGCTCCAACCTGCAGGCGCTCCTCGACGCCGTGCGGGAAGGGCGGATCGACGGGGAGGTCGCCGCCGTGGTCTGCAACGTCCCGGGCGCACGCGCGCTGGAGCGCGCGCGGGTGGCAGGCGTCCAGGCCGAGCTGCTCCCCTCGAAGGGGATCACCGACCGGGAGGCCTTCGACCATCAGGTGGTGTCCCGACTACGGGCCCACGGAGTCGATCTCGTCTGCCTGGCCGGCTGGATGCGCATCGTGACGCCGACGTTCCTGGACGCCTTCGGGCCCACCGCGGCGGGGAAAGACTGTCCGCGGGTCATGAACGTGCACCCGTCGCTCCTCCCCAGCTTCCCGGGGCTCCACGCGCAGCGGCAGGCGCTCCACTACGGGGTGCGCTTCACCGGCTGCACGGTCCACTTCGTCGATCCGGGCACCGACACCGGCCCGGTCATCGTCCAGGCCGCCGTCCCGGTCCTGCAGGGGGACGACGAGGCTGCGCTCTCCGCGCGCATCCTCGTCGAGGAGCACCGGATCTACCCGCTCGCCGTCCAGTGGTACGCCGAGGGCCGGCTCGAGGTGCACGGGCGGCGCGTCCGGCTCCGCGACGCCGCCGGGCCCATGCTGGACGGCGTCACCAACCCGTCCGGCGATCGTTGACTCCCCGTGACAGCCCCCATCCGCCCCCTTCCCGCGCCCCCGCGGTCCGCCTCGGTGAAGCGGGCCTACGACGTGTGCGTCATCGGCAGCCAGCTCGGCGGGGTCGCCGCCGGGGCCCTGCTGGCCCGCCGGGGCTACCGCGTGCTCCACGTCGATCCGGAGGGGCACGGGACGGGCTTCGACGACGGAGGCTGGCGCATCCCGTGGGGCCCCGCGCTGCTCCCCCACCTCCGGGGGCTGCCGTCGGTCGACGCGGTCCTGCTCGAGCTCGGCCTCGCCAACGACGTGGCGCGCCTCCTCGAGCCGGCGCAGCGGGGACTCCAGCTGCTCCTCCCCCGGAACCGGGTGGACCTTCCGGCGGGGCGGGCGGAGCGCAGCGCCGAGCTCCGGCGGGAGTGGCCCGGCGACGCGGCGCGCCTGGAGGCCGCGCTCCTCGGGCTGCGGTCCGCCTTCGAGGCCGAGCAGCCCTTCCTGGCCGCCTTCCCTCCGCTCCCGCCCCGGGGGCTCGGGGAGCGCTGGCGGCTCCGCCGGGCTCGGGGGCTCGCGACCCCGGTGGCCGGACGCGGCGGAGCCCTCCTCTCCGATCTGGGGGACCATCCCCTCGCCGGCGCGCTCCGCGCCGCCGCCCCGTTCCTCTCCTCCGTCGCGGGCCCACCCTCCCCGTTCGGCCTGGCCCGCATCCTGGGCGCCGTCCTCCCGGGCCCTGCCCACCCGGCGGGCGGCGAGGCCGCCCTGGGCGCGCTCCTGCGCCGGCGCATCGCCGAGTCGCGAGGCGAGCTGCTCGGCCAGGAGGGGGAGCCCGCGCCCGTCTCGTCGCTGGAGATCTCGGGCGGCAAGGCAATTACACTTACAGTGAAAGGCGGCGAGGCCCGCTACATCGCCCGCGCCTTCGTGGTCGCCGGCGCGCCCGGCCTGCTGGAAGCGCTCGCCCCCGGACACGATCGCCTCCGTCGCTGGCTCGCACCGGCCGCGCCCGTGGCGCGGATCACATCGCTCGCCTGGGTGGTCCGTGGGGACGCGCTCCCGGCGCCCCTCGGCCCCATCGCGCTCGCCGTGCCCGGCTCGGGAGCGCCGGTGCTCCTCCAGACCCTCCCCGCTCTCCGCGCCGGACCTCGTGGGCACGAGCCGAGCCCGTCGGAGCGGATGGTGGTCGCCGGAACGCCCGACCCCGTCTCGGGAGACGGATCGTCCGACGCCGAGGAGCGGATCCGCCGGGCGGTGGCCGACTACCTCCCCTTCCTGGACCGTGCCGTGGTCCACGAGTCGGGCCCGTCGAGCCACGCTGGCTCCCTGGCCTTCCATCCCCTCCTCCGTTCCCGCCCCGACGCGGTCCTGGGTGTCGGGGGCCTGCCCACCACTTCCCCGCTGGGGAATCTCTTCCTGGCGGGACGGGAGGTGCTGCCGGGACTCGGAGCCGAGGGGCAGTTCCACTCGGCCTGGCAGGCGGCCGCGGCGGTGGAGCGCCACCTCGGAAGCCGAAACCGGCCGAAGTAGCTTGACGTGGCCCCGTCTCCAGCGTAATAACCCGCCCTCTTCACAGGGGAAAAAAGCCGATGGCACGTCGCTGCGACATGTGTGGGAAGGGGCCGCTCGTCGGCAACAACGTCTCCCACGCGAACAACAAGACCAAGACCCGCTCGCTCCCGAACCTGCGCTCCGTGCGCGCGACGGTGGGCGGCACGGTTCGCCACGTCCGTATCTGCACCCGCTGCCTCAAGGCCGGCCGGGTGACGAAGGCGCCGCACCACGGCTCCCGGACCGCTGCGCGGGCTTGACGACCGAACCGCAGGGCGGAGACGAACCCGCACCCGGAGCCCTCGTTGAGTTGCGGCGTGCGCTCGCCGAGTCCCGGGGGCGGAAGCGGCTCGACCTGCTGATCGACCAGCCCGATCCGCGCTCGGCCATCCAGTCGCTCCCCGCCGACGAGCTCTACCACGCCATCCACGAGGCCGGCCTCGCCGACGCCGCCGACGTGGTGGAACTCGCTTCCCCCGAGCAGTTCCGCACCTTCATCGATCTCGACGCCTGGCGCGGGGGAGAGGTCGAGCCGCTGCGGCTGCTGCCCTGGCTCCGGGCGGCGCGCGGGGCCTCGTCCGGCAAGGACCGCGACGACGACCTCGACGCGTGGAGGGAGAAGCTCGCCGCCCTCGACCCGGAGGTCGTGAGCCTCCTCTTCCGGACCGCGCTCCGGATCCACGACCTGGAGGAGGACCCCGACCCCGACCTGGAGGGGGAGCGGTTCGTGCGAACCCCGGAGGGGAGCTACATCCTCGAGTTCCTGCCCGACGGGATAGATTACGAGACGACCCGGCGCATCGTGGACGACCTCTACGAGCGGGACCCCTTCCTCGCCGGCCGGATCCTCTCCGCGATCCGCTGGGAGGTCACGAGCGACCTCGAGGAGCAGGCGCTCCGGTGGCGGGATGCCCGGCTCGCCGACCTCGGCTATCCCACCTTCGAGGAGGCGCTCTCCTGGTTCGCCCGCCCGGCCCGGCGAACACCCTCCGCCGCGGGCATGGCCGATCGCCCCCCCGGCTTCTGGCTGGTCTCGTTCCGCCGGGGCACGCTCCTCGACCGGGCGGCCGCCGAGCTGCCTCCCGCGGCGGCCGAGCGTCTCGACTCCGAGCTGCTCGCTGCGGCGAACGCCTCGCTGGTGGCCGACCGGGTCGATCCCTCCGATCCCGAGCAGGCGCGCGGCACCGTCGAGTCGGCACGCACGCTCATCGAGCTGGGGCTCGAGAAGCTCTCCGGCGGCGAGGTGGAGGCCGCGGCGAAGCTGCTCGCGGCCACCCCGCTGAAGGTGATCTTCCAGAACGGATTCGGGGAGCTTCTCGCGCTGCGCGCCAGCGCCGACCGCATCGTCCGGGAGGCGGGGGCGCACGGTTCGCCCTTGCCCCGGCTCGACCCGCCGTTCGGGGAGGCCTTCGAAGCGGTCCGGCGGCGGCGTCCCCGCTACTTCCCCGGGCTCGCCTCCCCCCGCGACGAGTGGGGCTCACCGGTCTCCGGCGCCTTCGACGAACGCCCCTTCCGCTCGGCGGAGGAGGTCCGGAGCACGTCGGCGGCGCTCGCCGAGGGAGAATCGCTGCTCGCCCTCGGGCGCCTGCTCGGGCTCACGCCGCCGGCCACGACGACGGCGCCGGCCCCCACCCTCGCGGCGCTCTACCTCACCTCGCTCGTGAACGAGCGGCTCGGACGCCGCTTCGCCCCCGAGCCGATCCCCGCCGGAGAGCTCCCGTCGGCCGCCCGGGCCGTGGAGAAGATCGAGGATCCCCGGCTCACCGCCGCCGGAGCGGCCGGGGAACTCCTGCGCACGCTGGCGCAGAACCGGTCCGCCGAGCTGGCGCCGCTGCGTGCCGGTGAGCCCGTCGTACCCGGCGCCATCGACGCGCTTCTCGTCGCCGGGTAGCGCCTCGTCGCGCTGTCAGTGCTCCGCCTCGTCGGGGGACGCGTCGGCAGGGGCGCCGAGGGACAGGCCGCAGTCGGGGCAGTCGGCGACGCTCCCCACCGGTGTGAAACGGTGGCCGCAGGCCGGGCACTCGATCTCACCGCCGGCGTCCAGGTCCACGCCGCGCAGGCCGCGCTCGGCAGCCTCCCGCGCGCCCGGCTCCCCGAGCAGGTGGGCCCAGTCGGACTGCAGAACACCGGCTGCAGCGGCCACCTCGGCCACCGGGACGTAGAGGTTCCAGAGCGGGTGGTGCGTCTCCTCGGGCCGCCGCGGCGGGACCTGCTCCATCCCCGGTGACAGCCCGTTGCGTTCCAGCGCCTCCTTCATCTCCTTCACCGAGGCGAATCCGGACCGGGAGATCATCTTCAGCCCCTCCCCCTCCGCGGCGCAGGTGACGCAGGCTCCGGCAGGGTCGAGCGGGGTGTTGCACTTCGGGCAGGCGGCGACGTCCATGGGCATCTCCTCGGGCGTCCGGATGTGCGCGCGTTCCGGCGCTCCCACGGCTATACTCCGGGCCCTCATGATCATCGACGGAAAACAGATCGCCGCCAAGGTTCGTGCGGAGGTGGCCGAGCAGGTGAAGGAGCTCTCCCGGACCGGGCTCGTGCCCGGCCTCACCGTGGTCCGCGTCGGCGAGGACCCGGCCTCGGCCGTCTACGTGAAGGGAAAGCGCAAGGCCTGCGAGGAGGTGGGCATGCGCTCGGTGGAGCACCACCCCGACGCCTCCATCTCCGAGGCCGACCTGCTTGCGCTGATCGCCCGCCTGAACGCCGACCCGGAGACCCACGGCATCCTCGTGCAGCTCCCGCTGCCGAAGCACATCGACGAGTCGAAGATCCTCGACGCGATCGCGCCGGCGAAGGACGCCGACGGCTTCCACCCCATGAACGTCGGGTGCCTGTGGACCGGGAAGCCCGCGCCGCGCCCCTGCACCCCTGCGGGCGTGATGCGGCTGCTCGACGAGGCCGGCGTGGACCCCAAGGGCAAGCACGCGCTCGTCATCGGCCGCTCGAACATCGTGGGGAAGCCCATGGCGTACATGCTCCTCGAGCGCCACGCCACGGTGACCATCGCCCACTCCCGCACGACGGACCTCGCCGCGGAGGTGGGGCGGGCCGACATCCTGGTGGCCGCCATCGGAAGGGCCGAGATGGTGAAGGGGGCGTGGGTGAAGCCCGGCGCCGTCGTCATCGACGTCGGGATGAACCGCAAGGCCGACGGGAAGCTCTGCGGCGACGTGGAGTTCGGCGAGGCCGAGAAGCGGGCCTCCGCCATCACGCCGGTCCCCGGCGGCGTGGGCCCGATGACCATCGCCATGCTCCTCGTGAACACGCTCACCCTCGCGCGCGGAGCCCGCGGATGACGGGGCGGCTCTTCGCGCTCGCGCTGCTCCTGGCCGGGGCGTGCAGTCGCGGGTCGGCTTTCACGGTTCGCCCCGAGCCGCCCGGTCCAGCCCCTGCGCCGGGACCGGTCTCGTTCCGCGCCCTCCACGTGGCCGACTTCGGCGACGACACCCGGCAGCAGGCGGCGGTGGCGGCGGCGATGGCCGCGGCGGCGCGCGCGGCGCCGGTCGACCTCGTCCTCCACCCGGGCGACAACATCTACGAGTGCGGCGTCAACCCCTCGCTCCCGGGCGCCGAGGCCTGCGCCTTCGCCCCCGACCAGAACACGGTGCCCCCGGGCACGGCGCTCCCGGCCGATCCCTCCTTCCAGAAGCTCTTCGAGAAGCCGCTCGACGGCGTCCTCCGCGACGGCAAGCCGGTCCCGGTGCTGCTGACGCTCGGCAACCACGACGTGGCGGCCAGCGGCGGCTGCGCGGGCGGCGGCGAGGCCCGGATCATCGCGCGGCGGAAGGCCTGCCTCCAGGTGGCCCACCGGTCCCCGCGCTGGTCGATGCCCGGACGCCACTGGGTCGAGGACCGCGGGCCCGTCCGCTTCATCGGCATCGACTCCAACCTGCTCAAGCGGGACTACGGCGACTTCTCGTTCGACGACGAGGTGGCCTTCGTGGCCGGTGCTGCCGCGCCGTGCAAGGAGAAGCTCTGCTTCATCGTGGCCCACCACCCCAGCTTCTCGGCGGGCGAGCACCGCGCCGACGCCACCCCCCAGTACCTGGAGCGGGTGAGTCGCATCGAGGCGGCCGCGGGTCCCATCGCCGGCTGGCTCGCCGGCCACGAGCACCAGCTGGAGCAGCTGCGCGCCCCGGCCGGCTACGACGTGATCATCTCCGGCAACGGTTCGCGGGCCAGGCCGGAGGAGCGCTTCTCGTCCGTCTCGGCTCCGGGAGCCCGCCTCCTCTTCGCCTCCACGAGCCCGGGATTCGGGATCCTGGAGGTGGGTGCGGGGGGGAGCTGGTCCTACCGGTTCATCGACGACCAGGGGCGGCCGGTCCAGTGCTGCGCATCCGTCTCCCGAGGCCCCTGCAAGCCCGTCACCTGCCCCCCCTAGATGCCTTGACCCTCGGGGGGCGACCGATAGAATCGCGCCGCCCTCCACAACCTCGGCGGTCCCGATGGCGAAGCGTACCCCGCTCTACGATGTCCACGTGAAGTCCGGCGCCCGCATGGTCGAGTTCGCCGGCTGGGACATGCCGGTGCAGTACTCCGGCCTCCTCGACGAGCACGAGGCGGTTCGCACCCGCGCCGGCCTCTTCGACGTCTCGCACATGGGAGAGGTGGTCTTCCGTGGCCCGAAGGCGCTCGAGTCGCTCAACCGGATCTTCACGAACGACCTCCGTCGCATCGTCGATGGACAGGCGCAGTACGGCTGCCTCTGCCGGGAGAACGGCGGCATCGTCGACGACGTGATCGTCTACCGGCGCGCGGAGGACGACCTGCTCGTCTGCGTCAACGCCGGCAACCGGGACAAGGACTTCGACTGGTTGCGCGATCACGCCGGCGGCAGCTCGGTGACGAACGAGTCGGACGACTGGGTGCAGATCGCCATCCAGGGCCCGCGCGCCCAGGCGATCCTGCCAGGGCTCACCGGCGCCGATCTGGCAGCGCTCAAGCCCTTCCACTTCGCCGAGGCGCAGGTGGCCGGGATCCCCGGCACCATCGCCCGCACCGGGTACACGGGAGAGGACGGGTTCGAGATCTTCTGCCGTCCCGACCAGGGCCCGGCGCTCTGGAAGGCGATCGTCGAGGCCGGCAAGCCCGCTGGCCTCGTCCCGGCGGGCCTCGGGGCGCGCGACACGCTGCGGCTCGAGGTGGCCTACCGGCTCTACGGCAGCGACATGGACGACGCCACCACGCCCCTCGAGGCGGGGCTCGGCTGGGTGGTGAAGCTCGACAAGGGCGACTTCATCGGCAAGGACGCCATGGCGAGGCAGAAGGCGGCCGGGCTGCCCCGCAAGCTCGTGGGCTTCGTCCTCACCGATCCCGGGATCGCCCGGCACGGGTACGACGTGCTCCACGACGGCGAGAAGGTGGGCGTCGTCACGAGCGGGACCAAGTCCCCCACCCTGAAGACCTCCATCGGCCTCGCCTACGTGCCTCCGGCGCTGGCCGCCGAGGGCTCCAGCTTCGCCGTCGACATCCGAGGCAGGCCCGCCTCCGCGCAAGTCGTGAAGACGCCTTTCTACGTGAGGAGATGACCATGAACGTCCCCGACGACCTGAAGTACACCCGCGATCACGAGTGGGCCCGCATCCAGGGCAACCGGATCACCGTGGGCATCACCGACTTCGCGCAGGACCAGCTGGGCGACGTGGTCTTCGTGGAGCTCCCCGACGTGGGGGACGAGGTGAAGAAGGGGGAGACCTTCGGCGTGGTGGAGTCCACCAAGGCGGTCTCCGACCTCTTCGCACCGGTGTCCGGCAAGGTGGTCGAGGTGAACGCCCCGCTCGTCGACGCGCCCGAGACCGTGAACGAGGACCCCTACGAGGAGGGCTGGATGATCGTCATCGAGGCCTCCGACCCGAAGGAACTCGGCGAGCTCCTCGACGCCTCCGCCTATCGCAAGTTCGTGGAAGAAGAGCAGGAGTAGGCCCTTGCGCTACCATCCGCACACCCCCGGCGACGTCCGGCAGATGCTCGACGTCTGCGGGGTCTCGTCCATCTCCGACCTGTTCCGCTCCATCCCGGAGAAGCTCCGCCTCCCGCGGGGGCTCGACGTCCCGGCCGCGGTGGACGAGGTGGCGCTCCTCGCCGAGTTCCAGCGGTTGGCGGCGCGCAACCGCACCGAGCACCCGCCCTTCGTCGGGGCCGGCGCCTACGCCCACCACGTCCCGCCGGCCGTGGACCAGCTGCTCCTGCGCGGAGAGTTCTTCACCGCCTACACCCCGTACCAGCCGGAGATCGCGCAGGGGACGCTGCAGGCGCTCTTCGAGTGGCAGACCTTCGTCACCCTGCTCACCGGGCTCGAGATCTCCAACGCGTCCATGTACGACGGCGCCTCGGCCACGGCCGAGGCGGTGCTCCTCGCCACGCGCTCCACCGGCCGGAGCCGGGTCGTGGTGAGCGCGGCGCTCCACCCCGAGTACCGCAAGGTGCTCGCCACCTACCTGGCGTCCACCGGCGACGAGATCGTCACCGTCCCCTACGGCGAGGACGGGCGCACCGACCTCGCCGCGCTCTCGGCCACGGTGGACGACCGGACCGCGGCGGTGGTGATCGGGTACCCCAACTTCTTCGGCGTGGTGGACGCGCTGCCCGAGGCGGCCGCCATCGCTCACAAGGCCGGAGCGCTCGCCGTCTCGGCCACGTCCGAGGCCGTCTCCCTGGGTCTCCTGCAGGCCCCCGGGGCGCTCGGCGCCGACGTGGCGGTGGGCACCCTGCAGAGCTTCGGCAACGGGCTCAGCTTCGGCGGGCCGGCCCCCGGATTCCTCGCCATCCGGGAGGGGCTGCTCCGGCAGATGCCCGGCCGCGTGGCCGGCGCCACGATCGACCGGCAGGGGCGCCGCGGCTTCGTCCTCACCCTCTCCACCCGCGAGCAGCACATCCGGCGCGAGAAGGCGACCTCCAACATCTGCACGAACGCCGGGCTGGCCGCCCTCGCGGCCACCATCCACCTCTCCCTGCTCGGCAAGTCGGGGCTGGCGCACCTGGCCCGGCTCAACCACGCGCGCGGCCGGCAGCTCCGCGATGCGATGAAGCGGGCCGGGTTCGGCCAGCGCTTCTCCGGCCCCACCTTCAACGAGGCAGCGTTCGAGGTCGGCGACGCCACGGCGGTGGTCGAGCGGCTGGCCCACAAGGGCATCGCCGCCGGCGTTCCCCTCTCCCGCTGGTACCCGGACGACCCGAGGATGAAGGGGGCGCTCCTGAGCGTCGC
>SESG01005519.1_pt1 | contig 10936 bp, 5 predicted proteins | sample 3171421 | NCBI WGS metagenome assembly SESG01 (sample SAMN10866946, study PRJNA518727) | freshwater metagenome | biome: subpolar coniferous forest; feature: holomictic lake; material: water; isolation source: holomictic Lake 227, 6 m and 8 m depth | place: Canada: near Kenora, Ontario | collected... | reverse complement strand
GAACAAGGCATTCCGTGCAGTTGCTCATAACCTTCTGGATCAGGTGTTTGTGGGCGATTTTATCAATGATGCCTGGACGAGTGATCTGAGGTATGTTTGGACTGGCAGCGGATGGCTCTATTTGACGGTCATCATGGATCTGTACAATCGTGAAATTATAGGTCACTCATTCAGTAAGCGAATGACGGCTGAGACAACGGTGAACCCAGCTCTGGATATGGCTGTAATGCACCGTAGACCGTCTCCAGGCGTAGTTGTTCACTCTGATCAAGGTATCCAATATGCGAGTAAATCGTTTAGAAAAAGGCTTGTGAAACACGGAACTATTTTACAACAGGAAACGGAAACACTCAACGTTAGGGTATAAATCGCCTGTTGAGTTTTTACGCAATAAACAACAAATGACAGTTATGGCTTCTTAATGTGTCCATTTTTCTGTTGCAAGTTCACATTATACCAGTGTCATTCAAAACAATTCGACCATGTCATTCCGAACGAAGTGAGGAATCTACCTGCAACCCGAGACAGATCCCTCTCTTCGTTCGGGATGACAGGCGAACACATCATTATACCCCCATCGTTCTCAAGTGTCCATCCACTTTTGCGGCAAGCGCATCCACCTCCTCAACAAGCTGCGTCAGCGATGTGTCGTAGCGTTCGGCCAGTTGGCGGATGCGACCGGTGAGTATGGTTGCGCAGTTGTTTGTCGAGGCTAAAGCTCTTGTGATTGGCTGAAAGATACAAATTTCCCCAGCTACCCTATTGATCGGTGGAGACTCTGCAACCTCTTTTTTTCAGAGGTTCAGGAGTCAGATATTCAGTTGTTCAGGAAGAGGAAGAATGACTGGAACGAATCACTCGAAAACCAACGTCGCTGCTGAAGCTCCACGGATAGCTGCCGTCCCGGGAGGAGCAGCGCAGAGCATCAGCGTTGTTGTACCATGAACCCCCGCGCCACGCACGACAATCTTTATCTTTGTCATACCAATTCTCCATCCACTCCCATACGTTGCCAGCCATATCATATAACCCCTCCGGCGTAGCCCCCGGATATCGGCCAACCGGCGTTGTGGCTCCTATGGTTTCACCATAATTGGCCAATGTTGGGGAGGGTTCACCCCGCTCATCCGGCCAGGGATAGTTGCGAACACGCTGAACCCTCTCACCCTGCCTGCCCCCTGCGGCCCACTCCCACTCAGTCTCGGTTGGAAGGCGAAAGGGCGGTTTGTCGGCCTCAAATTGAGAGAGCCAGAGGCAATAGGCCTTGGCGCCATACCAGGAAATGCCAACCACAGGCTGATCGTCACCATCAAATTTGCGCTCTTCATCATATCGGGAGCGGAAAAGAGTAGCCAGATCGTTGTTGCCCGTCTTGAGAGAGTCAGTAAACTCTTTTCCCCAGCCATTTTTCTTCGCGATGGTTTGCAGCTCCGCAGTGAATGCCGGGAGTGAGAAGCGAGTATCGGGCGATGCAGCATCCGGCTTCAACGAATCGATGAATCGGCGATAGAGCCGGTTGGTTACCGGATAGCGGGCAACAAAAAGCTCTGTCACCTGCACCACCTTGTTGGTCACCGAGTAGCGGTAGCTCCCTCCCGGTATCAGCAGATACTCGGCACCCTCTTCATTCGGGTTGCGAAAGGAGCTCTCTTTTCTGCCTCCACTCTTTTCAACGTGACGGATGAGTGGCGTGCCTCCAAGAGCAAGAATCACCTCCTCGGCACGAGTGGCAACATCGTCGTTTTTTGCGAGCTTCCTTGCCCGGAACTCAAGCAAGGCACCAAGAGCTGCCGCCTTTCTGATCGCCTTGAGGCAATCGAGAATCAATCGCTGACGGCTGGCGGAGGTTTCGGGGTCAAGCAATGTTGTGCACAGGGCATCACCCTTTTTAAGTGGCGCTTCTTCAATGAGGGTTTGCAAAAGGAGCTGCTGCTTTTGCGTCATTCCGTCACTGACTGGAGAGTCGAAGAGCTTTTGCATAAAGGCATCAAAAACGTTGGCATCCACCGAAGCGATGAAGAAGCGCAACGGCTCTTCCCACCAGTCTTCGCCGAAATGGGTCACCAGTTTTTTGAGCTGGTCATAGGAGAGATCCTCCTTGAGCTGCACTCCGGCAAGGTATTCGCGGAATGATTTGTGACGGAAGAGGTACTCCTGGCCTCCGCTCTCTACCAGCAAACCGGCACGTTTAACCAGAGAGTCACAGAATGCCTCTGCGGTTGGTGCGGTCGCAAGCGTATCGAGCCTTTCCTGCATTTCGGTATGCATCTCGACCCTCGAAGCTTCATCCTTTTTGAGTGTTGCCTGCATCCAGAGCGCTACCGGTGCAAGCACCTTGCGGGCATACGGAGCCGAGAGCAGAGGCTTGATGCCCCGGCGTTTGTCGCGGAATTCGAGCAGATAGTTGAGCGCGGCATCATAAAGCTCCATGCGACTTTCAGGCATGTACTCTCTCTCCTTCCAGAGAATGGCCATGATCTGCAGAATCATCGGTATGGCGGCCAGTTGGCGCAACCCCTTGTTCTTCTCAACCGCAAGGTGGGCAACAATGGTGGTCGTGCGCTCTTCGGCCTCCTGTTGTTGTTTTGCCTTCCATCTTGCTGGCTCAACTCCCTTTTCGCAGGGCTCTTTCAAAAATGCAGCCGTGAACCAGTTCCGTAAAAAGCGCTCCTGCTGCTCCGTCGTAAAATCCTGTATATCGGCCCTATCATAGTCAGCCTCAAGCTCAATCCCCTCATCTTTGCGGTACCCTGTTGCTCGTGATGTCACCACAAAAAAGGCCCGGCTGAAGCCGCTCCATGCATGGTCAATCCAGCGGCACACCTCTGCTCGCTCCTCAAGCGTGCTGATTTCATCAAGACCGTCGAGCAAGACCAGTGAGCTTTCGCCTTGCAGCCACGCATCAAAAAAACGCACTTCAAGGGTTTGATGGTGCTTTGCCGACCATAGGGCAAGATTTGCCGGCAGTGCGTCGGTGTAGTGCCCTTCCTTGTCACGGGCAAGATCTCGCAACGGCAGGTAAAAAACATTGACCGGAGCAGAAAATCCAAGCCTCCTGTACTCCTCAAGGGCACAGAGGGCGTAATACTTGAGAAGGGTTGTTTTACCCGCACCCGGGTCACCGATAACGAGCAGCATTCGGCGGGCGCGTCCATCATGGAAGACTTGCTTCATGATCTCGTCGGGATAGAGGATATGGGCACTCGCGTGCAGGGCACTCTTTTTTGATGAGAGGTTGGCTCTCTCTTGCCTGTCGGAGATGCGCAGCGGAACAAAGGTGTCGTCATTCAGATTGACTTTGATGCTCTCGATGCCCGGAAGCCCAAGCATACGGAGATATCCCAACTCCTCTCTCAGCGTTGACTGATAGCGCTCTTTGCAGAGTTGATCGAGTTTTTCATCCTGTGATTGCGTTTGCGTCGTGCATGAGGTTGTGCGCCCTGGAATTGGGAAGTGGCCGACATACTCTGGTGATGGATAGAGTGAGGTATCAAGCGTCCATGCTTCGCGCGGGCTCTCCTCATAACGAACAGGAAAAATGGTCACCTGACGACCGTCGAAGGTAGCATACATGGCGCTGTTCGGCCACTTCCGCCCCTGACAGGAGGCTCCGGCGGCAAGCTTGAGGTATCCGCCGTTGGCTGAAGCAATGCCTTTTACTCCGGCTTGGTGAAAATGGCCTTGAAGCAGCAGGTCAACCGACTCTTCAAGAGCCGTTTCAATGTTTACTTGCTCAAGAGGGCTTAACCAATCGAGGGGGTGGTGCATCAGGGCGATGGTGAAGTCGGCTGCTGCAAGCTGCTTTTTTGCGGCATCAAGGGAACGGCACCCTATGAAAAGTTGCTGATGGTCATGATCGTCGATGCAGAAGAGTGCGCTGTTCAGGGGCAACACTGCAAGACGACAGTTATTGATGGTGAGCCTCTCTACGGGAGTGCAAGTGGTCGTTGTGGGGAACGAGCGGATGTTGCGGAAAAAATCGTTGTACCATTCCGTAAACGCATGAAATTTGAGGCTCAAATGCGGCAGCGGAGTTTCTGTGCCAAAATATTCATCGGCATCATCCTTACTGTCGAGAGTTCGAACAAGAAATTTACCTGCCTTGCGGTCAACATCATGGTTGCCGGGAACAATAAAAAGGCGATCACGGTTGAGCCCTGCAGCATCAAGCAGGTCATCGAAAAATGTTGTGGCCGCGTCATACTCCCTGGCCTTTCCGTTCTGCGCAATATCACCGGTTGCAAAGATGAGATCGGGTACCTGCTCCCCTTTTTCGCGAAACTGCCTGACTGAGGAGACAAGGGAACGAAGGATAACCTCCTGACTGTAAGGCCCTTTGTCACTCAGGTGGAAGTCGGAAACATGCAGCCAGGAGAGAGCCATGAGCAGAAATTCAATGGATTAACAACACAAGAGTTACGTAGAATCTAATATAACAGAATCCATGACGAATGGAAAGAGAGTGACTCCCTTGACTCAGTCGTATGTTCACCCTCTCCATCCCGCTCACCATTGAATCTTATGCCGCATGACAGAAATATGCTCAGAAAAACGTATTACTTGTTCTTTTAATGCGTAAATTCAGCCATTATCAGGTACTCTTGAAGGAAAAAATCAAGGAGATCTCCATGATGAACAGAGGGAGAGTAATGGCACTTATTGCCGCGTTTGCGGCATCATGGAGTCGGAATACTATCCCGGCATCCAGAACGGCGTCCCGACAAAGGTGTGGCTTACCGTTCCGATCAGGTTTCTGCTCGAATGAAAAGCTTTTGCAACACCTTTCAAGAATGCAACGTCATAGCAATTGGGAATACCATAGAGGCATCATTGTGGAGCTGAAATTAAACGTCTGCAGATTCATGAGGCTCTATCAAAAATCTTTCAACAAGAGAATAACGCTGGCATCGTAAAGTGATGCCATTATTTTGTACCTTGCTGAAGTTTATTGCTCTATTTACCCTTGGCTGTGAAAAGCACCAATACACCGTACGTGTTTTACAAGTATTCTGTATCAAAAAAAAGTATAATTCATAACAATCCTCTCGCCACACCTGGAGTGAGTGCCTGCTTGCAATTTTTTTCTTCAACTCCTGATGCCGCTATTAATTATTCAAAGCTTTCGAATACCTTTATAGTCTCTTTTGATCCTGCCGCGACTCTCAATAGTTCTATTCTCAAATACTTCCCGACCCTTTCAATTGCTCATATTGAGTTACAGCAAAAGGTTTATCCCAGCCCCATTTGTACTGCTGATGGCGATACTGCGTTCCGCCCAAAACCACGCACTCTGTTCTGCAAAAAAAACGCTAATAAATTTTTTAATTTAGAGTTATCCGGCTTTAAGGTGTGTTGCGAAACTGAGTTTTAAACGGAACCCTTGCATCAAGGCTATTGTCATGAAGAATATTTCTACATATTTTCACTTGATGACGACGCAGTTATTGTTTTCAGGAAGATACCTTATATCACTGAAACAGAGAGTAACTCCTGATGCAGCAAGAGCCTTCTTGATAAGGAGACTTTTGGACAAGCTTTTTCCTGGTTATGTAAATTTTGATCACAAAGAGTCAACTCATCAGCATATTGAGTCCACTCGCCACCATAAGGGCCCAACACACCATCATGACTGGTCGATAAAAGAATTTATCATAACCGATCCCGTGCCCCGCAAATACCCTGTATTAGCACTCTTTTCCCCTCTTATAAACAAGGTAAACATGAGCAATACGATACATAAAATAAAAAACGAACCTCTTTGGCGTAAAACCGCAATAACAGCTCTCTGCATTTTTATTGTCTCCTGCATGTACCTTGCTGCAACAAACCTTAATACTGCGTCGTTTGTAAAAACCTTTGACTGGCTCTTTGTGGTATCATATCCTTTGCCAAACTGGTATATCATTATAAGTGGCGCTGCCTTGCTCTTTTGTTTCATCAAATTTCTTGCTGCAATACAGGTAAAATCGGATATTGATGACGTAACGGTTGCTTTGGTCAAATGGTGGCCCGTAGAGCCAGGGTCAGTTCCTTCCGATGTATCGGTCTCCTTCAGGTACCTTGAAAAAAAATTGCACCTGAAAAAAGGTGCCATAAACGTTGAGTTAATGGATATGATCGCCAGTCGCAAGGGTTTCAAGCGGAAATTTGGCGGCCACACCAGTGCAATCTATGAATATGATTTTTCCTGACGGCGCAAACTCAGGCGTTCAGGGTTATCGAGAGAATCAGCCATCCGGACGCTGCATTGAAGCGCCCGAGAAGAGAACTGAAAATGAGTGTACTGTGAGGAACTAAGCGTTGGCCTTTTTGGTGGCTTTTGCGCGAAGGTTGACATCGAGAATTTTCTTTCTGAGTCGGATACTCTGGGGTGTTACTTCCAGAAGCTCATCGTCGTTAATGAATTCAAGTGCCTGCTCAAGTGACAGAATTTTTGGCGGAGTGAGGCGAAGTGACTCATCAGTGCCGGAAGAGCGCATGTTGCTCAGCTTTTTCGTTTTGCAGACGTTGAGGGTAATATCGAGCCCTCTTGTTGATTCGCCGACAATCATGCCACCATAGACCTTGGTGTTTGGCGAAACAAAGAAGGTGCCACGGTCTTCAAGGGCGCTCAGAGCGTAGGCAACGCAAATTCCAGCTTCAGAGACAACAAGTGCACCGGTCTCGCGTGAAGGCAATTTGCCTTTAAATGGCTGATAGTCGAGGAAAACGTGTGACATGATTCCCTCACCTTTGGTATCGGTGGTAAACTCAAGATTGTAACCAATCAGCCCTCTGGTTGGAATTTCAAATTCAACCCTGACCATTCCGCCGCGAAGCGTACCCATAAAGGTCATTTCAGCCTTTCTGCGGCCCATCTTTTCGATAATGACACCGGTATACTCTTCCGGAATATCAATGGTCACATGTTCGATAGGCTCAAGCAATGTGCCTTCTTCATCACGGTGCATGATCACCTCAGGTCTTGCAATGGCAATCTCATAGCCTTCACGACGCATGGTCTCGATAAGTACGGAGAGGTGAAGCTCTCCTCGTCCTGAAACTCGGAAAGTATCGGGGCTCTCGGTCTCCTCAACGTTAAGGGCGACGTTAGTCATCTTCTCTTTCATAAGGCGCTCACGAATTTTACGGCTGGTGACCTCTTTGCCTTCAAGTCCTGCAAAGGGAGAGTCGTTAACCGAAAAGAGCATGGAGAGTGTCGGTTTGCTGATATCGAAAGAGGCAAGCGAAACCGGATCATCAACGGAAGCAAGGGTCATGCCGACAGTGGCATCAGGAATACCGGCGATTGCGATGATATCACCTGAGGTAGCCTCCTTGGCCTCGACCTTCTGCACCTTGTCGAACTGAAAAACTTTTGTTACCGTTCCCTTGCCCATCACCCCATCCGGGCCGACAACAGCAAGCTGGCTGCCGGGGCTTACCTTGCCGCGATGAATGCGACCGATAGCTATTTTGCCAATATAATCACTGTAGTCAAGTGTGGTGACCAGCATCTGGAAACCGCCATCGTCGTGGGCAATCGGTGCTGGAATCTCCTTGATAATCATGTCGAGCAGAAGGCTCATATCACCATCGGCGTCATCCATGCTGTACTTGGCAACACCATGTTTGGCAGATGTAAAGATATAGGGGAAATCAAGCTGGTGCTCTTCTGCGCCGAGGGCAATGAAGAGATCAATAACCTGATCGTGCACTTTGACAGGGTCAGACTGCGGGCGATCGATTTTGTTGATGACCACAATGGGTTTCAGGTGCAGTTCAAGGGCTTTACGCAGCACAAACTTGGTCTGTGGCATCGGCCCTTCAAAAGCGTCCACAAGAAGCAGTACGCCGTCAACCATCTGCAAAATTCGCTCAACCTCGCCACCAAAATCGGCATGACCGGGAGTGTCAACTATATTGATCTTGTGATCATTATAAACTGCTGCTGCGTTTTTTGAAAAAATAGTAATTCCCCGCTCTCTTTCCTGGGGATTTGAGTCAAGTACGCGTACGTTTACCTGCTGATTTTCCCTGAAGGCACCTGTTTTCTGAAAAATTGAATCAACAAGCGTTGTTTTTCCATGATCAACGTGGGCGATAATGGCTATATTTCTGATATTCTTTGTCAAACTCATCTTTTTATCCTTGTAAATAAGTATATTTGTACTTCGCATCGGGCGGAATATACATTTTTTCTTTGTAATAACGGCCACAATCTTTGTCCGGTTGCAGTTGTGCGCGTGCGCGTTTGCATAAGTACAGCATACAAAAGCAAACCGGCTTCATGACTTTTACCTCCTGAACCACACCATGAACAATATATTACTCGATAATCTGCCACTGCTTCTCCTCAACCAGCTTGTTTCAGTCTTCTACCTGGTCACAACGTTTCTCTACGGTGCCGATTTTTTTCGCGACCGTCAGTTTGCCAGAAGATACAAACAGCCGCTTCTGGCATTGACAGTCTTCACTCATGTGGTCTACCTCGGACTTCTTACCTCTATTGAAGGGTACAAGATCAACTATTCGACAGTGAACCTGATGACCATGGTAGGGCTCACCCTGACCATTACCTATCTTTTTATAGAGTTTACAACCAAAAGTGACAAGACAGGATTTTTTGTCATCTCTTTTGCGGCTGGTGCGCAGCTTATCTCCTCGATACTGACAACACAGATTGCAACTGCGGGCATGACATTCAGCGGTATCGGTATCGGGGTACACCTGATTGCAGCAATTTTCGGCTTCAGTGCCATCGCCATTGCCGGTCTGTACAGCGTCCTCTACCTGCTGCTTTTCCGCCAGATAGAGCAAAACCGGTTTGAGTTGCTCTTTCAGCGTCTGCCGAACCTTGAGGTGCTCGAGAAACTCACCATGCACGCCGTGGCTTTCGGATTTCTTTTTCTTTCGATTACCCTCTTTGCCGGCATTATTGAGCAGAAGGCTTCGAGCGAAGCAATCAACCTCCTCGAACCAAAGCTTGTTACCTTGGTCATCATCTGGCTGCTCTATGGCACAGGTATCTTCGTCAAGCCAATCATCGGCTGGGATATCAAGCACATGGCTTACCTCTTCATCTTTCTCTTTGTGTTTATCACCATCCTGATTGTGTTGATGACCTTTTTGTCACCAACATTTCATGGAATGAGCTTTTAAAGAGCCAGCTCTTTGAAAAGAGAGGCTTTTAAGATATATTATGCAATTATTGCTTTGTTCCAGACGCAGCATTTTGATCGGATTGTACGTCATCAGTTCACTTAAACAACCCTGCCATGAACATCATTTCAGTTGGTGTCAATCACAAAACCGCACCTATTGAAATCCGCGAAAGAATCTCCCTTTCAGAAGTTCAAAACAAGGAGTTCATTACTGGTCTTATCTCCAGCGGACTTGCCCACGAAGCGATGGTCATATCGACCTGTAATCGTACCGAACTCTATGTTGTTCCTGCCATGCATGAGGTGAGTTGCGAGTACCTCAAGGAGTATTTGATCTCCTTCAAGGATGCACGCAAGGATGTTCGTCCTGAACATTTTTTCAGCCGTTTTTATTGCGGCACGGCACGTCATATTTTTGAGGTGGCAAGCGCCATTGATTCACTGGTGCTTGGTGAGGGCCAGATTCTTGGACAGGTCAAAAATGCCTACCGTATTGCCGCTGAAGCACAGTGCGCAGGTATTCTCATCACCCGTCTCTGCCACACAGCATTCGGTGTGGCCAAAAAGGTCAAGACAAAGACCAAGATCATGGAAGGTGCTGTTTCGGTAAGCTATGCTGCTGTTGAGCTTGCCCAGAAGATTTTTTCCAACCTTTCGATGAAGAAGGTGCTGCTTGTTGGCGCAGGCGAAACCGGCGAACTGGCGGCGAAACATATGTTTCAAAAAAATGCCCGTAATATTGTTATTACAAACCGCACTCTCTCAAAAGCTGAAACTCTGGCTGAAGAGCTCGGCACCAAGAAGGTTCTACCCTTTGAATCGTTCAAGGAGCATCTGCACGAGTTCGATATTATCATAACGGCTGTAAGCACCAAGGAGTATGTTCTCAGCGAAGCTGACATGCACCAGAGTATGCTCAAACGCAGGCTGAAACCGGTCATTATTCTCGATCTTGGATTACCGAGAAACGTCGATCCTGACATTGGCAAGCTTCAGAACATGTTCCTCAAGGATATTGATGCCCTCAAGCACATCATCGACAAAAATCTTGAAAAAAGGAGCCGTGAACTTCCAAAAGTCCAGGCCATCATTGAGGAGGAACTCGTCGGTTTCGGACAATGGATTAACACACTGAAAGTGAGGCCCACCATTGTGGATCTTCAATCGAAGTTCATTGAGATCAAGGAGAAAGAGCTTGAACGGTACCGTTACAAGGTCAGCGAAGAGGAACTGCAGAGAATGGAACACCTTACTGACCGGATTCTGAAAAAAATCCTGCACCACCCCATAAAGATGCTCAAGGCACCAGTGGATACGACGGACTCAATGCCGAGCAGGGTCGATCTTGTGCGCAATGTTTTTGATCTTGAAGAACCAAATCAGTCACGCTAAATAAAAATCTGTAATCGCTTTGAAAAAACAGCTCATCATCGGCACCAGGTCCAGCCCGCTCGCTTTGTGGCAGGCAGAATTTACCAAGGCGGAACTTTCCCGACATTTTCCTGAACTCGATATCACGCTTAAACTGGTTAAAACAACCGGTGACAAGATTCTCGACTCTCCCCTTTCAAAAATCGGGGATATGGGACTCTTTACCAAGGATATTGAGAAACATCTGATCACCAAAGAGATCGACCTGGCGGTTCACAGTCTCAAGGACGTTCCGACAAGCACCCCTGAAGGGCTTCTTATCACCTCCTTCACAGAGCGTGAGGATACAAGGGATGTCATTATTTCAAAGAATGGTATCAAGCTGAAAGATCTTCCCCAGAATGCCAAAATGGCAACAAGCA
>SESG01005400.1_pt1 | contig 10941 bp, 3 predicted proteins | sample 3171421 | NCBI WGS metagenome assembly SESG01 (sample SAMN10866946, study PRJNA518727) | freshwater metagenome | biome: subpolar coniferous forest; feature: holomictic lake; material: water; isolation source: holomictic Lake 227, 6 m and 8 m depth | place: Canada: near Kenora, Ontario | collected... | reverse complement strand
CGCAGATAGAGCGGTGCGAAGAAGAGCGAGAGCAGGATCAGGGTGAAGCCGGCCATCCACTCGTAGTTGCCGTAGAGGAGGCCGGAGGTGTAGGCGGACTGCGCGAGGCTGACAAGGTGAACGGTCGAGATGTTGGCCGCGAACATGGCCAGGCCGATGACCGGCCACTTCAACGAATTGTCCGCCAGGAAGTAGTGCGCCCCTTCGCCGCTCTTCTTGCGCACGAAGCCGGCCAACACGCCGATGCCCACCACGCCGACCATGTAAACGGCGATAATTCCCCAGTCCAATTGGCTCATGCCTGTGCTCATGATGAAACTCTGCTTAGCGTTTGAATTCGTAGCGCGGGCTCAGGGGCGGCTATTTCTCGTTGAACTGAACCTCGTTGATGGTGGGACCTTCGGTGGCATCCAGTATGTTGAGCCGAACGCGTTGCGCTTTGATGGGCTCGAACGTTTTCTCCCAGAGGGGGCCAACCGTGGTGCCCTGGTAGAACGTCTTCCATCCGTTGCCGCTCTGGTACTGCAGCTCGAAGGACTGGATGCGCTTGCCGCCACTCTCCCACTCGTCAATCACCACCCGCGAGAACGTCGTGGGTTTGCCCAGGTCCACCTCCAGCCATGCCTGTTTTGTGCCGCCATCGGTGGCCCAGCGCGTTTCCGTTTCGCCATCGAGGGCCTTCTCCGGGCTGTAGTCGTCCTGATTCTGGTAAACATTGGAGGCGGTGGCCTTGGTGCCGGACTTGGAAACCGCCAGAGAGATGGGTTCGAGGTCCATGGCCGAGCCGTCGAGTTCCAGCTTCACGATAGTATCAATCGCCTGGCGAGCCTGCGGCGACACAATCACCACGATGCCTTCGGCCGTTTGCTGTAAGGTCAGCTTACCCCCGGTGAGCAAGGAGCTGCGGACGATCTTCCGCGGCAGGTTCGGCAGGGTGATCGAGTCGCCGGCCCAGCGGAGGATGTGCAGGTAAACGATATTCCCTTTGCGGGTGCTGGCCAGGCTCTTGGTCGGTTTCCACGGGCCGCCGCGCGTGCCGTAGATGCTCGAGCCATATTTCGACAGCCAGGCGCCCATTTCCTTGAGCCGGGCAGCCTGTTCCGGGTCGATCATCCCGTCGGGCCGGGGGCCAACGTTCAACAGGACGTTGCCGTCCCCGCCCGCAGCGCCAATCAGCATCGTCAGGCAGGCGGCCAGTGGTTTCACGCCGTCCTTCGCGCCGCCCCACGCCCACTGATTGTGGGCCGAGAGTGTCATGCAGGATTCCCACGGCCGAACCATATTAAAGCCGCCAATCGTCTGCTCCGGGGTGCTGTAGTCACCGCCGTCTCCGGTGCGATCGTTAATAATGATGTCGGGCTGGAGCCCGCGGGCGAGCTTGATGGTGTTCACGCCGCGGTTTTCGAACATCTGCGGCACATCGTTCCAGAGGGTGAAGAGCGGACCGTAATTGGTGATGAGCTCGCTCACCTGGCCAAGCAGGTAGCGGTTGTAGGCGTCGAGGTCGAACTTGTCCCGCTTGACGTTGCCGCCGGGGCTGGTGAGCGGGAAATCGGGATGATGCCAGTCGCACACGGAATAATAGGTGCCAAAGCCGATGCCTTGCTTTTTGCAGGCGGCGGCGAGCTCCTTGACCACGTCGCGATGGAACGGGCTGTTCATGATGTTGTAATCGGTCAGCTTCGTATCCCAGAGGCAAAAGCCGTCATGGTGCTTCGTGGTGAGGACGATGTATTTCATGCCGGCCGCCTGGGCGATGCTCACCCACTGGTCGGCGTTGAAGTTGGTCGGGTTGAACTGCTGGTAAAGGTTGTCGTAAACCTCGATGGGCGTCGGCGCGCCACGCGACCAGCCAATCTCCTGGGCCGTCAGGCTGACCGGACCCCAGTGGATGAACATGCCGAAGCGCGCGTCCTGCCATTCCTTCATGGCCGCCGGCAGCGGCGGTGGAAATTGGGGAGGAGCGGGTGCGGGTGCCGATTCAGCGGCGTTCAAGGTCAAACCGCTCAGTAGGGCGGCGGCAAGGCAGAGTGTCTTGATAGGATGTATTCTCATGTTTGTGGGTTACGTTGGGGTTTAAGAAAGCTGGAGGGGAAACATGGCGGAGCAGGTTGGTCATCGCAGCCAGCGCACTCGATAGAACCGGGCCCCGTTCAGGCCAACTCCAAGGTCCGGGACGGTGACAAGCTGGTTCTGCGTCACGGTGATTTCCTGGAGCAGCCGCCAATCTGCGAGCGCCAGGTCTGTGCAGTACTCTACGCGGTAGATTTCGTCGGGCAACGCGGGGAAGCTTAACTGCAGGTCGCCCGCGAAGAACTGCGCACTGACCGCGAGCGGTTGAGTCACCGGGATGGCAATCTGCATCGTAGTCTGATTGGCCCCGCAGGCCGCGCTATCCGTTGCCGTGAACCGGGCGGTGAAATCCCCAGGTCCCTGCGCCGCGGAAGGGGTCCAGGAGAACCTGCCGAGGGCCGAGTCAAAGGTGCTGCCGGGGGGTAGCTGGGTGGGCGACAAGGTGACGGTCTGCCAAGGGACGTCGAGGTCTGCCGCTGTCAGCGTCAAGGTGAGCGGCATCTGCTGGGGGACGACCGGTTTCCCGGTGACAGTGATGATCGGAAGGCGATTGGCCGCAGGAACACCCGGAGTGCCGCCAGACGGTCCGGCACGCCAATACGCGGGGTCATTGCCGTATGCTTCGAGGGGGATTCGCTCCAAGCTTACTCCGGCGCTGGCAGACGGCCAGGGCAACGTGGGGCGGTAAGAGACATGGTCCACCCGGTAATACGGGACCGTGCCATCGAGTTCCGGGTCGCCCGGGCGCAATAGCTTGAGGGTCTCACCGTCGTCCGCCAACACGCCGGACCACGGGCCAAAGACCGGCACTGCCGGACTCACGCCGTACTGGGCCCGAAAAGCCGCAGGATTGGTCGAGCAGACAATCATGGAGGAGCAGGCTGGCAGAACTGAGCCAGTCGGGAAAGCAAAACTGCCAACTCCGTCCAGCATCCACACATTGGTGGGGCGGAGCGGGTCGAAGAGCGGCACCGAGCCATTGGTGATGCTGGTCAGCTCGACGAATTCGGCCTGGCCGGGCAGCGGGGTCGCCATGATCTCGCTAATGACCACCGGGCCGACGCGGGGCAAGGCGTTTTCTGCGCCCGGGGTGTTAGCACGCAACTCCGTGAAATCGACCTGCCCATCCGAGCGCTGGAACCGCCCGAAGCTCTCTTCGCGTGCTGCGGCAGGGAAGTCCACCGAATCCAGGAACCGGGAGACATTTGTGCCTTCGAGCTGGAGCAGGTAGGCGCTTTCACCCAGCTCGCTGAACCCAAAGCCAAATCCTGCCGTCGAGAGCGTCAGGAACTGCCCGGGCTCGAGCACTGTGTTGGTGGGAAACGCCCAGCGGCCGGGCTGGTCCGGGTTGTCGGTGAGGGTGCAGCCGGCCAAGGCCATCGGCTGGGTGCCGGTGTTCAACAGCTCGATCCAATCCACCGTCAGGTCCGAGTGCGTCAGAATCTCATTGATGCGCACAGAGGTCACAAACGTATCGAAGCGACCCGGCGACCCGTGGTAGAGCGAGCTGGCGGACCAGTTCCGTGCGTCGGCGACGAAAACGCGGACCTGCTGATCCGTGGCCGTGCCGGGCGGCGGCGCGATCAGTTCGAGCGAGCTGCCCTTGCCATCGGCACGCAAAGGCCAGTCGCCGGCTGGCTGGTACGGCACGGAGGAGAGTTCCACCCCATTGGAAGCGACCAGCGAAACGGTTTCGCCCGCATTATCCAACGAGCCGGACCACTGACCCGCCACGCTGATTCCCGGCCAGTAATAGGGCGTTCCCGGAGTCTGGTAGCGCTCGGCAAAAGCAGTGGTATTCTTCGCCACCACCGCAAAGGCGCCGGGGCTCAGAGCATAGCCGGCGGGGAAGCTATAGCGGACCGCGTTGCTGAATGACACGCCGGCAAGGTCGAGCAGGTTGGTCCCGGCGTTATAAAGTTCGAGGAATTCGTAATCGTCCACCCCCGCCGGATTGTAGTTAATTTCGGAGACCAGCAGGTCCCGGGCAGTCGGCGGACGGCGACTGGCCAGCAGGAAGCTTGGCTGGGCCAGGGCGGACCATTGGCCCGCACTGGAGCGGACGCGGACGTTGAGGGTGAGGTCGTTCGTAATGCTCACCGCGCCGGCCGTCCAGACGAGCGCTGGCGGAGCAATCCCGCCGCCGGCCAGGCGCGGATCGGTCCCATCGAGCGTGTAATAGATTGTGCCACTGGACGAAGCCATCGTTGGTTTGAAGCCGTTGGTGACCAGCCCCCCATACTGGTTGAAAGCAGGCGGATTAAATGCCGGGTACAGCCCGGCGCTGCGCAGGTAGTTGACCAACTGGCTGGTGCGGGTCGGAAAGAGCGTAGAGCGAATGGTGGAAGCGCCCGCTTCCCAGCTCGTCGGAGTCTGATAGCCCCAGCGGGCGCATTCGGCCAGCAGACCATCGTGAATCTCCAGCATCCGGGCGGCCAGGCGCGTGTTGTTGGCCGCCGGGGTGAGCGCCCCTTGATTGAAGAAGTGGCGGTAGATGCGGTCGGCCACCAGAGTCTTGAAGTCGCTGTGGCCTTCTCCCACCAGGCCGCTGAAGAGATCGCCGGGGCCGTTGCGCGCAATGCGGTTCATTCCCAGGGCGTCAGTGCGCAGGAAGCCGTCGGAGTCGTTCATCCAGAACTTGAAACCGCTGCCGGCTTCCCGCGGGCCGCAGGCGCGGAACTCGGACTCGGCGTCGCCGTAGTTCCAGAGCAGCATGAAGTCCACCAGGTGGGTTACATCGAGATAAGGGCGCACGGCGGCGTAGGAGCCGCGCAGGGACAAAACCCGCTCCCAGGGCTGCGTGTTCGGCGCGTCAGGGGTGCCGACCACGAAGTCATCGCCCATATTGTCGTTGCCTTTCACGCTCACGTAGTCGTCGGCCGTGCCGCCCAGATAGTCCGCCATGAAGTCCTCCATCAGGACCTCCTTGCAGTTGTATTGGCCCCAATAAACGCCATTGAGATAGACATGAACAAACCGCCCATGCGGGTTGAGGCTGCCCATGTCCAGCAGGCTGTCCTGCACGAACCGATCGGCCATGTAGAATCCGCGCGCGTTCATGTCCTGGTTTCCGGCGTTCAACTCCAGCTTATCGAAGGAGCTCTTCGCCATCACACCGTGATCGAAACCATTGAAGAGCGGCGCCTTAAGTTTGCCGTTCCCGTAGCGTGAGCGGAAGGCCGCGGTGAAACTGGCTTTGTCAAACTGCTGCCACGACCCGCCGTACCGGTAGATGCCGCAGTTTTCCTGGACGGGATCCGCACCGGTGGGCCAGAGCACTTCGATCGACCCCTCCTGCTCCTCATAGGTTGGGGTGGCGGGGACCACCAGCGAGATCGCCGGCAACGCGAGCAGGCCGGGTTTCAGGCGCGGCGCATAGCTCGGGTTCTGCGTGATCGCGGTATTCATGACGGGCGACGTGATCACGTCATTAATGAAGATGAAGGTCTGGGTCTGGATGCGCGCTGATTTGTAACCCGGCCGCACCACCTGGGCGCGCACCGACTTCGTCCCCGTTATCGAGAGGCCGTTGAGGTAAGGCAGTGAGGGCACCGTTCCATCCAGCGAATAGAGGAGAGTGGCCCCGGCGTTGGGGTTGGTAATCGTGAGGTTGAAAGGAGCCTGGTAGAATCCCCGGCTGTGGCTGAACGCCAGTGAACCCAGCCAGCCGGCGTAGGTTGCGCCGGTGTTGATGGCCCCGGGCGTCGGCTCCATGAAAGTCCACTTGCCTTCCAGGTCTCGTCCATAGGCCAGATCGGTGTCCAAAGCGGGATAGGAAGCCAGCCGGTCCACGACCGTCAGGCCGTCGCTCGCGGTCAGCAGGACGGCGCCACCTTCCTTGGCCAACCGGAAACTGGCGTGGAGGTTGCCCGCCGGGTCCACCGGCGTGCCGCTCCCGGAGGCAAAGACGATGAGGATACTGTGGGGAGCGAGGATCGTAGCGGGGAAAGTCCACTTCATGGGCTGCGCGGCATCGTCGCTCAGGCCCCAGCCGGCCAGGTCCAGCGGAGTGTTGCCACCATTGCGCAGCTCGACCCAGTCCGAGGCGTCGCCGTAGCCGTCTTTGAGCGAATACTTGGTATCCGCCACGATTTCGCTGAGGCGGACCGGCAGCGTATTCGAGGCAACCTGCACGCTGACGGCCCGGGAGAAGATGCCGGCGGCGTTGCTGGCGACCAGCATGAACTCGGTCGAGTTGGTCACCGCGAGCGTGAGACTGCCGACGCCATTGGTCGCGGTGCAGGCGCCAACCGAACCGATGGCCGGGCGGATTTCCACCCGCCGCACATCGCTCACGGCCCAGGTCAGCGTGACATTTTCGCCGGCCGCGACCTGGTTGGTGGAGGCGGCGAAGGAGAAGATACCGACGCTGTTCGTTGGCCGCCCGAAGACTTCGACCTCCCGCATCCCGATATACCACTCCAAACCGCCCGCCGGGTCCGTGCGCTGCTTGTCCTCCAGACCGACGCGGACGTAACGGGCGAAGACCGGCCCGTTCACATCGGTGTCGAAGACATCCGGCCCCCCCGTCAGTTTCCTGGCAAAGACCGAGTCGTGTGCCTCGTTAAAGAGCCGGCAGAGGGTGTTGGTCATCCGGTACCCGATGCCGCTGGCGCCAATCGTGCGCACGCCGTAGAGCGCGTAGGTGGCTCCCAGATCCACCTCCCAATAACCGTCCACGGTCTGGGTCGTCGTCTTGGTTGCCGTGGAATAATTATCGTCGTTGGCATTGCTGGCGGCCGGAATGCTCTGGGCCAGGCGCACCATGTAACTGCGCTGGAATGAAGCCAGGTTGTTCGTCACCGTCACCGGGCTGCTGCCCGCAGAGGTCAGCCAGTTCGTCGCGCCGGAGAAGGCGCGCACCTCGGCGAGCGTGACATAATAATTGCCGCCGCCATTCAATTGGTTGTTCTCCAGGCCGATCTTGATGTAACGCCCCGCGGTAGCGCCAGGCGGAACGAAGGTATAAGTGCCGCCGGGTCCCGGATTCGTGAGGATGACGGAGGCGACGCTTTTCGAAGCGGCGTCCAGGATGCGCAGGACCAATCCGCTCAGACGGTTGTCGCAACAATCGAGGCGATTGACGATTTCAACGCGATCGATGGGCTTGCTGGCTTGCAGGTCCGCAATCCAATAGCTGTTCGCCATGTCGGCCGTATGCGTGAACGAGCCGGGATCACCATCCACGGCGTTGGCGGCTGGGTAGCCGCCATATTCGCTCGATTGCGCCACCGTGAATGTGTTCGCCACCACGGACGCCGGCGCGGGCCCGTAAGGCAGGTCCGGCCGGCCGAACACGCGCACCTCGGCTAACCCGACACGGTGGTTGCCGGCGCCGTTGGTTTGACTACCTGGCAGGCCAATCCATAGAGAGCGAGCGGAAGTGCCCGCCGGCAGGCTGATGGTTGCCGTGCTGCCGGAGCCGGGATTGGAGAGGCTTGTCTGGAAGACCACCTGGTCGTCCATGTTGAAAAGGCGTAAATTCAGGCCTGCCAATTCCAAGTCGCCGGGCGAGGCGCGGTTGACGATCTCAATCCGCTCCAGCGGATAAGGGCGGCCCAGATCGGCCAGCCAGTAGCTCCCGGGCCGGTCGGCCGTCAGGCTGTAGGTGGCGCTGGATCCATCCACGGCTCGGGACGCGACGTTGGCGGGTGAGGCGTCGGTCGATTGCACCACGGCGAGGAATGACAGGCGCGTCGCCGACGAGACTCCGAGACCAAGCACGTACCCGAAACCGGTGCCAGCGAACGCGTTTGTGTTCGCCGAACAATCCGTGATCCCATGTCCTGGCGCCCACGTGACGCTGACCGTGCCGGTTGCCGGCGATGGAAACTGGAACAGGTAATCCGAAGGCGCGAGAACGGTGACGTTCGTGGCCGGGACGCCGTTGAGGCGCAGATCGGCCGCGTCCACGCCGCGAACTGCAGCGCTGAACTGCACTTCGATCTGCGTCAGTGTCGGAACGGTCCCGCCGGCCGCTGGGATCACATTGGTCACTACGGGCGCAATGGTGCCCCGCAGCCGCGCTTGCCAGACCACATCGAGAGTGAGACCCATAACGAGGTCCGTGCTGTCGGTGGCGGGTTGGTGAACCTCGGCGGCAAGGACATTCGTGCCGGCCAGGAGATTCGTGGTGGGAACGTCGAACGGCCCTTCCCAAACGGCGTCGCCAACCCGGCGGTTGGCCAGCGTGCCGTAAGTGATGATGCCGTCGGGCAGGCCCAAACGAAACGCTTCCGCGCCGTTCAGATAACAAACCAGGCCGTCGTCGATAACTGTGTTGGCCACGAGACTGAGGCGGTAGGCGTTGGTGAGGGTGTTCGTCCACAGCGTGCGGAAGTAGCAAGTCGTTGGCAGGCTGCCGGCGGTGAGCGGCAACGCGGTCGTCTTGGGAGCCGGTAGGGCGGCGTCCTCGACGTAGAGCAATCCTCCCCCGGCGGACCAGGCGCTGTCGTTATACCCGAGCGCGGCCCAACTGGTCCCGAGATCGGTCCCGCTGACATGGTAACGCCAGGGGTTGGTGATCTCCAGGAGACGGCTGGTTTGCACCGGACCGGGCGTGCCGCAATCAATCGTCAATGCCGCCGGCGGACTGGTGACGGCCCCGGAGATATTGGTCACCTGGACGGTGAACTGGGCGTTGTTATCCGGGGCGGCGGTCGTGAAGACAAGGCGGTTGGTCCGGGCACCGATGATTGCCGTGCCGTTGCGAAACCACTGATAACTGAGCGGTGCCGTGCCGCTGGCGCCGACGCTGAACGAGGCCGCATCGCCCAGGAAGATCGTCTGGGGCGCCGGCGGGTTCGTGATCACAGGCAGAGCGGCCGGCGCGGTAACAGCCGATGCCAGGCCCAGCAGTACCGCAACGAAACCGCCGACCAGGAGCCGGCCGCCACCCCTCATCGCAAACCAAGGCGCTCGCCGCGGCGGTTTCACGGTTTGGTGGCCGAGGGGCTGCTCGGGAGGGAGAGAGCGAACTCCCAGATGGTGGGGCCGTCGGTGCATTCCGTGATGTTCAAGCGCACGCGCTGGGCGGTGACCGGCACGAACCGAGCGACCACCTTTTCGCCCGGGTTCTCTCCGGTGTAACAGGACTTCCATTGGCCTTCCTGCCAGTATTCGAGGGCGAACTTGCGAATACGCTGCAGCTCCGGAAAGGCTTGCTTGATCACCGCCCGGCTAAACACCACCGGCTTGCCCAGGTCCACCTCCAGCCAGGCGGACTTGGTTCCGGAGTCGGTGGCCCAGCGCGTATCAACCTTACCATCCACTGCTTTGTCCGGGCCGTAGCCGGCGTTATTCTGGAAGACGTTGGAGGCCGTCGCCTTGGCCTGGGAGCAAAGTGACACCGCCCCTGGGACCGGAATCGCCGGTATCCGGTCGGCGGGCGAGTCCAGTTCAAGCGCCACGATTGTGTCCAGGGGCCGACGGTCGGTCTCGGGAACCGAGATTTCAATTCCGGCCGCGGTCTGGCGAACGTCGGCAGTTCCGCCACCCACCACCCGGCTGCGCACAATCTTCGCCGGGATCGCCGGCAGGTTGAGCTTCCCGTCGTCCCAGTCACGGATGTGGAGATAGACTGTTTTGCCGTTGCGAGTCGAGACGCCGTAATCGCCCGGCTTGAATGGCCCGCCGCGCGTGCCATAGATGCTCTCGCCATGTTTCGCCAGCCACGCGCCGAGCTGCTGGAGCCGCTGGGTTTGCTCCGGAGCAATCTCACCCGTGGGCATCGGACCGACGTTGAGCAGCACATTGCCATCGCCGCCGGCGCAGCGGATCAACATTTCCAGGCAGGCCGAGTAAGGCTTCACCCCATCTTCCACGCCGCCCCACGCCCACTGATTTCTGGCCGAAAGGGTCATGCACGATTCCCACGGGTGCTGGGTGTCATACCCGCCGATCCACTGCTCCGGCGTGCAATAATCGGCTTGCGGACCGATATTCTGCGGATTGCCAGCATCCTGGTTGCTGAGGTCGAGGCGGTTATTTATGACGATCTGAGGCTGGAGCTTCTTGACGAGGGCATAGGTCTGCTCCTGGTCCCAGGCCGCGGAACGTCCGTCGTAGTCAAACCAGAGCAAATCGATGCGGCCGTAATTGGTGAGCAGCTCCCGCAGCTCGCCTTGCAGGCGCTGGACAAACGCCGCATTCTTCGCATTGCGGCAGTCCGGGTCGCGCCAATCCATGGGCGAGAAATACCAGCCGAGGCGCATCCCGGCTTCGTGGGCGGCCTTCGCCAGTTCGGCGCACACATCGCGTTGGAACGGCGTGTGCATGATGTTGTAGGTATCCACCTTGGAGTCCCAGAGCAGGAACCCGTCGCAGTGTTTCGCGGTGAGCACCATGTATTTCATGCCCGCCGACCGGGCGAGGGCGACCCATTCCCTGGCGTTGAAGTTGGTCGGGTTGAACCGCTGATACAGGGTATCGTATTCAGCGACGGGGATCGGGCCGTTGTTCGGGCACTGGGGATTGGAGTTGGTGCGCGACCAACTGATCTCCGTGCCTTTGAGGCTGACGGGTCCCCAGTGGATGAACATCCCGAACCGCCCATCGCCCCACCATTGGAGCCTTTCAGGATACGGTTTGGGAGCGGCGGCAGCTTCGACCTCTGCGGCGCGCGACGTGAGGGTCAGGCCGCCCAACAGTGAAACGGCCAGGATGAGTGATTTGATGGCAGGTAGGCTCATAGTTGATTGCATTTGTTCGATCTTATCATGCAGAGTGCGCTTTAACTCTCCCGGCTCAATTGGTATTGGCTGCGACGCAAGTTTCACGAGGCGAGCATAGCCGACCAGACACCGATTGGAAGCCCTTTTGGCGGCCAAGTACTAACCTGGGCGCATGCGCGAGTCCTTGGCGGAACGC
>SESG01029557.1_pt1 | contig 10944 bp, 4 predicted proteins | sample 3171421 | NCBI WGS metagenome assembly SESG01 (sample SAMN10866946, study PRJNA518727) | freshwater metagenome | biome: subpolar coniferous forest; feature: holomictic lake; material: water; isolation source: holomictic Lake 227, 6 m and 8 m depth | place: Canada: near Kenora, Ontario | collected... | reverse complement strand
GGGCTTGGGTCTGAAAACTTCCCCTGCCGATCACCGCATCAGGGGACCGATGGACGGGCAAAGTCGAGCTTGAAACGGGGGGATTTTTTTCCGATGAAAATTCTTTTCTTCGATCCCTCCGGCTGGAACTACGACACCACGACTCCCGGCAAGTCCCCGCTCGGCGGCACCCAGTCCGCGGTCGCCTATCTTTCGGCCCGGCTGGCCGATATCGGCCACGAGGTCATGGTGATCAACGGCGTGCCGAACCCGACGTTCATCGACGGCGTTCGTTTCACTGCCCTGCCCTGCCCGACCACCGTCATGAACGAGTTCGACGTCATGATCACGGTCGGCACATCGCTCGGCCGCACCGTGCGCGACACCGGCTATACCGGTCCGCTGGTGCTGTGGTGCCATCATGCCAACGACCAGGGCGCGGTCCAGCCCCTGAGATCGGCGGACGAGCGCGACGCCTACCAGGGATACGCCATGGTGTCCCTCTGGCAGGCGCAGACCTATGTCAACACGTTCGGCATCGCGCCGGAGCAGATCGCCGTCTTGCGCAATGCCGCTTCGCCGCCTTTCCACGCCACGACCCCCGCCAGGCCGTGGACGGAGCGAGGCGAGCCGCCCGTGCTCGCCTACACCAGCACGCCCTACCGGGGGCTGGACGTGTTGCTGCAAGCCTTTCCTGCGATCCGCGCCAGGGTTCCGGGAACGCGCCTCAAGGTGTTTTCCGGCATGGGCATTTACGACAGCGGTCTTAAGGACGGCTTCTCCTGTCTCTACGATCTCTGCCGCAGTCTCAACGGGGTGGAGTATGTGGGGCCACTCAGCCAGAGCCGGCTGGCCGAGGAAATGGCCGCGGTCGACATCCTGTCCTATCCGAGCACCTTCGCCGAAACCTCGTGCATCGCGGTGATGGAGGCCATGGCATCGGGCTCGCTGGTGGTGTCGTCCCAACTCGGAGCGCTGCCGGAGACCACCGCCGGTTTCGCCCGTCTGATCCCCGTCGACGAGGTCTTTCAGCACCGCACCATGTTTGCCACCCGCTACGCCGCGGAGATGGTGCGGATCGTCCGGGAGTGCGAGCAGGATACGGATTTCGCCACCACTCTCGAGCGGCAGGCCGCCTTCGCCCGGTCTTCCTACAACTGGCACATTCGTGCCCTGGAGTGGCAGAACTGGTTGGAGACGCTGATCGCCTGCGGGCCGGTCTGATACCGATGGGTCGTCGAACCGACCTGTCGGTCGGTTCTCCCGCGCCACGTGGCGCGCCACCGCAGTCGCGGCGGACCGGCAAGCCTTTCAATAGGCTTGCCGATATAATGGTCTGCGCGCGGCCGGTTTACCGGCCCCGGGCGTCGGGAGTCTCGAGGAACCAGCGGTAGGTCTGTTCCAGCCCTTCGCGCAGGGAGGTTTGCGCCCGCCAGCCGAGACCGGCGAGCAGGGAGACGTCGAGCAGCTTGCGGGGCATCCCGTCGGGCTTGGTGGTGTCGAAGACGAACTGTCCCTTGAAGCCGATCACCTCGGCCATCGCCTCGGCGGCCTCACGGATCGTGAGATCGATGCCGGTGCCGACGTTGACGTGGCTTTCATCCGAATAATGCCGCATCAGGAAGACCAGGGCGTCGGCCAGATCATCGGTGAACAGGAATTCGCGCCGGGGCGTGCCGCTGCCCCAGATTTCCACGGTTTCGGCCCCTGCTTGCTTGGCGCGGTCGATCTTGACCATCAGGGCCGGCAGCACATGGCTGTTGGCGAGGTCGAAATAGTCGCCGATGCCGTAGAGATTGGTCGGCATCGCCGAAATAAAGTCGCAGCCGTACTGGCGGCGGAAAGCCTGGCACAGCTTGATGCCGGCGATCTTGGCCACCGCGTACCATTGGTTGGTCGGCTCCAGCGGCCCGGTCAGCAGGACATCCTCGGTCATCGGCTGGGGCGCCGCGCGGGGATAGATGCAGGATGAGCCGAGGAACAGCAGCTTGCGCACCCCCACCCGATGGGCCGCCTGGATGATGTTGGCCTCGATCATCAGGTTGTCGTAGAGGAACTCGGCTGGTCGGGTGTTATTGGCATGGATGCCGCCGACGGTGGCGGCGGCGACGAACACCAGTTCGGGCCGCTCGGCCGCCATCCATTCTTCCACCTGGGACTGACGGCGCAGATCAAGCGTCTTGCGGCCGACCGTGAGGACCTCGCAAGACTCGCGGGCTAGCCGCCGGCACAGGGCGGCGCCGACCATGCCGCGATGGCCTGCCACCCAGACCCGCCGGCCAGCCAGATCGATGGTTTCGTTCCGAAGAGTTGATGTTGCCACGCTGATCGTCCTCTTTCAGGCAGCCCCCCCGTTGAGCGGGGGGGGGACTACACGACGGCACGGACCCCCGCAGACACTGCATCCGGGGCAGTCGATGGCGGCAGGTCAGCCCGCCGGAATATCCTTCGGACTTTTCAGATACGGATTATCTTGGGGGTTCTTTCCTCTGAAGATGAATACAAGCCAACGGTAGAACGCGATGCCCACGATGTTCTTGACGTACCATCCCGTATCCTCGGGAAGTTCTCCAAGATACGGCCACCGCTCCGGCGGGAATCCAGGAGGCCAATAATTGATCGCATCAGTCAGTGCTCTGAAATAATTTATTGTAGAGTTTCCAAAATCTCCGACAACGCCGCCGGTATCTTCCAGGACGTAAATGCCGTGCTCGCTTAGTCGCGGAATGAAGAAAAGGGCAGAGGTAATCTGGTGCTGAGGAATATGGCTTCCATCATCGATCACGATGTCGAAAGGAGCGCCGGCAGCTTCGACGACTTCAGCAAGGAAGTTCTCGTCGGCCTGGCTTCCAATGTGTATACGGACGCGCCCGCTCTCAAATTGCTTACACTTGGGATCGATATCAATCCCATGTATGATCGCGTTAGGGAAAAACTCTTCCCACATCCGGACAGAGTTCTGAGTTTGGACCCCAATCTCACAGACGTTTTTTACGCTCGATGCAACATCCCTGAAGTGGGTCCAGTAGTGTTGCAGGTAGTTATGATACATCTTGCTTGGGTCGTATTTGTCACCAAGCAGCTGTAACGGGTTCTTTGTGTGAATCATTCGTCTGTCCCACAAGTTGTCGCATTGCGCGCCTCAGATGTCCCACGTCAGCGCTGAGCGGCAGCGCAAGCACTATGCTGATATTGATCAAGGGAATCGATCAGTTAATCTCGTTTTTATAATTAAACATAGCCGCGGTCTGTTCTTATCACCACTAGACGTCTATTCCTGATGACCGATGCGCATTCGGGTGCACCCTTGACTTTGATTACGCATAATCGGCGGCTCCTGTCAAGCCGAGGCAATATCCCAGAGCTGTTCAACACTGAGATCGGGGCGCCGACGACGGGCCTGGGGCTGGCAAGAAGGGATATCTCCTGACGATTTTTATCAGATGATGTAGACGGCCCCGACCAATCGGCACCACAATGCCGGAAGGCGGCCGGGGGCGCAAGCTCCGGACTGCGGCTGATTGTGTGAGAATTTATCAAGCGCTACAATAGCCGATAGTCGGTCGGAAGGATCGGCTTCCTGACGCCCCGGCGGGTCAGAACCGCCTGGAAACGGAACGTACGCCCATGGCCGCGTAGCGCAAGGTCAGTGTCCAGCAAGCCGGCGCGCAGACAGGGAGCGATTTGACATGGAGACGGACCAGCTTGCGAGCCTGAATGCCGTATTGTTGCAGTCGCTCTCGGCCGCGCAGGTAAAAACCATTTCGACGACGGATATTTCGGGGCTTTCCACCGCTGAAATCGGCCTGTTCCTCTCTAATCAAGTTTCGGCACTGACCAGCACCCAACTCTCCATCCTTTCTTCGGATCAGGTCGAGGCGTTCGCATCCACCCAAATTCCCGGATTGACGACCACGCAGATATCCGCGGTCAGCACCGCCCTGCTGCCCTGGTTCACCACCGGCCAGATGGGCAGCCTGACCTCCCGGCAGGTGACCGCGCTGACTCCGGATCAGATCGGCCTTCTCGTCACGGCCCAGATCAATGGCTGGACCAGCAACCAGCTCGGCGCCCTCACCTCGACCCAGGCGGCCAACCTCAGTCCGGCCGATGCGGCGGCTCTCAATCCCGCGGGGTTGCCGTCGCTACGCTCGGTATTTCTTCAGAACTTGCCGCCGGCCGTATTGGCAAATTTCACCACCGGCCAACTGGCGGCGCTCTCGATCACTCAGATCGGCTGGCTGACGACGGCGCAGATCCCTGCACTCGATACGGGGCAGGTGGCCGCGTTCACCACGACGCAGATCCAGGCGCTGACGACCACTCAGGTGAGGGTCCTGACCAGCGATCAGGTCAGCGGCCTGACGACGGCGCAGGTGGCTCCTCTCAGCACCGCGCAACTGTCCGCATTCACCTCCTCTCAGCTCGCGGTGCTTTCCACCGATCAGTTCGGGCTCATCAGCCAGACGGGGATCGGCGCATTCGGCTCGAGTGCCGTTCCGGGGCTTTCGGCCGGTCTCATCCAGGCGCTGACCCAGACGCAGGCAAACGGGCTGACCTCGACCCAGCTGCGGGCCTTATCGACCGATCAGATCGGCTATTTCTCGCCCGGCCAGATCGCGTGGCTGAAATCGACGCAAATTCCGGCGCTGGGGGCCAGCCAGATCGTCGCCATCGCCACCGGCGCCTTCGCAGTGTTGAGCAGCGCGCAGATCACGAGCCTGAGCACGACGCAAATCTCGGCGCTGACCACCGATCAGGTCGCGGGGTTCGGAACATACGGGCTGGGAGCCCTGGCCACCAGCCAGCTGGCGGCGCTCCAGTCGACCCAGGTTCAGGCGTTCATCACCGCCGAAGTGCTGGCTTTGAGCCAAACCCAGGTGGGCGGGCTTACCACTCGCTTTGTCGCCGCCTTGACCTCGGATTCCGTCCGGACCCTGAACACCACCCAGCTTTCCGCGCTGTCGGTGTCTCAGATTCGCGCCTTTTCATCCGATCAGATCGCGGACTTCGCCGGCTCTCAGCTCGCCGGTCTCTCCACCACCCAGCTTTCCGCGCTTCTGCCTCGACAAGTGGCGGCGATCGACACCGCCGCCATTCCGCTGCTGACCTCCGTGGAACTGGCTGCGCTGAGCCGGACACAACTCGCCGCGTTGACCACCGATCAGGTTCAGGCGTTTTTGAAACCCCAGATCGTGCGGCTGAATACGGGGCAGCTGGCGTCCTTCTCCACCACCCAGATCTATTCGTTGACCTCGACGGAAGTGTCGTTTCTCGCCGGCTCGCAAGTCGCGGCACTCAGCACGACATTCCTGCGGGCGCTGTCGGGCGATGCGTTCCGTTCCTTCACGTCGGCGCAGGTCGTCAATATGACGACGCAGCAGATACAGCCCCTGACCAACAGCCAGCTCGCCTTATGGGGATACAGCCAGATCGGGGCGTTGACCAAGCGGCAGATACTCGGCTTGTCGACCGATCAGCTGTCGGGGTCCGATGCCACCCTGTTCCAGTTCATCACGGGCGTTCAGCTCCGTTATCTGACGACGACGCAAATCAGGGCGCTCTCGCTCAGTCAGATTGCGTCGATCTCGCCGGACCAGGCATCGTTCGTCGACTACAATCAAATCAATACCCTGACATCGGACCAGGAACAGCAGCTGACGACCGACGCCGTTCAGGCGATCGATCCCTTCTTCTTCAGCGGATTGAGCAGCACGGTGCTCAACAGCTTCTCCGTCGATCAGCTTCGCGCCCTGACCTCCGATCAGTTCGCCGGCCTTACCACGTCCCAGATCAGACAGCTGTCGCCCGCCCAGGTGGCCTTATTCTCCAGCGACCAGATGAGCATGATGGGAACACGGCTGCTCGCCGCGTTGTCCACGACGTCGGTCGGGGTCCTGACCGCGGATCAGGTCGGAAATCTGACGACCGTTCAGTTCGGAGCGTTGACCGCGTCTCAGATACACGCGCTGTCCGTCGACGTTTTCGGTGCTCTGGGCAGTGTGCAGATCGGGGTGCTGAAAACGACCCAGATCGCGGCTCTGACGCCGTCTCAGCTCCAGGCGCTCGGTGTTACCGAAATTGCCGCTCTCTCCTCGGTCCAGCTGACGGCCTTGCGAACCGATCAGCTGTTGGCATTGTCCGCGGCCGACCTCGCGGGCCTGACCACGAGCCAGATGGCCGCGCTGACGTCGAAGCAGCTGGCGGCGCTGACCGTCACCGCCGTGACCTCCTTCGGCACCGACCAATTATCGGGCCTGACCTCGAAGCAGATGCCGTATCTTTCGGCGACGGCGGTGGCGGCGCTTTCCCAGGACGCCTTGTCCCAGTTTTCCACGGCCCAGCTGAAGGCGCTGACCTCCTCGCAGGTCTATGCGCTGACGCCGGACCAGATCAACTGGATGAGCGGGACGCAGTTTGCGGCGCTGACGGCGACGACCATGGCGGCTCTGTCCTCGACCCAGCTTCGGATGCTGTCGGATCAGGAAGTCTCATCGATTACGACCGCGCAACTGGACGCGCTGCGCACCGATCAGCTGCTTTCGTTGTCGAACGCCCAGATCGCGGACCTGCAAACGGGACAGCTTGCCGCCCTGACCACGGTCCAGGTCAAGGCGCTGACCTCGACGTTCTTCAGCAGTCTCAGCACCGATCAGCAGCTCAGCTGGACCTCGAAGCAAGTCCCGTATTTGTCCCCCGCCTTGATCGGGTCGTTGTCCGAAGATGTTCTGTTCGCCCTCTCCTACAATCAGATACGAGCCTTGACGACCACTCAGATGCGGATGCTGAGCGGAAAGCAGTTTTCCATGATTTCCTCGGGACAGGTCTCCTCCCTCAATTCCACCCAGGTTACCGCTCTGTCCCAAGATCAACTCTTGCGCCTGTCGTTTGGAAATTTCGTCGGGCTGTCGTCCACGCAGATGCGCGCCCTCACCACCACCCAGATCACCATGTTCGCCCCGATCTGGATGGGTCTCCTTTCAACCGAGCAGTTCGGCGCGTTGTCCTCGGTGCAGATACAGGCTCTTTCGTCGGCGCAGCTTTCGGCGCTTGGCGTGGCCAAGATCGGATATCTGACCACGAGCCAGATCCGCTCCCTGACCACGAGCCAGATCCGCTCCTTGTCCAATCCCCAGCTTCTCGCCTTGGGGACCGATCAGGTCGCGGCGCTTGCGACGTCGCAGATCGCCGCGTTCAGCACCCTGCCGTTCGGATCCGATCAGATCGACGCTCTCACCCGCACCCAGCTCGGCGCCTTGACCACGGCCGAACTGGCCGCGTTGAAGGCGGCTTACGTGAAAGGGATCGATCCGGACAAAATAGCCGGGTTCAACACGACCCAGCTCTCCGCCTTCAGTCCGGCCCAGCTCAAGGGGTTGACCTCCGATCAGGTCGAAGCGATGGTCGCCAGCCAAGTGGCCGCCTTGCGGGTCGATCAGCTGTCCGCATTGGGCAGCGTGCAGATGGCCGGTCTGAGTTCGGCGCAACTGAACAAGCTGGGTACGACGCAGATACAGGCGTTCAGCGCCACTCAAATCAAATATCTGGGTTCCGACCAATTCTCCTCGATTGCGACGTCCCAGCTCCTGAACCTTCTGCCGACCCAGCTCACCGGCGTCACTCCGGATCAGATGGCCGCTCTCGCGCAGACCCAGCTCAACGTCCTCACCACCACCCAGATCAGAGGGTTCGGCACGGCTGCGATCTCGGGGCTTACCTCCGACCAGATACAAGCGCTGTCCTCGACCTGGCTGCCGGCGCTCGGTGCGAACCAGGTTCGGGCGCTGACGACGGACGATCTGATCGCCTTGACCACCGATCAGGTTGCGGCCCTCACCACCTCCCAGTTCAGTTTTCTGACCAGCGACCAGATTCCGGTATTCGATACGGCGACGATCCGGTCGCTGGCCAGCACCCAGCTTCAATCGCTGACGAAGGCCCAGATCGGCGATCTGACCTCGGATCAGGTCCGGGCGCTCACCACCACCCAGCTTCGCCTCATGAGCCAGGGGCAGATATCCGGATTCGTCGGAACGCAGATTCCCGGATTGAGGAGCAGGCAGCTGGCGGGGCTTTCGCTCAATCAGGTGAGCGCGATCGCGCCGGCCGCTCTCGCGGCGTTCAGCGCGATCCAGCTGAACTTGCTGAACTCGAACCAGATACGTTCGCTGGCGGCGCGACAGGTTGCGGCGCTTACCTCCAGCCAGCTCAACGCTCTGACCGGCGGCCTGTTCCCGGCCCTGACCGCCGGCCAGATTTCCGCCCTCGGTACCGGGCAGGTTGCGGCGTTGTCGACGACGCAGGTCGCGGCTCTGTCCGGCGGCCAAATCGGAGGGGTGGCTGCGGCGCAGTTGAACGTCCTCGACGCCAACCAAATCGCGAGCCTCGCCACCGTCGAGATCGGCCAGCTGACCGCGGCCCAGATCGGCAATCTCGCCACCGACCAGCTGACCTGGCTGACCGCCCGGCAGATGAAGGTGTTGTCACCCAACCAGATCGGCTGGTTGTCCTCTAGCGGCGTCCAGGCGTTGACGACCGACCAGATACAGACGCTGTCGGGGACCCAGTTCGCAGGGTTGCAGCGGGGCCGGATTGCCGTGCTGACCTCCGACCAGATATCCGCTCTCGCTACCGGGCAGCTGGCGGCGCTGTCGGTGGCGCAGTTCAGCTCCTTTGCCACCACGCAACTGAGCTGGTTGTCCACGTCGCAGGTGGTGGGGTTGTCCCGAACCGAAGTCGGCGCTCTGACGTCAAGCGCGCTCGCCGCTCTCAACTCGGATCAGGAGCTGAGTCTTACGTCGGACCAGCTGCCGGGACTGCCCGTTTCGCTGATGGCGCAGCTCGGCACGGTGTTCTTCCTGAACGCCAGCTCCGATCAGCTTCTGGCGCTGACGGTGGCCCAGGTTCAGGCGCTTACCACGGACCAGTTGACCGCCATCGCTTCGGACCAGCTTTCCTTGTTGACCTCCACCGAGGTATCGGGGCTCACCACCACTCAGCTGATAGCGCTGACGACCGACCAGTTCTCCGCCTTCACCACCGATCAGATTCCGGTTTTCACCACCACCCAGGTGGTTTCTCTGATGACCGATCGCGTGGTTGCGCTGACGACGACCCAGTTGGGCGGTCTGACCTCAACCCAGTTGCGGGCTCTCACCTCTTCGCAGGTCCGGTCCCTGGCGACGACCGGGCTGCCATTCCTGAATACGGTGCAGGTGGGGGCGCTGAAGACCGACCAGCTGGCCCTGATCACCGGGCGTCAGTTCTCCGTCCTGTCCACGATCCAGGTCGGCGGTTTGTCGGAAACGCAGTTCAAATCGCTGACGACGACAGACTTTGCCACGTTTTCATCCGACCAGATCGTCTCTCTGACCACCGCCCAATTCGGCTTCCTGCCGGGCGTGCTGATCCGGAGCGTGCCGACCGGCGTGATCGCGGCGTTGACCACCGACCAGATCGTCGGGCTGGGAAGCAGCAACATCAATGCCCTGACGACGGGTCAGATCGTTGCCCTCAACACCGACGACGTGACCGCCCTCACCACCGTACAGATCGGCTCTCTCGGCAACGGCCTGTTCACGGCGCTGACCACGACGGATTTCTCCGTGTTGACGAGCACTCAGTTGCAGGTCCTGACCGCCACTCAGGTCCACCTGCTGTCCACCGACGATATGGCGGCCCTGTTCTCCTCGCAGATATCGGCGCTCCAGGTGACACAGATCGGCCAGCTTACCACCGGGCAGATCGCGGCAATCGGCACCGATGCCGTGGCCGGGATTACGTCGGCTCAGGTCAAGGGGCTGACCGTGTCCGATATCAAGGCGCTCACCGTCAGCCAGATTCCCTCTTTGTCGGCGATGGCGATCCAGTCGTTTTCGTCGGTGCAGGCGATGGCGCTGACGTCGTCTCAGATCATGCAGCTGTCGTCGGATCAATTGAGTCGAACGAGCTATTCGTTCCTCAAGGTCTTCCTCTCGCCCTAGGTCCAGGATTCCCATTGGCCCGGCCAACGGTCACAGGGGATCACGCTTCAGCGACGGATGCCCGTTTCCGGAAGCGTTCAAATGGGAACGCTGTTGATATACAGGTATATTTACTGTAGCGCACGCAATGTCATGCCCCTTTGATTTTCTGAGGTTCTCCGCTCAATTCGTATAGAGCTTCGCGATATTGCACGAACTCCCCACGCCTCTTGCTATCGTTGGTAAAGTTGATGGCGCGACCAAGGCTGGATTTTATTGTCGAGACCATTTCTGAGTAATTATCCGGAGCGCTGAATAGTTGATCCAACCATTCATGGCTGTATGATAATTTATAGTCAGATTGGCTGTTCAATTGAAGATTTATCACTCCCCCTGGGCAATTAATGAAAGCGGCAAAGTTGAATGCCTCGTACCCCATCGGATGGGCTTGTACAGTACCATTCCCATCAACCGTACAACGTACCCATCGCCCTCGAATGCCTGCCCCGCCTATCAGAAAGTTCTCATGGATGATTTTGTAATACAGCGCTAGGTACTCCAAGAATATCGGTTCCCGAACGTTGAATTTGAACACATCCATCGTTGATTGATTGTCCAGACTCATTTTCTGCCAGGTGAGGCGATACTCGTGAAGAATTGGGTGGCGCTGAACAAATGGGTATAAGAATCTGCGTAGTTCTGGCGCCGCACAGCTAGTGTATGGGGGGCCAAGATCCGTTGGCGTGGATGTAATTTTATATACTTCTGTAGTACAGTCAAAGTTGCATAACTTCCTCATATCAGAGGCGTGGGCCATGAACATAAAGTCAAGAATAAAAAATGGATGACATGCCGAGAACCCCAGGCTCCATATCTTGCCTTTCGTTGCTGTGACTGATTTGGAATGGTCTGGAATCGTCAAGTCACGGGATAATATATCAATGATGGCATTTTCATCCAGAAATATAATATCAGTTCTTGTGCGGCTGACGTCCCACGGAGT
>SESG01035974.1_pt1 | contig 10947 bp, 8 predicted proteins | sample 3171421 | NCBI WGS metagenome assembly SESG01 (sample SAMN10866946, study PRJNA518727) | freshwater metagenome | biome: subpolar coniferous forest; feature: holomictic lake; material: water; isolation source: holomictic Lake 227, 6 m and 8 m depth | place: Canada: near Kenora, Ontario | collected... | reverse complement strand
CTGCTCACCAACCACAAAGGCTTCAACGAAGGACCGTCCGGTCTCATCAAATTCCTTGTCGTAGATGGGTAGGGCTCCATCAGGCAGCGTTTCGACCATAAGGGCCTTACGTGCGATGGACATATAGTCACGGCGGCGGCGGAGGCTGGGTCCGAGAGCAGCGGCGAGTTTCTGACGGCCAGCGGCGGTCTTTAGAATCTGACCTAGCTGAGCGGTTTGGGCTTGGGTGCGAGATAGTGTAGCCATGTTATGTTCTCCTCTTCTCTTAAACCAAGGCTGCTACACCGAGCCAAGGCTCAGCGGCAACGGGAGTGTGGGTGCAGATACCCACGGGAATCGAACCAGCGGTTCCAGCGGCACCAGCTACGGAAGTATACTTCCCAGCATTGGCACCAGTCGCAGTGTAAAGATACGTACCAGTTACGAAAGTATTGGTGGCATCCTTGCAGAGGCTGGCGGGGACCTTGAACTTGGGGAACGCACGGACGATAGGAGTCTTGCCAGAACCCGAAGGGGTAATGGATGACGAGAACTGTCCGGCACCTAGGATCAAGAAACCGTAGGGAACTTCGGGGGTGGCTCCACCAGCGGTCAATCCCAAGGAGCCGTCTAGTGGGTGGATGAGCAGGCCGTTGGTAGTAGCTCCACCATAGACCGCTGACATGATGGCACCGGAAAGATATCCACCGTTGGTTAGAGCGGCATTGTCTGTTCCAGGATCACCAGTTAGGGTCAGATTGGGGGCGGTAGTACCGTCATTCTGGCCGTAATATTCGCAATTGATTTACCACTATAGTTTTCACTACCATTTTGTTTGTGGTCTGGACTATGCCTTCACCATACTCGTCAGAGGTTAGGTGGGTAATTATAGTCTCTACACCTTCAAAAAATCCCTGTATCTAAGATTTTTCGCTTGGCTCGGCGTTGGCATCAGCACAATCTGTTAAGCGTTCACCGAATTTATACCAGTTTATTTTTAGTATCTCTTCAAATAAAATATTTCTACTTTATCGACCCGAAATGTTAAGTTCGAGATACATTAATCTCTCTCCTAAATGAGTTTTTCTTGCTTCCCACGGATCAGCACGATGCGAGATCACTTAAATTGGGTTGCGATACATATATGGGTTTGGTATTCCAGTTATTACTTACTTTTTATAAATAAAATTCAGTACTAGACTATTAGGAAACTCAATAAGGGGTTCAAATGTCTCACAGGGAAGCACTTTTAGGACACAGCTATGATAAGTCAACTATGTTAAAATCAGGTATTTACATGATGGTCAATAAAATTACTGGGGCGGTCTATGTGGGCTCAGCAAAGGAATTTAAGTACAGGTGGAATAAGCATATCACTGAATTTTTGTATAAAAAACACGGAAATCAAAGATTACAGAGAGTTTGGGAAAAGTATGGAAATGAAAAATTAATGTGGGTAATCGTAGAATTATGCCCAATTGACCAGTTGCTCGTCCAGGAGCAAGCATGGCTAGACCATATTCGTGAGTGTCACATAGAGACCTACAATATCCTTCTCACAACCAATTCTAGACTTGGAATAAAATGTTCACCAGAAACCAAAAAGAAGATGTCCGAGGCAGCTAGGGCTAGAACGATGTCTCCACAGACAGAAGAGCATAAGCAGCATATAGCTCAAGCTCTCACAGGGAAGCACCATTCTGACTCAATGAAGGCAAAAGTTTCAGAACTAAAGAGGGGAAACAAGAATGTAATGGGTCTCAAGTGGGTTCACACAGCTACAGATAACAGAAGGGTGAAACCCGAGGAGCTAGAGGGTTACCTTAGCTCAGGGTGGCTAGTAGGACGCCTGCCACTTGGCCCCTACAAAAATGTGATTACTTATATTTTTTACAGTCAACCGGCTTACGCCAAGGCATGAAAAAGGGCCGTTTGACGGCCCTTTTTCGGAGGAGGAGAGGTATATTACCACTCACTCTCGTCTGGGAACACAAGCGAAGAAAGCATCGCTTGATCTTTATTGACGGTAGCGGTCTTCACGTTGCCGAGGCTACGCATAGGCTTTCCGTCCTTGCCACGAGTCGCAACCTTGGGTAGGATGCCCCTGGGGGAAGCGGCCTTTTCGAGCTTGGGCTCGGCTTGACGCTTATCACCTGGATCGTAGCTATCAGTCTTTAGGGTGTTGAGGATTTCATAAAGGATAACATCCTCATGGTCCTCTTCGGCATCAGGTACACTGTTCTCATTGAGCAGATCCTGAATCATTTCGCCACGCTCAACAACATCGAAGCCCTTAGTACTGGCATCGGCAGTCTTTCCACCGGCTAGTAGAACATCCATTCCACGGCCATCAAAAGCAGAAGCAGTAGTGAAGAACTCATGAGGCTGTTCGCCCTCGCCCTCATCCCAACCACTCTCGCCCTCTAGGGGATCAATATCATCACCGAAAGCACCGCCAGCGGCAGAGGCTTCGACATCCATGCCATCGCCTTCTTCTTCGTTTGCTAGGCTGTCAGTTTTGTCTTCCATGTCGCCTTCGTCAAAGATCTTGGAGAAATCGAGTTCCTCTTCACCATCAATGGCCTCTTCGAGAGACTGTACATCGGCTTCAAGGTTCTCAATCTTTTCCTTAAGCTCTTCCTTCTTCTCATCAGGGATATCCATGCCCAGGTCACCCTCTGGCATCTCGTCGCCCTCGGGGAGTTCCTCACCAGGAAGCTCGTCGCCCTCGGGGAGTTCCTCACCTTCAACAGGTAGGTCTCCAGGAGCCTCTTCGTTCAGGCCCTCTTCATTCAGGCCCTCTTCATTCTGAGGTAAGCTGTTATCATCGTCAGCAGAGGTCTTAGAGCAACTGTCGCAGCCCTTGCCACCACACTTGCACTCGGCTCCAGCATTCTTTGCCTCACCCTTGAGTTCTGACTTGACTTCGTTCATAATCTTGTTCAAGAATGATTCGTTTTCTAGAAGTTCATTGAGTTCGACCTTGTGGATCTGTTCAAACTTTTCCGCAACCTTTGTGTAATGAGCGTTAACAGCAGTCTGGCGCAGGGCGGCAGTCAAAACTAGGGTCTCATTGTTCAAAAGGGAGGAGGCCAGCTTGTACTGAATGTCAGCTGGGGCCGTAGGGACCAACGACTTTGCCAATGTCCAAGCGGAAGCGACACGAGTTCGGGCCTCTTTGTTCTTAGATACTGAAACAGCAGCAAGACGTTGCTTTAGGTTATTCTTTTCTTCGCTCATGGGTTAAGACTCCTTTGGTAAGCTGAAAATGGGGCTCTCATTTCTAAGAGAGGAATAGTTTACTTTTAGCAAACTTCATATTTTTAATCGCCTTAGTTCTGCAAGAACAGCACTAGGACCGGGTTTTTCTAGGTAGGATGCGGCTTTGTTTGATAGAAGCTCTGCATCTTTTGTAAATGCAGTCTTTGGACCTTCCCAGGTGTCCGCAACAATCGCACGTAACGAGGCTCCGGGGAATGCCGGAACCGCTACCCACGAAGCTTCGATGAACTTGACTCCACCATTGGGAAGAGTTTTATGTCCGCAGAGTTCGGCTACACGGCGGGGGACGCCATCTTCATCAGGAATAAATTGGCCCTTCTGATACTCAAGGTGAGTACAGAAATTACCACTATCCGTAACCTTATGTCCACAATAGGAACAGATGACCAGATCGGTCACACAACCCATTGAGAGGTATCGCACTTCCTCACTTCGAATCTTACTAACTAGATCCTCATGAGCCAAATCAGTGGCTACGAGTAGATCCACAAAGTAGACCCACACATCCCCATTGAGATGGATTTTACGTAGGACTGCATCAATGATGTGTCCCTTAGATGCTTTGCTATTCTGGTAATGCTCAAGAAAGTTAAACGCACCGACAAAACTGCGGTACGACATCTTGAGTACTTCATTTTCCCAGGCATCATCGTTGTTGTTGACCAAATAAGAACATTCGGGCTTGATCCAGTAATCATTAGGATCAGACTCAGTCATCACCGAGGCCATAATGGTTACGTGGGAAAGCAAGTATTTGCTGGTATTCCCAGCGATCTTGTTAAACGAAGCGGTTTTGTGTCCAAACGGAGCCCCATGCAGTTTATCCCACTGCTGAATGCTAATGATTGGGTCGGCCAAAACGCCCGTGGCAGTTTTCTTGAACATGATTATACCATCAAAAATTCGAGGGCTATTCCATCGAATCCAGAACTCAGAATTACGTGTGCGAACTTTGCCCTAACCTTTAACGTACTGGAGATGTGCTTCTCCATCTCAGAGATGCGACCCAGGCTAAGCTCTGTGTGAGCCGACTTACCACGGGGGATATTGATGATGAGACTGTCGGAGTCTACCTTGACATTCCTAGCCGTTACGTACTGCTTAAAAAGACTGTTAGATGCGATTTTACGAGCGATGCGACCAGAACGATCAGCTTCAAAATCGAAGTTTGTATCGGTAGCGGTCAGCCTGATGGCTGATTGTTTGTATCCCTCCGAGTCCTTCTTCTTTTCTGCTTCCATTTCCTGTTCGGTAGATTTGGATCGTATGTTCTGGTTACGAGGGGGGAGGTGTCGGGGGTGACGATCCTTGCCCTCTCCAACCATACCGGTCTGGAAGTCTACTGAGGCTAGAACTGGATCATTTGCCATCGGTACTTCAACATCTTCATCTCGTGAATTAGAGAATGGGTTTTTCTTTTGGTAGTCACGATCATATACGGTGCCGGGTTCGTCATTGGCTGGCCCGTCAGCAGACCCTCTACCCAGTTCGGTAAGGAATGCGTCCAGTGCTATTTTTCTAGCACTGGACGAATCCAAAGAAGCTCCCTTTGGGGCCAAACTTAACTTCTTATTTAAGAGACTGCTCATGGTTACCGAGGCTCACTCTGATAGCGAATTGAACGGCCTGTGGCATCACCCCTGTTTAGACCGGAGTCGATGAACTCACCATATACAGATCCATTGGCATCGAAGATGTCACTGACCTGGATGGTTGCATCTTCGGCAACAGCCGCTTGCTCAACCTGATAGTTCGAGGTGTATGATTCCATCCAGCAACCTTCATACACGGTCACTACGGCGTAAAGACCAGGGTTGCCTAGATTGTTCAATCCACCTTCTGCCGGTACGTCAGCCTTGAGGGCCTGATCGGTGTTCTTCGCTTCAGAGGCGAGTTCGCTGAATACGATCTCGGTCTTGATGTCGAAGGGCCACTTGTGGTGCTTCAGAGAGCGTACGAGACCGCTAACACCAGCCTTATAACCGAACATCTGCATGATGTTGGCCAAGTACAGGGCAGTACGGGTCACAGTGATGCTCATTGGCTGAGTGACACCCGGCACTAGTTCAGCGATCTGATCGCCGTAGCCCAAGCCACGAATCGCTTCAACGGTGCGAGACTCGCTGATGTTGAAGCTTGATGTAACACCCATTTTAACAAACTTACCCACACCAACGGCGTGTGAAAAGATCTTAAAACGGCTGGAAATAACAGTCTTGGTCTGAGCCGAGGCTCCTTGACGGTAAAGATAGCTGTCGTTAAAAACTGACATGATTTAACCCCCTTATTGGTTCACGGTTTGAAGCGAATCCTCAGTGAAGAATTCGGTATTTACAATTCTCATTTTACCCTTGTGATGCAATGTTCAATCCTGCTAGCATTTTGGAGCCATAGTGCTTAACCGGACCAGTTTGAGGCTGGTTGGCTGGAGCGGCTGGAGAACCAGGAGCCTGAGTCTTGGGTTGACTGGAAGGGGTAGTGGGTGGCTTAGGAGTCCCTGGCTTTGCGGCCTTCTCAGAGCAAGTGGGGCAAAGCCCACCATTTGTCTCGACTCCATTGACCTTCAAGGTGGCCCCACAGGTCACGCACTTGGCAATCTTACCCATTGAGGACTTCTTCTCGGATTTCTTATCTGCGATTGCCTTCTCCGCACCTTCGAGCATATCAAGCTGTTTAACCAAAACCTTTTCCACATCCTCAAGTTTAACCTTTAGGGCTACTAGGGTTTCACCTATGTTCTTAATGGCTGAAGAATCATTGGCACTCTGTACATTCTTCTTAAAATCGAAGAATTTGGAGGCGATGTCTTCTTTGAGAGTCTGGGTGAACTTCAGGGCCTTACGGGTTTCAGTGCTGGTGACATCCTCTGCGGAGGCTCTTTTGGATGCGGTGACTTCAACCTTCTCCAGATCACCCTTCAGATCGTCTTCGATCTTAGCCTTGGCTTCGTCTTCACGAGCGGTAGCCTTCTTAGGTTCGATCTCTTCTTCAGATTCTTCGACCATACCCTCTTCGGCGGGGGCTACGTTGAGGCCGTCCAACATGGACCCACCTTGCTGTTGCTCCACACCCTCGTCAACATTCTTACTGTAGAAGTCACCCTCTACCAGCTTGTCCTCGACCTTTTTGATGGCCGCAACGAGGTCATCGTTAAGCGCAAGGATCGCACGTTCAATTTCTTTGGGCCAAGTGCCGGGATTGACAGGCTCACCCAGGCTGGTCCACTCACGCTTGCAAGCCTCTAGAAGCTGTACAACCGTAGTATCGACTGAGGTGGCCTCTTCGGACTCTTCTTCCTCTTCGGCTCCACCCTCGGCAGAGGTCTTTAACACTGAGGCGAATTTGTTGGTCAAACCCTTACCGTCAAATACCTCCCCAGCGGCACTGACTACGGCTACAGCTTCCGAGGCATTGATGATGAAGCGAGGAGCCCCAACTGCCAAGGAACCAGTGTGTAGACGGCGTTCCACCCATTCGGGGCTGGCAGTCACAACCATATCAATCTCAGCGGCGGTTTTGGGTTCATAAAGCTCTAGACTTCCGTTCTTGATCTTTTCCTGGATCTGATCTTCTCCGGTCATTTTCTTTTTATCCTCGGGTAGCTTTCTGGTATTATCCACCGACCAACTTGTTGGTGTGGAGGCTTCCTTATTAGGTTTACGCCATTGTTCACGGGTATTGTCAATAGCCCAGGCGGAAGGAGTCCCCTCACCCTTGGTCGCTTCGTCTAACTTGACAGTACGACGAGTGGACTTGTTTTCAGAACTAGGCTTAGAACTAGGGGCCTCTTCCTGAATATTACGTTTATCAGAAGGGAATGTTTCGGGTAGTTTTTCAGATTTCTTACGTTTAGAGGCGATAGAACGCTTACCACTAACGAGCATTTCTAGTTCACTTGATAGCTTATTTGCATCTCCGGTTGAAGCAAAGTTGGATAAGGGGCCACGGAGGGCGGCAATGCCAACCTTTGAAGTGATGGGGAGGCCAGCGGCTTCATGTATGATATCCTTACTCTTGTGCTTCACGGCCCATTGAACCGTTGATTTGATGATACCCTCAGCCCATTCAGCAGCACCGGCATCCTTACCAACTCCAGGCTTAATAGCGGAGGCGGGAGGGTTAATGGCTTTGCTATTTGGACTATCAACCTCATCGGTTCCCTGATTGGTTGGCCATTTCCCTGCTTCAGCGTTGGTTTGCTCAAGGGCTCGTTTTCTAATCATGTTTGAACGCATTCGTTACCTCTTATATTGTAGAATCAGGAAGTGTAGCAAGTTGTGCCGGTGTTTTAGCACGAAGAGTAGTCATAGCCTGAGTGATTCTGTCTGCCACTACAATGGACCATACAGAGGCGGCTCTAACAGGATCCGATACGATGCTATCGAGCGGTCCTTGTACTGTTGGGGGCTTACCAACAGTTGTTTCAGGGAGGTTTGTCATAAAACGAGCGGGGTACAACAACATTTCAGTTGTGATCCCACAATAAACTTCCTGAGAGCCTAAAGAGAATGAGTAGGAACTGTCATCCGGATCAACAAATGAACCAGCCAGATTAACTTGGGGGTCTCCATAGGCAGAGATACGCTGTTTATCTTCTGTATCTGTAGCATCCCCATTAAAAGAAGCCTGTAGCGTGACGCTAACGACTCCTCCGAGATGCCTGACTACTGGGTGCAAAAACATTTATGCTCCAAAGGGAAGCTGGGGGAGTTGAGTCCCCCAGCTTAGTGTGGTTTACAGCTTTGTCGTAACCGTCAAGGACACATCAATCCATAGGAGTGAGAAGATGGGCTTGACTGTGAATGCTACGTGTAGCACAGTTGGGTCGTAGTCATCACGAGCCACGATCACATTCCTGAAACCTTCGATGATTTCCTGATCGATCAGGGATTTCAGCGTAGAGGTTGTTACGATAGTTACACTGTTCAAGGCACTCTGTAGGAGTTTGCGGCCAATGAACTGATTGAGGTTACGGCGAAGGATCTTGCGGACGTAATCAATGATCATACGACTTGTAGGCTCTCTCTTCGTGGGGCTGGTGTTGTCAGTGGTAACCCAGTGACGTACGAGGAAGGAACCAGCGTTCTCAACCAGACAGGTGAGGCCATCACCGGCCATGAGGTCAAGTGTGGGGCCATCGTAACGCTTGATCAAGCGGCTGAAGCCAACCATGCTCTTACGAGTAAGGGTGGTAGCGACATCAATCGCCGGATTGAGGGACATACCAGCAAGGGCGGCGGCGATAAACTCACCTCCAACGGCAAACTCGGCGGTTTTTCCATCAACATCAAGCTCAAGAATTGCACCTGGGACAGCGATTCCGACTAAACGTTCTGACTTAAGTCCACGAGCCAAAGAGCGCATTGTATCAGGTGTGGCGTAGAAATCGTATCCGTAGATTCCGACTGCTTCACCACTGTTACGTTGTGAACCCTGGGTAATGAGGTGACGGTTGAGGTACTGAACCACAACCGCACTAGTTGTTAGGGGCACGATCATGTCAGCCTTATTCTCAGAGCCGGGTAATGGAGCCGAGAGGCTAGAGATCGCATCCATGAAAGACTGATCGGAAGCGGTTTCGAGGCCGATGTCTTTTTTGACTTGGATACAGCCGAAGACTTCTGCACCATTCTGAGCGTACAGACGAGCCGCCAAGGACAGCTTATTGGTCGGGGTGGGGCTACCGTATAGGGTGTACGCATCTGCGGCATTGGTGTAAAGTCTCAGGCTGTAGTCAGCATCAGTCTTATGCACTGTGTAGGATACGTAATAGAAGTCACCAACTAGGGGCTCAGAACCGGCCTTATTGAAGGAATTGATTACAGCGGTATCACCGGGCATCATACCGTAGGTTGAGACAACCTTGGTACGTAGACCGTAGAGGTCTAGGGTGGGGACTGCACCAGTTACACGAGGAGTGGCTTTGTCAACCGTGAAGGTTAGGACATCACCGGGCTGGAAATGATAAGCAGGGCTGGGTAGCGTGGTGTAGCCGAAACCTAGTGCATCATCAGGGTTGATAATGGTGAAATTGACTCCGGTATCCAGATCGTTGAAGGTCTGATTGAGGTAACCAACGGCTCCCACAGGAGAGGCAGTTGGGCCAGTCCAATTTCCAAGAGTAGGCGTTGTGGCTCCACCAGTACGTCCAAGACCATCAACTAATGCCTCAGAGGCAAGGCGGCTGGAGGTTACACAATAGTGTAGGGAGCGGGGTGACGTTACCGCATTCACACCGTCTACAAAGGTTTCGAGCGCACCGGCGGCGGCAGAAGTACTCAGTACTGGGCTACCAACAGCCTCACAGATAATAATTCCGGTGGCAGTTCTGGTGGGAATGTGCCCAGCCAGACTGAACAGGGCGATGACTTCGGCTAAGGTTCGAGTAGAAGAGTCGGCCTTAGTTACGTGAATCACTATCGCATTTGTAGAGAAGCCAACTGCGGCGGCATCGGCAGTGGCAGTGACGGCCTCGAATTGAATGGTTACACCGCTCTGGGTTTGGTTGCCTAAAGTAGTTGAACGGAAGCGGAGTCCAGTATTCACTGAAGAAACAAGAGTCGCTTGAGTGGCGGCAGATACGATGAAGGGGTCATCACCAGCTTGGAACGTAACGGTGATGGTCTCTTCTGGGCTGTTGGCCGTACCGGTCAGATCAGAAAAGCTGTAGGGCCATACGGTTCCAGTAACAGCATAATCTGCTTCTGTTACGACATTGAGTCCCGCTTTTACAACAGGTAGGACGTTACCAAATTCATCCTTGGCAATGTAGGTCCCCTGTCCGACAATCCCAGCATCCACAACTTCTAGTGTGAAGGCGTGGTCGTTCAGGAGGTTGCGGTAGTAGCTAGCGTATACGGAGCCACTGGGAGGATTGTAGAGCTTGAAGGTCTTGGTCGCTCCGACTAATTGGATAACACGAACTTCACCAGCGGCAAAGGCGGTGGTGGGGTCGGTACCGACAAACACATGAATCAGAGAAGGATCGTTGGTTGTACGGCTTAGACCCGACCCATCAGTTGGTACATCAGGTAGGGTGAAAACGGCGTTTACTCCATTGACGGTTCCTTGACAAGGTTGGAGCCACATTCTCTGGTCAATCAAAGTGGTCGTAATGACGGAAGCATCAAAGGGGGTGTAGCCAGCAGTCCAAACTCCAGTACCAATGCTAGAGCTTGCACCCCACTGAATACGAGCGTTCTTTCCCGCTGGCTGTTCAAGAACATAATCTATACCACTTACGAAGTCCTCACGATCAGGGCCATAACCCACGGCATCCAAAGTCGCTACGTTAGCAGCGGGAAGCATATCATAGGTGTCCTGATAGGTGTTGGTGTAGTATGTGGCAGTTAGGGTCTGTCCGGATAGGACGGGGCTACCTAGTGTGATAAAGCCACTCGCACCGTCTATGGTGGTGGGAGTGACCTCTACGTTATTAACCTTGATCGTGACAAACTTGGGGCTAGTGGTTACAACGCCACCGTTTGAACCGTCTACGATTGGGGCATTCTTTAATTTAAACACGGTGTTTATATTGGGGCCAGCACCATTACTGAATAGGGTGGCGGCTTTTTCAGGAACTGCATCGGAGGGATTGGAGAGATCTCCATTTAGAACAATGTTTCCGGTTGGAGTGGGAACACCAGTAGCCAGGATGGCGGCGATATCGCTGTATTTGCGGATGGT
>SESG01007274.1_pt1 | contig 10948 bp, 10 predicted proteins | sample 3171421 | NCBI WGS metagenome assembly SESG01 (sample SAMN10866946, study PRJNA518727) | freshwater metagenome | biome: subpolar coniferous forest; feature: holomictic lake; material: water; isolation source: holomictic Lake 227, 6 m and 8 m depth | place: Canada: near Kenora, Ontario | collected... | reverse complement strand
TCCACCACCTTGTGGGCTTCATTGCAGGCATCGTCAAACCGTTTCCACAGACCATGATTGGGAACACCACCCTGATCTGTCTGCTTCCACTGCTCGCGCAGGGCGCGCAGACTTTCCTGCATCTTTCGTCCGCCGATCGCCTGACCTTCCGGACGCTTGAGCAAGCCCTCGGCCTTGGCCACCAGTTCGTCGCGCAACTGGTCTGCGCGCCAGCGCTGCCAGCCCTCCAGTTCACCGGCGGCCGCCAGCGCAGCATGGGCCTGGTTTTCCAGCTTGTCATCGATGATCTTGCCAAATTCTTTTAGCGCGTTGCGCAGGGCCGCAGCCGCACCGGCGCTGGCTTTGCCATGTCCTTCTGCAACCTCTGATTCCAGCTTTTGCAGTGCTTCACGCACAACAGCAAGAGCGCGTGCCTTGAGTTCAGGGTCGATCGCCGGACGTTTGGGGCGTGGCGTGGCTTCAATCGTGACGCCACGCGCAGCGCGCAGTTCGTCAGCCCACACCTGTACTGGCGGCAAAGGCGCGGCAACGTCATTGGCGGCCGAAACGGCAAGCGCCAGGGCGCCACTGAACGCTTCCCACACCACCAATAGTTGGCCCCGTGAGCCGTCGAGCAAGGTCGGGAACTTGGCTTCGACACTGAGCCAATTGGCGTCATTGAGCAAGGAACTGGCCTGCGCCTGCCAATGCTCTACGTCCGTGCGCAAAGCATCCACTAACGCCTGCGCGTCATGCCACGATTTGGTCGAGAGCACTTCTATCCGCTGCGCCAGCAGCACTGCGGCTTCGCGCTGAACCTGTACCCGGTGCTGCAGATCTTCGATCACCTTCACGCGGTCACCAAGCTGACTCTTGAGTGTCGACAAAGGCTCCTTGCTCAGGGGCGCGCCCGCTCTGGCGGCGTCGCGCTGCCAGGCCATGGCATCCGCGATATTCAACTTGGGGACCGCCAGCAGCGCCAGCGCCTTGTCGGCCCATTCCTGCGCAATCGATTCCTGACCCTTGCTGCGCTTGATTTCATCAAGCTTCTCGCGCAATAGTTTGGCAGCCCCTTTGTCCTTGCCGCTGAGTTCTTTGAAGACTGCCTGCATCTGTTCCGAACTGGGTGCAGTGAGCAGCCAGTCACGGATGCGCGCAGTCCTCTCGCTGGAGGTGTGCGCAGAAAACGCCCCACCCGTCAGTGCGTCCAATGGATGGGGCTCGTTTGTCTTGACCGGGATTGACGTCACTTCGGGGGCTGGGGCAGTTTTGTTGAGGGAAGGAAAAGGAAACATGGATCGCACAAACAAGAAGAGGGATCCCGGCCGAAGGGTGGTCAGGGTTGAGGCGCTATTTTCGCCGCAATTTTCCCGTTCCGGCAACAAAAAGTCGAAAGCCCGGTCGGGTTGACACAAGGCCAGTCCGCCGGGCTCGACAGTTGACGCAAGGTCCGTACTGTCAGGGCTCACGCAACGGGAGGGTAAAGTCCCGGGGCGCTGGGGGGCAATAGATTGCCCCCACACAGTGTCGGGGCCGCTTTATCGCTGCTATCCTGAGATAGGGACTGGCTACTGCCGACAATTTGCCCGTCGTGCGACAGGCCACCCCAGTTTAGTTTGACAAGCGATCAAGTTCAAACACGCTTTCGGAATAAGGACTTCAATTGATATGGTTGACTTGGTATATAATGCACCCCTAGAATCCGCCCATCCCAGCCCAGTCTAGGGATAACCCGTATCCGCTGCCGAACCCGGCATATTCAAATCTCTGCCCAACACTGATTAACAGCGCAGGATATTGATAGCGTACCAACCCAAACGAGGTGCTTCACGTGTTACCGCACTGCATGCAGCGCATCACGAAAGCCCACGCGAACGAAGGAAGAGCTATGACAGCGTCTAAAAACATCACCTTGGGCCTGCGAACTTTCGCCGGCGATATTGCCCAAGGCTTCTTTGAAATCACACACAACGGCTTTGCCCTGATCGGCTTGGCTGTGATATTTGCCGTCATTACCCTGACGGCCCGCCCCGAACTGCGCCAGGTTGGCGAGATCAGACTTTTCAGTTGGCTGCAAACACGCCAGATTGCCATCAGCGGCTCGTCGAGTGAAATCGACGCCGTCGACCGTGCCACGGCCAGCAACCCGCAAGACTTGCCCAAGCAACAGGCGGCCATCGCCTACTGGCTCAGCAAGAAATACCGGATCGCGCCCGAACCACTGAGCGCACTGGTGACGGAAGCCTATGAAATCGGCACCCATACCAAGCTTGACCCGACCCTGATTCTGGCCGTCATGGCAATTGAGTCGGGCTTCAACCCATTTGCCCAGAGCGCCGTTGGCGCACAGGGCCTGATGCAGGTCATGACCAAGGTTCACAGCGACAAGTACGAGGATTTCGGCGGCAAATTGGCGGCCTTTGATCCGCTGACAAACCTGCGTGTGGGCGTCAAGGTATTGCAGGAGTGCATCAGCCGTGCCGGGTCACTGGAAGGTGGCTTGCGTTCTTACGTTGGCGCTGCCCACATCGAAGACGACGGCGGCTACGCCGGCAAAGTGATGGCCGAACATGCCCGACTGCAACTTGTAGCCAAAGGCCGCTCCGTGCCACTGACCGCAAGCCAGGCCGTGGGAACACCAACCGCACCAGGCCGACCGGATCACGGCCCTGATAAAGTGGCGCTCCTGTCGCCACTTTGATTTTTCTTTGCCCCGCAGGCTCCATGCCTCTGATTACAACCATGTACAACCGCAATATTCTCATCGAGCAAACTGACCCCGAAATTTTTGCCGCTATTCAATCTGAAAATGCGCGCCAGGAACACCACATTGAACTGATTGCCAGCGAAAACTACGCTTCGCCAGCAGTGATGGCGGCCCAGGGCACCCAACTCACCAACAAATACGCCGAAGGCTATCCCGGCAAACGCTATTACGGCGGATGCGAATACGTCGATATCGCCGAACAACTCGCAATCGACCGGGTCAAGCAAATCTTTGGTGCCGATGCGGCCAATGTGCAACCGCATTGCGGCGCGTCCGCCAATGAAGCGGTGTTCCTGGCTTTCCTGAAGCCCGGCGACACCATCATGGGCATGAGTCTGGCCGAAGGCGGTCACCTGACACATGGCATGGCACTGAACATGAGCGGCAAGTGGTTCAACGTTGTGTCCTATGGGCTCAATGAAAGGGAAGAAATTGACTACGACGCCATGGAGCGCAAGGCCCATGAGAGCAAACCCAAACTGATCATCGCTGGCGCCTCGGCCTACAGCCTGCGCATTGACTTTGAGCGGTTCGCCAAAGTTGCGAAAGACGTCGGCGCCATTTTCATGGTCGACATGGCGCACTACGCCGGCCTGATTGCCGCCGGGGTCTACCCGAATCCGGTACCGCATGCCGACGTTGTGACATCCACCACCCACAAGAGCCTGCGCGGCCCGCGCGGCGGCATTATCCTGATGAAGGCACAGCACGAAAAGGCCATCAACAGCGCCATCTTCCCTGGTCTGCAGGGCGGCCCGCTGATGCATGTGATTGCGGCCAAGGCAGTGGCATTCAAGGAAGCACTGGCGCCGGAATTCAAAATTTACCAGCAACAGGTTCTGACAAACGCCCGCATCGTGGCTGAAACCCTGACCCAGCGCGGCCTGCGTATCGTCAGTGGCCGCACGGAAAGCCACGTCATGCTGGTGGATCTGCGCGCCAAGGGCATCACCGGCAAGGAAGCCGAAGCGGTGCTGGGCAGTGCCCACATGACAATCAACAAGAACGCGATCCCGAACGACCCGGAAAAGCCAATGGTGACCAGCGGCGTGCGCATTGGCACGCCGGCGCTGACGACACGTGGTTTCAAGGATGACGAAGCGCGACTGACCGCGAATTTGATTGCCGACGTGCTGGACAATCCGCGGGATGCCGCCAACATTGACGCGGTACGCGCCAAGGTGAACGCACTGACCGCACGCTTCCCGGTTTACAAATAAGCACAGCGCCATGAAATGTCCCTTCTGCAGCCACTCTGACACCCAGGTGATGGAGACACGGGTTGCGGAAGACGGGGACTTCATCCGGCGCCGGCGCCAGTGCGCCTCGTGCGAAAAGCGCTTTACCACCTACGAGCGGCCCGACGTCACATTTCCTGCCATCGTCAAGAAAGACGGGCGGCGCATTGAGTACGACCGCGCAAAACTGCTGGCCTCCATGAAACTGGCGCTGCGCAAACGCCCGGTCAGCACCGAACAGGTCGATGGCGCTGTTGAACGCATCGAAGAAAAGCTGCTCAATCTTGGCCTTCGCGAGTTGCCATCCACACGCATCGGGGAGTTGGTCATGCGCGAGTTGAAGAAGCTCGACAAAGTGGCCTACGTGCGCTTTGCAAGTGTCTACCGCAGTTTTGAGGACATCGACGAATTCAAGACCCTGGTGGACGAGGTACGGCGCTAGAAATACCGGACATTCCCCCGGTCGTTTTTTTGGCAAAACTCCCCCGTTTGGGGGATGTGCATATTTTGATATCGGCAGTACCATGCCTTGCATCGCTTCCAACAAGAGAACGCAATGCAGGGAGAACAACTCAGTACCTTTCACGGCCGGGTGCCATGCACCCTGTGCGGCGAACCAGCAGCACCCCGCGCGGAACAGGGCCGCAGCCTGCTGGAAATCATGGTCGCGCTCAGCATCCTCGCCGTCACGATTGGAGCCGCCGTCCCGGCCCTTCTTGACCTTCAGGCGCGTTTCCGCCTGGAGGGCCGGGCCGTGGAACTTGTCACCGACCTCCACTATGTGCGCAGCGAAGCCCTCTCGCGAAACCAGACCATGCGCATCAGCTTCCATGCCGATGCTGCTGGCAGTTGCTACGTCTTGCACACCGGCGATATGGGCGACTGCTCCTGCGCCAGCAACGGCACGGCGCTGTGCAGCGACCTGGACAATTCAATCGTCAAGACCGTGGGCCTGGCCGCCAGCAGCGGAATCCGACTGCAGGCCAACGTCGCGTCCATGCTCTTCGATCCCGGACGCGGCACCACGACACCCGCCGGCTCGATCAACCTGATTGGAAGCGACGGTAAAACAATACGGCAAATTGTGAATATCACAGGCCGCACCCGGACCTGCTCGCCCGGGGGCAGCATGAGCGGATACCGGGTATGCTAATTCGCCCCCCGCATTCAGCTTTGACCCGCCGGCCTGCGTTGTTGCGGGCAGGACGGTGCAATTGCAAGGCCAATGGATTTACCCTGCTGGAACTGCTGATCGCAGTCACGATCACCGCCATCTTGGCCAGCGTCGCCTACCCCTCCTACCTTTCCCAGGTGCGAAAAGGCAGACGCGCCGATGCGTTGCAAGGGCTTGCGCAAGTCCAGCAGGCACAAGAGCGCTGGCGCGCCGCCAACCCAGACTACGCTGCCAACAGCCGGTTGACGGTGACCTGGCCCGATGGACTCGGCATCGCGTCAACAACAAGCCGCGCCTACTACACGCTGCAAATCGGCGATTCCCCCACGGGCACAACCTACACGGCCAGCGCTGTGGCACGCGGCAGTCAAACCACCGACAGCGGTTGCACCACATTGACCGTCGCGGTGGAGAATGGTACGGCGACCAACACACCGGCGACCTGCTGGAGCCAGTGATGCGCCATGCACGATGCCCTGTCAGACGTTTGTCGCGCGGCCTGTCGATTGTCGAATTGCTGGTCGGCATGACCATTGGCCTTTACATCGTGGCCGGCTCCAGCGCCTTGTTTGTCACCAACATTGCCAGTTCGCGCCGACTTGCGCTGGAGACCCGGATCAATCAGGACCTGCGCGCCACAGTGGACCTGATGACCCGGGAACTGCGCCGGGGCGCCTACTGGGGCGATGCGCTGGCGGGCACGCTGGTAAATGCCAGTTCCGGCCTCACGCAAGCCAACCCCTACGCCGCGGTCAACGTGAGTCCACCCGATGACCCAACGCAGGTCCTCTACAGCTATACACGCGATGCGACCGAAAACAGCAAGCTCGACAGCAACGAAGTTTTTGGATTCCGACTCGCCTCCGGCGCGATTCAGATGTGCCTGGGTGGAAGCACTGCGTCAAGCTGCACGAACTGGCAGACGCTCAGCAACACCGACATCCTGACGATCTCCGCGTTCAGCATTACCCCAACTGAAACGGAGATCGACCTTCGCGCCGTCTGCGCGACAAATTGCACGGACACCGTGTTGAGCCCCGTCTGTCCGAGAATCCAGATTCGCAGCTACAACATTGCACTGACGGGCACCGCCACAAGCGATTCCACGCTGAGCCGAACCCTGCAATCGCAGGTTCGTGTGCGCAATGACGCCCTGCTCGGATCGTGCCCTGCCTGAGACCATGGGCAGGAGACATGGCCGCCTTGCTTTCTTGCACCACCCAGCGTCAGCGACAGCACGGCGCAGCGACACTGCTGCTGACGATGGGCCTGTTGCTGAGCATGTCACTCGTCCTGCTGCACCTCAATCGCAGCGTGCTATTTGACCAAAAGAGCTCCGCCAACCAACTCCGCGCAACGCTGGCCCTTGAGATGGCCGAAGCCGGTCTGGAATGGGCCACCGGGATGCTCAACACAGCACAGGCCATTGATGCCAGTTGTGCCTTTGCAGCCACTGGCGCCGGCGCCTCCTTTCGACGCCTATACGTGCATACCCGTTGGGGCAATGGCACAGTCACCGCTACCGAGGTCGCACCCGCAACAACGATCTACCCCGGCTGCAAAATCGACGGCAACAGCTGGAACTGCAGTTGTCCCAGCAGTTCCGGCGGCGGTGCAGCGCCCGCCAGTACGGGCAGCGCGCTGTTGCCGGGCTTCACCGTCGCCTTTTCCGCCACCAGTGATCCGGAAGCGATTCGCATCATCGCAACCGGATGCACCGCCCGGGTAGGCGCGTGTGCGCTGACGGGCAGCGGGACATCGGATGCCAGCACCACCGTGTCGGCGATGCTGAAGCTGCGGCGCCTGCCGCGCTCGGTACCGGCCGCAGCACTGACCTGCGGCGGTTCCTGTACGGTTGGTGCCTCGCATCACATCGTCAACCAAGCCCTTGGGAGCGCCGGCTTGCTGGTCAACGCCGGTGGCAGTATCAGCATGGCCAATGAAAGCTCCGCCGTCAGCATCCCGGGGCAGCCGAGCGCCAATGCCTTGTCGGGGGGCGACAGCACACTGCGCACGCTCGCAAACCAGGATCCTGATTGCAGCAAGTCGGCCCTGTTTGGCGCATTTTTTGGCGCGACGCTGAGTCAGTACGCGCGCTCACACCTGACCAAGACCATCGCCGGTTGCGGCTCGGCCGACGTCTGCGCAGCGCTGGTTGACGCTGCCTACGCCGACGGCTGGCGATCGTTCTATTTTCCGGACGGGTTTTCCCGCAACAGCAGCAGCGCAAATCTGGGCTCTGACAGTGATCCGGTGACACTGGTGTCGGCGGCCGGTTTCAATCTGAGTGGCAAGCAAACGGTGTACGGCCTGCTTTTCAACAACGATGCCACGGTTCATGATTTTGGAACCGGCAGCGTCAACATCCAGGGCGCAGTCCTGAGCTGCGCCGGGTACAGCAACAACGGGGACGGCACGCTGACCTACGACGCCGCCCTCCTGCAAACCCTGCAACGCTCAACAGGGATCCTGGTGCGGGTGCCGGGCAGTTGGACCGACCGTTGCCGCGCCACCAAAGATGTCCCCCCGGCCATCACTTGTCATTGAAGCGCGGAATGAACACCATGATCCGCATTCAGCGCGTGCAGTACGGCTATACCCTCGTTGAAGCCATGATCGCCCTGGCCATCATGGGCTTCGGAATGTTTTCACTCTCGGGCACCCAAATGGTCTTGTCGCGTCATGCGGATGATGCGCGCCAACGCACTGAGGCCGTCCGCATGGCGCAGGAAAAAATGGAAGAATTCAGGTCCTACACCGGTATCGCCACGACCGTGCTGGGGCCCGGCAGCGTCAGCGCAACAGCCACGAACTGGAACAGCTTGACGAATGGACAGGACAGCCTGACCCGCAACGCGGTCTATGTTCGCACCTGGACTTTCAGCGGCACGCCCGAAGCCCTGATGCGCGGTGCAACCGTGCGTGTAAGCTGGACGGACCGAGCCAACGTCGCACAAGCCGTTTCACTGTCATCCATCCTTTCCCGGACCGATCCCGTCGACGCCGGCTTGCTGGGCTTTCCGCTGCCACTCGACAGCCATCTCATGCACCCGAAAAATCGCAGCCTGGCGATTCCGGTGGCTGCAGTCAATCTTGGCAACAGACGCAGTGCGCTGGCCTTCGGTCACGCCGGGCAATACCTTCTGTTCGACAACAGCGGCGCCAATGTGCTCCAGATCTGCACCCCGGCTGGGCTGAGCGCCAATTCCAGTCCGGCCGAAATCATCGCGGCCTTCAGCAACACAGAGTCAAGCCAATGCAAGGCCTTCTCCGCCTACATGGTCTCCGGCTATATCGGGCGCGACAGTTCAGTCTCGGCAAACGACTGGAACGCCATTCAAAGTGGTCTCGGCATTGACACATCAGGCATCACGCGCAACGCAGCAGGCACACTGGGCATCAGTTGTCAACTTGACAACGCGATCAATCAGGCCAGCGGTATGCTCATTCCTGACTTCAAGTATTACCTCTGCGTGATCCCGCTTACTGCCCCGGCCGTCAGCCAGACCTACGACTGGTCCGGCAAGGTGGTGCTGGCAGGTCCTGCCATCTGGCACGCCAGCGCCAACAAATATTTTGTCTGCCGGTATGAATACGCGGCAACCCAAACTCTGACCGATCCCAATCTCCGCAACGTTCAGCCCTATAACCACGTCAACACATCCATCGTCCAGCAAAATTACCGGATTGCCACGAGCAGCAACGCCGCCAGCGCGGCACAGCCGATCTGTCCATCCGACATGAATGTGCCCAACATCTCGAGCGGCGCATTGCATCAGGACTGTCGATCGGCATCCAATCCGGATCGGTATGCAATGGATTGCCCGCTTCTACCCTGAAACCCAGATCCAGGCCAAGCCGTTCAGCCGCTGCGCTCGCGCATGTTTTAATAGCGTCCGCCCATGGAACTGCTGCCTGACACATGCACTCGCCAATGACCCAAGCGCTGGACCTTGCCAGCCAAGGCCAAACTCTGACCTCACCCAATCCGTCGGTGGGTTGCCTCATCACCAGCCCCGAGGGACAGTTTCTGGGCCAGGGCCACACGCAGCGCGCCGGCGGCCCCCACGCCGAAGTCATGGCCTTGCGCGCCGCCCGCGCTGCTGGCCACCCCTTGCGCGGCGCCAGCGCCTATGTGACGCTGGAACCCTGCTCGCACTTTGGCCGTACACCGCCTTGCTGCGACGCCTTGATTGAAGCGGGCCTGGCGCGCGTTGTGGTGGCGCTGCAGGACCCGAATCCGCTGGTCGCCGGACAAGGCATCGCACGGCTGCGCGCCGCCGGCATCACGGTCGAGGTGTTGGCCACGGATCACCCGCTGGCGCTGGCTGCGCGCGAAATCAACATTGGCTTCTTCAGCCGCATGATCCGCAAGCGCCCCTGGGTACGCCTGAAAATCGCCGCTTCGCTAGACGGCAGCACCGCACTGCGAAACGGCTTGAGCCAGTGGATCACATCCGATGCCGCGCGCGCCGACGGTCACGCCTGGCGCGCACGCGCCAGCGCCGTACTGACCGGCATCGGCACTGTGCTGGCCGACGACCCGCGCCTGGATGTTCGGTTGGTCGAAACCAGGCGCCAACCGCAACTGGTGGTGCTCGACAGTCGCCTGCAAACACCCGCCAACGCGAAGCTGTTCATGCCAGGCCGCCCGGTTTTCATTTACGCCGCCGTGCCGGACGCCGAGAAGCAAGCGGAACTGCAAGCGAGCGGCGCCAACATTAGCTACCTGCCAGGCGCACATCAACAAGTCGACCTGGCGGCCATGCTGAACGACCTGGGCCAGCGTGAAATCAATGAATTGCACGTGGAAGCCGGGCAGCGGCTCAATGGCGCGCTGCTGCAAGCGGGCCTGGTGGATGAATTGCTGCTCTACCTCGCCCCCAAACTGCTGGGACCGGGACGCGCCATGGCTTGCTTCGAGCCCCTGAGCAGCCTGGCAGACGCCCTGGCGCTGGAGTTCAAGAGCAGCACAGCGGTCGGCCCTGACCTGCGAATCCTCGCCCGTGTCGCGGGCCATGACCGGTTTTAGGACAGAAGTTTTCGGGACCAGCCCGAACCGGCCCTGATTCCCTGCGAAAATAGCACCATGTTTACCGGAATCATCACCGGCGTCGGGCGCATCGTCGCCGTCGACGCCTTAGGCAGCTCTTCAACCCACGGCAAGCGCCTGACCATCGAATGTCCAAAGGATTACCTGGACGATGTCGGTCTGGGCGACAGCATTGCGCTCAATGGCGCCTGCATGACCGTGACCACGCTGGACGCAGCGCAGAACCAATTTGCAGTGGAGATCTCGGCCGAATCGCTGGCCCGCACCGCTGCGCTGGCACAGCTTGGGCGCATCAACCTGGAAAAAGCCCTGCGCGCCAACGATCGCCTGGGCGGCCATATGGTATCGGGCCATGTCGACGGCGTCGGCCGGGTCACGCTGTTCCAGCAGGTCGGCGAAAGCTGGCAACTGCGCGTGCTGGCGCCACAATCGCTGGCCAAGTACCTGGCCTACAAGGGCTCCATCACCGTCAATGGCGTGAGCCTGACGGTCAACCAGGTCCGTGATCTTGAAGCAGGCTGCGAGGTCAGCATCAACCTGATCCCGCACACAGTACAAAACACCGCACTCTCAGGCCTCGCAGTTGACACATCGGTGAATCTGGAAATCGACCTGATCGCGCGCTATGTTGAGCGCATGCTCAACACCGATCCGCAACAAGCCAGCGCAGCAGCAGCCTGACGCTTTGCTACGGCAACCCTTTATTTTGAGAAAGATCCCTGCATGACCGCCCTCAC
>SESG01014793.1_pt1 | contig 10953 bp, 12 predicted proteins | sample 3171421 | NCBI WGS metagenome assembly SESG01 (sample SAMN10866946, study PRJNA518727) | freshwater metagenome | biome: subpolar coniferous forest; feature: holomictic lake; material: water; isolation source: holomictic Lake 227, 6 m and 8 m depth | place: Canada: near Kenora, Ontario | collected... | reverse complement strand
CAGCTCCCGAAGAAAAGTGGATTTTCGTCCCTGAAACCGTTGGCAGCCAAACCATGACCCGCAACACCGTTGACTGGTCAAACGCCGACATCGCCGTTAATCTCAATCACGATGTCGACCTCGACCTCATCGGCATCATCAAAGGCGACGTTGACGGCAATTGGGTTGGGTAATGTTGAATTTTGTATGGTGGCTTCGAGAGCCTCAGCCACCGACGTTCAGTAACGGTGGCCGAGCGGAGTCGAAGTCCCCTTGCAGAGACGGGATTTTTCTATTATACTACGCTTGTGTCGCACGCAAACAAATTATGTCAAGACAAACATGAGCATTCGATCACTCCGAAAACTGATCACCTTTTACTGGGCAATGAAGCGTTTGCTGCGCTGCAAAGCCAACGTTGAGATACTTGAAGGTTTTTAAGCGAGCTGTTGGGCGAAGACATTCGTATTCTTGAAATTCTGGAGAGTGCAAGCAACAAAGAGAGTAAACGCGACAAATCCAACCGTGTTGATCTCAAGGTTAAAAACAGCAAGGACGAGCTTATCATTATTGAACTGCAGTTTGATCGTGAACTTGATTACCTGCAACGGATACTTTACGGCACATCGCGAGTCATCACCGAGCACCAGAAAGAGAGCGAGGCGTATGCAACCCTGGTGAAGGTTATCTCGGTCAACATCCTTTACTTTGAGCTTGGCCATGGCACCGACTATATCTATCATGGCATCACAACCTTTACGGGAATCCATGACCATGATAAACTGTACTCAACCGCATTGTAACGCACCCTCAGCGTGGCATCCGTGCACTCGCAGTACACGACAATGTATGCTTCATCGTTTTCCCTATGGAGTTCTCTACCAAATACGTCATCAAGAAATTCTTGTTGTTGCAGTTGCAAATCTTCATAGAAATCCGGGCTACTGGGTAGATCGGCTTTAAGGTTAACTTGTGGCAACCGTTGATCGGGTTTTAAAAACAATACCATCTTCAATTCCCGTCTCTTTTCACTTGAATTTATTGACGATCGCTATTGTTAATCCTGAGGTTTGGCAACTGTATTCGGCTATTTGGTGTAAGGCTTGGTAATATTACCTTGATTTTCAGGATGGGGTGAATTTTTCATTACTATAAAACGAAACACTATGGGACAATTTTTAGCTATCGGGCTTGTTACGCAAATTGGTGTCGATAAAAAAAAACTTGCACGCGTTCAACTTACACTTGAACAACTGCAGGAACGGATGACAGCTCAGTTACATTATGATCCTGCACTTTATCTGTTACGTGACTATGGTGACTTTTATGGCTTCGACTTGAATGAAGATATTTTTTATGCACAACTTCTTCCGTTGTTAGAACAACTCTATCCGCTTCTTTATCCGGATAAAGTAATGTATCAAGATGTTCTTCAGGAACTCCAGGGATTGCCACCTTCAGAGTGGATCGCCTGGGCACAAAAGAAGCCAGATGAATCTTTTCAATTTGATGGTGGTGGTGGTATGGGAGAGTATATACGAGAAAAATTTAACGATCTTTATCTTGATTATGAGAGCATTATGCTTTCTATGGAAGGTAAAATAGCAATGGAAGTATACGGAAGACAATTCAGGTTTGTTAATTATACCATGAAGCAAACATTGAAACAGTTTTCTCTTGCAGGAGCATTACGAATGTATATTACCGGATAGTTATGCTCTTCTATCGGTGGCGGAGCTTGCCGAAGCCACCATCCACCCTAACATTTGAGCATGAAATAGGTGATTTTGATTGCGGTAGCAAGGAACTTGGCAGATTTCTTGTTCGCCATGCTAAGGCAAGATCGCAATCCTGTTACTAATGGTTTCCTCTATGTTGCGTTTCCATGCAGGAGCTTCGTGCTGATGTCGAGATTCACCGCAGAGGTCAAGCAATTCACGAATCAAGGTGACCTCAACGTGGCCAGATCTGAATAGTGCTTCAAAAAAGCTTTTGAATTGGAGCAGTGTCACCGGAATAATATCCAGCCTCATTTTGTCATCGGTGCGAGTGAACCAACTGCCGATACGAAATGTCTCGGCAGTGTTCGAATCAATGCGATTGGCGATAAAAAGCCCATAAACAGGTTTGGCCGATTGCATGGCAATCTCTGCAATATGCCGACGTACTGGTTCACCCTCAGCGGCTTCCTGCCTTGAGTTGTCGGTCAAGGTTACCTCGACTACCACAATGAAGTCATGAAACTCAAAGATCAGGTCGGGGCCATTGCCGGGTGCAGTGCCAACGGGTAAAAAATCCTGATCGATGTTAAAACGCCGCGCATCATAGGGTTTGTTGTTGAGGCTGTTAATGGCCAGAAAAGCCCGCCATAAAATCCATTCAAAATATGCAGGTGCCTCTGATTGCGGTATCTCAATTTACTCGCCGTTTGCCGGGCACCGTATCTGCCCGGATCAGCCGCCAGCCATTTGGGGTAATCATGTCGATGAGGCCGATTTCACCTTGAAGAATACCTGCGGCTGGCGGCATTTCAGGATAAAGAAAACCAAGCTTGTTCAGGGCCGAGCGCCATTTACGCCCGACGCTGTATGTTGCATCATTGCCAAGCTCTACAATGCCATGTTCTCCCAGCAATCGCCGAAAGGCAATCTCCTGTTCTTGTCCCCGCAAGTTCCCCTGGAGTGATGACGCAGACAATGCCACCAAGCCATCACGCAATCGGAATGGGCTGCGAACAGTTGTGTTCCCCAAACACCATGGTCTCATTGGATATGTTCCCGTTAATAACCCACAAAAATATATTCCTGGACGTCATTCTTGTTATTGCCGACCTTGTTTCTCTGATTACCAAAGGAGTACTTGTAATTGACCGGCACAACTTCGACGTGAGGCTTGTGTTTTGCCAGAATTGTCACCATTTCATCCAGAGTCGGGAGGCTGTTGGAGGAGTAGGAGACCATGATGACACTGTTGCGGAAATGTTTGAACAGCTTGTTAAACGCATCAGCCGCGCCGTTCCGTGACGAAAATGGCGTTGGATATGACTTGAATTTTTTTGTGACCGTGTGTTCCTGAATCTCTACATCCTGCCAGTCACGAGCCAACCCCTCAATAAAATGGTAACGCCGCACATACTCATTATCCGATAAAGGAGAATAATAGGGCGGGTCAATATAGACCAGCCCTGATTCCTGGCTCTGCAATGTCATGGCATCGCCGTGGCGTGCCTTGTTCTGCCTGCCATTATCAAAGACCGCAGCATTGACACTCTCAACCGCTTCAAGAAATTGGGCTTGAAACGACATGAGCAGATCTTTGCGCCCGTCATCATAGCGGTGGCCGATGTATGTAAAGATGCCGCGAGGGCGTTTTTTCAGGCAGGCGCGAATCAATGCTGTCATGGCAATGGCACGTTTGCAAGGGTTTCTCACCGCCTTGATGTTTGAGCGAATAATATCGATCAGCCGGTTATCCTCATCGCTGTAGTAGAGTCCCTGAAATCGCGTTTCGACAAAGTGATCAATCGGTTCGACCGGTTCAAGCAGAGCCATGGCTTCAGCCTGCGACAGGGTAATGTCGCTGTTTTCGATCATCGCTTTGGCAAACGTGTACGACATTGCCATATAGTCGTTACTGACAACGGTTTTGCCCTGTGATTTCAACATATACCCGACAACCCCGGATCCGGAAAAGAGGTCTATCGCTGTGTCAAATTCAAATTGCGAGGCAACGGCCCAGATTTCAGTGAGCAGTTTCTGTTTTGAGCCCATGTACCGGGTCGATGGATATTTCGTGACCTGTGGAGGCAGGGCGTGGGAGACCAGATGAAGATTAAACCCCTGTTTTGGCGGGATGGTGACAATCATATCCTCACCTGTCCGTCCTTTGCCATTGCAGGAGATGTACCGTTTTGTCTGAACCACTTCCATGGGAAACATTTCGTACTGCTCGTTGACCAGCGGATGGTTTGAGTTGGTGAGCACCACATGGCAACCCAGCTCATGCAGCCGTTTCACCTCAGCGGCCAGTTCGATGTGGTCTTCCTCATAAAACTGCTCTTTGGTGTACCGTTTGAAGTCAGAGTACTCAGAGATGGGCAGATAAGGGGGGTCAAGAAAAATAAAGTCTCCTGGCTGGGCGTTTTCTTGCAGCACTCTCTTGTAATCGCCGCATATAATGGTGCTCTTCCTCAAAAGTGTTGAGGCCGCAAAAAGAGCTACTTCATCGGTAATTTTAGGGTTCTTGTATCCACCGAAAGGCACATTGAATCCGCCGGATTTATTGACTCGATAAAGACCGTTATAACAGGTTTTGTTCAGAAAAATGGTGCGGGCTGATGCCTCGGAGCAAGAGAGCTTTGTCCAATCCTGCGCTCGGACAGCATAAAAAGACTCCTCGGTATTTTCATAGTGTTGAAGCTGTGCTATCACACCATCAACATCATCAGCGACTGTTTGGTAAAGGTTGATAAGCTCAGGGTTGTTATCGGCAATAATTGCTTTTTCAGGGCGAAGCGAAAAGAAGACCGCGCCTCCACCAAAGAAAGGTTCAATGTAACGGGAATAGTTTTGCGGGATTTTGGGGATGATTTCGCCTAAAAGCTGAGTTTTTCCGCCAGCCCATTTCAGCAATGGTTTTGAGACAACCTGATGTGCAGGAGATGGGAGGAACGCAGCTTTCATTTACAGGAATGAGTAATTTTTTGTTAAAAAGTGAATTTACAATCTATGGGAGTTCTTTCATAATAGTAACCGCTGATTGACTGATGGAGAAGTTCTTATTGGAAGTCATTTATCTGGAATCAAGGATGCCACAACAAAACAGAGTTTACGAAACGTTCTGCGTCTCTGATCTTCAGAGGTTTATCTGACCTCAAGACAACTTCCATGCTGATCAAAGGTATCTTTCCTGCGATCTTTGAGTGCATTTGCTCGATACAGATATTGAGCGCTCGCCGGATTCAGGTAAAGATTTGATTTAATGGACTTACTGATTGGTACCAAAATTTTGTCGGAGTGAGCTTAAAAAAGGCGCACGTGCAGATATTGGCATCAAAAGCTTGTGTGATAACGGAATACTTTAATATCTTTCCAAAGGAGGTATGGTGGTTTTATCTGATTCAAAATTGCAATCAAGATGATCACAATATGCCTTCTTTAAAGATTAATTTTAAAGTAGTTCTATCAAGGAATAAAAAACTTGTTCATTGCAATTCGGAATGATTTTATTGTTTTTGCCAACCTGCAATTAACATGGACCTTTCAGCCGAAAAATTGGATATCATCCAGCGAATCTGCGAGATTGAGGACAATGACATAATCACGTTGATAAAAAACATTGTCACGCTTACCGACACCTCAAAATCGGATTGGTGGAGCCATATTACTCAAGATGAGAAGGATTCCATTCGTCGCGGTCTTAACGATCTTCAGCAGGGGAATGTTGTATCCCACTCTCAGATAAGAAAAAAATATGAAAAGTGGATTGGACATCAGGTGGACTGAAGATGCCACAAAAAACCTTGACAATATCATCATTTATCTGGAATCAAACTGGACGGCTAAAGAATTGACTAAGTTCTTTAACAAGTTGGAAAAACGACTGCTTCTTCTGTCGCACTTTCCCGATGCTTATCCTATTTCGTTGAAAAGCAAAAAGGTTCGCCGCTGTGTGCTGTCGAAAAACTTGACTATTTACTACACCGTTAAGGAGCAATTAATCTCTTTATTTAATACAAGGCGAGACCCATCTGAAGTAAAAATTTAATCGGATGGGATACAACGTGGACATTTTTGGAAAAGTAACCCTCAGCTTATCCAGTTGAGAAGGTTCCCATACAGGAAGAGATGGGGTTGCATTGGCTCAAAACATAAGGAGACTGAAAATGCACGCAATAGAATTTGAGACCACTTCCCATCAAAACACCATTCGCTTTCCCGATAGCGTTCCCGATGGCGTGCTCCTGCGAGTTTTGCTGCTTTCGGAAGTCCCGCTTGCCAAACCGGTTGACCACAATCTCAAAGCTTTTACTTGCTTTAATAGCCGAAGGTATAACTGATGTCGATATTGAGCATTCGCCAGATTTGGAGAGCAAGTTGATGGATAAAAATCTGTTAACGCCCTGTTAATGGACGATAAGGCCTCACTCGTTCACGTCGTTTTTTTGCGCAGCTCAATATGCTCGAGAGTCGGATGTGGTAGACTTTCCCCGGAATATTCGGATTCTGACCAGTTTTTACCGCACAAGTTGATTAATCTCCCGTCACCTGCCCAGCCATTGTTCGGTGTCTATAACTCTAATTTTCGATAAATTTCCTTCCGATGCCCGATTCGCAACAAATACAGCATCTCCGAATCAAAAGAAAAAATCATACGATAGTCCGTCATTACAACAACCCGATAAACACCATGGAATCCTGTCATGTGCCGAACGCTCAATTCAGGATGGAAGACATCGTCCGCTAACTGCTGCGCGGTTACGAAAGCTTCTTTTTGGACAGGTGTCGGTAACTTTTTGACATCTCTCGTAAAGCGTGAGGTTTTCTGAATTTTTCGTTCAGGCGATAAAATCTTCAAAGGTCGTAACCTCCTTTATCTGCTCATTCTGTACATCGGCAACAGCTTCATGGAGTCCCTGAAGAAACTTTGTCTGATACAATTCATTTGGGGAGAGGATTTTTTCCATAAAGAGTTGTAATGTTTGGTAAGCCTGCCAAACATGTTGTAACTCCTCTTCCGATATGTCAATTGCAATATTTCTCATAATATCTCCCTCTCTTTACATAAACAATACGGATAATTCTGAATGCACAGAGCTCATTATATAGCAATTCTGATATAGTGCCAAGAGTACATCAAAGTATAAAATTATCAGAATTTTCGAATGGAAATATTTTGCCACCAGTTATGAATCATGTTTCCTTGTCAAATTTATCATCCAAAGCACACTCGTCCGGGATAAACGACGGACAACCGAGAGCAAAAAGGTCGATTGCGGCAAAGCCCATTTCCAGGTGCTTGGTGTCAACTTCAAGGATGCCACAACAAGACATAAGGAGATTGAAAATGCATGCAACGGAATTTGGGACCACTTCCCGTCAAACATACCATTCGCTTGCCCGATAGCGTTTCTGATGGCATGTTTCTGGGAGTTTTGACGCTTTCGGAAGTCCCGCTTGCCAAACCGGTTGACCACAATCTCAAAGCATTACTTGCCTCCATAGCCGAAGGTATAACTGAGGTCGATATTGATCGCTCTCCGGATTTTATCATTACGTTAGCTTATTTTTAACGTTGGTCATCGCGTTTTTTTTCGGTATCTCCATTTTTTTGCTTTGATTGAACAAACAGCTATTGATCTGTTGCGTTTTTTTATCGGTGATGGTAAATGCCAAATGAAAACACTGTTTTTGCTTGTTTTCATTGAATTAACGTTGCCTTCGATTTTCAGACAGCATGTGCTGGTGAAGCGGAGTATATTTTGGTCCTAAATTTATCGACATAAACATGATGAAAGAGAGTGCTCTTATTCACGGAGCGGTCGCCAGGCATCTTAACGAGGTGACGCGTCAGCTTGCGGTTTTTCTGGAAAAGGTGTTGCCAACCATCGTTGATGACTGGTGGAATAAGGCGGTTATCAATGGGCTCTCTTTTCAGCAGAAACGGCGAGTAGAGCAGAACCATATTACAACGTTGAGTGGACTGGATCTCGCAGGGTTGCTGCGTGTGCTTGATCAAAACTGGTACCAAATAGCGACCAGCCTGAGCATGACAACCGAAGCTCGTCATTTCGTCAAAGAGATGCAGACGGTGCGCAATCGTTGGGCACATGCGACCACAGAAGGCTTGATTGTTGATGATATTTATCGTGATTTGGATACGTTACAGCGTTTTTCAAGAGTTATTGGAGCGGATGATAAATTGATTCAGGAGTTACGAGCCACGAAGGCTGCACTTCTTGCAACTGAAGCTCAACCTCAACAGCCGCAGGGTAACGCAGGGAATGCTTTGACCGAGCAAGGGAAAAAGCCGGTTGATACTGTTGAATTTGAACCGGGTCAAGTTGTTGCTGTCAAATCGAATCCATCCTCCCGAGGTGCCGTTATAGCCATTCTGCCAAGCCAGCCGGAGAACCGGTTCAAGGTTTTTCTTGATGGTCAGATGCAGATATTTTATGCCTCTCAGTTGCAGGCTGATACTGTTTCTGAGCAAAGTGCAGGGACATTAGTTTGCAAAGAGTTCCATGCTTACCTCACGGCCTTGCAAATCAGGTATCCAGGCTTATCGACGCTCTATTCTCTCAATGCGGCTCGCATCGACTTCATACCTTATCAATTCAGACCAGTGTTGAGGTTTATCAGGTCTGATCGTCCCCGTTTGTTAATTGCTGATGGTGTCGGTGTTGGTAAAACCATTGAGGCAGGTTTGATTCTTCGGGAACTGCAGGCAAGAAGGGATATTCGATCTGTTTTGATTATTTGTCCTCGCCCGCTGGTAACTGAGCGCAAGTGGGAGAATGAGATGAAGCGCTTTGAAGAGCGGTTTACCCATCTTGATGGACCAACCCTCCGGCACTGTATTCATGAAATGGATTTGGATGGGGTGTGGCCAGAGCAGCATCAAAAAGCCATTGTGCCATACTCTTTGTTTGACGAAGCGCTTCTGTATGGATCGGCAAAAGGAGGTCATGGAAAACGGAAAAAAGGGTTACTCAATCTTGACCCACCACCACGTTTTGACCTTGTCATTGTTGACGAGGCACATCACATTCGTAACCAGAATACCTTCAGTCACAAGGCTGTGCGGTTTTTTTGTGACCATGCTGAAGCCGTTGTTTTCTTGACAGCCACGCCGATTCAGCTTGGAAGTTCAGATCTTTTTGTTCTGCTCAATACTCTTCGTCCAGATCTTATCATCGACAAGGAAAGCTTTGAGCACATGGCAGAGCCGAATCCGTTCATTAACAAGGCGGTAAATGCAGCAAGAACACAAGAACCGGAATGGCCAGCCCAGGTTATTGCATCTCTGGATGAAGCGACAAGCACCTCATGGGGGCAATCAATCTTGCGGCATAATCCGGATTTTATCAGGATTCACTCCCAACTTGTCGATGGGCATATTACCGATGCTGAACGGGTGAAGATGATCTCCGATATTGAAGCGATGCACACTTTTGCCAGCATCATCAATAGAACACGCCGTCGCGATATAGGGAACTTCACGCTTCGGAAACCGGAGACGGTGCATATTCCATTTACACCGGTGCAGCAGCATCTTCATGATGAACTGCTCCGCATTCAGGCTGAGATATTCATCAAGCTTCATGGTAATACCAATGTCAAATTCATGATGACGACAATCCGGCGTCAGGCGGCCAGTTGTCTCTATGGACTTGCGCCATTTCTTGAGGATATTCTTACCCGCCATTTTGATGAGTTGTCATGGGAGGAAGCAGACAATACTGAGCTTGCGCCACTGGATGGGACGATAAATGCTATCCAATCACAAATTCAAGCTCTTCTTGAAGGTGCTCGTTCCCTTGAGTTATACGACCCCAAACTTGAGGCATTGCGCACCATCATTCATGACAAGCAAAGGCTACCGAACAACAAGGTGATGTTGTTCAGCAGCTTCAGGCATACGTTGAATTACCTTTACAAAAATCTTGGTGAAGAAGCGTTTCGTGTGGGGATGATTCATGGTGGTACGCCAGATGAAGAGCGTGTTCTAATCCGAAGCCGCTTTGAGAAATCGAAAGATGATCCTGATTGTCTCGATGTGCTTCTGTTTTCTGAAGTTGGCTGTGAAGGTCTGGATTATCAGTTCTGTGATTGCATGGTGAATTACGATCTTCCCTGGAATCCGATGCGCATTGAGCAGCGTATTGGTCGTATTGACAGAAATGGTCAAAAAAGTGACAGTGTCGCCATTGTCAACATGATTACTCCCGGCACTGTCGATGCAGATATTTACGAACGCTGTCTGGTTCGCATAGGTGTGTTCAATAATGCGTTGGGTGGAAGTGAAGAGATTTTGGGCGAAATTACCAATGAAATCAAGAATATTGCCGAAAACTATACGCTGGATGATGATGAGCGGAAGCTGATGCTCCAGCAATTAGCGGACAACAAAATTCGCTTGATGCAGGAGCAGGAAGAGCTGGAACAACGGCAAGTCGAACTGTTCGGCATTCGGCTTCCCGAAGCTCAGATGAAGAGTGAGATTGAAGAAGCGGCCAGTTTCTGGTTGTCGCCATCCTCAATTCGCAGTCTCATTACTTTGTATCTTCAGCGAGTGTGTGGTAGTGATCAGGAGTTTATTCTTGGTGAAAAACCTCTCAAAACAATTCGTCTCTCCCAGGATGCCCGAAGCAGCTTGCTTCGAGATTTTCAGCAACTGCCCCGGCAAAATAATTCGGTGTATCGTGAGTGGGAGAATTGGCTGAAAGGGGGAACTCCTCATCTGCTTGCCACTTTCGAGTCTGATTGTGCAATGCAGCATCATGACGCTACCTTTATCATGCCACTTCACCCTTTGGTCAAACAGGCGGCGTTATCATTCGATGCCAAGCAACGGATTGTGACAAATTTGAGCGTTGCAAGCAATGACGTGCCTGCCGGGCAGTATGAATTTGCCATCTATCAGTGGCGTTTTCATGGTATTAAAGAGGATCTTCTTCTTCAGCCAATTGCTTCATCGGAGGTTGTGACCGAGTATCTTGGTCGTCTTCTTGAAAAAGCGGTTGATGGCTTGAGCGGTATTGCAGGAGAGGTTCCTTCATCCGTTTGGGATACGTTAGATGAGCAGCATTACAAACTATGGAGTGATGCAAAGGCTAAACATCAGCAGCGGACGCAGGAATTGGCAGAGTATCGTCGGGTAAGTCTTTCAACCAGCCATCAGGCACGGATGGCGCTGCTTGAAGAACAGCTTCAACAAACGAGCAATGAGAAAATTCAGAAAATGCGTGAGTCA
>SESG01037851.1_pt1 | contig 10960 bp, 6 predicted proteins | sample 3171421 | NCBI WGS metagenome assembly SESG01 (sample SAMN10866946, study PRJNA518727) | freshwater metagenome | biome: subpolar coniferous forest; feature: holomictic lake; material: water; isolation source: holomictic Lake 227, 6 m and 8 m depth | place: Canada: near Kenora, Ontario | collected... | reverse complement strand
GCGGAGTGTTATCTTGCCAAACCAAAGTGTCTCCTGCCTGCAGTTCACGAGTTTCCGATCTATATAGTGATATTTTATTGGAAATTTTATTATTAAAGTTTAATGAGTGAGGATCACCTTCTTTCCTCAAAATTAATTTATTAGCTGTTTGATCGATATTTAATATCGTAAAATACGAACCCTGGGTGTAAACAGTGTTTTGGATCCCTTTGTTAAATCTAATGAAATCCCCCACTTGATAATTAGCTAAACTTTGTTTTTGAGTATTTGATAATGCAATTGGAATTAAAACTTTTACACTAATAGACGATCCAAATAATATGCCTTTTTCCTGCATCAAGGCCCTAACTTCATTGTTAGCAGTTTGTTTCTCTATATTATTTTGTATTATTAATACAGCATTATTATTAACCGCAAAATCAACCGCTTGATTACGCCTAACTTTCTGATCTGCAATTTCAATTAAACTGCCTTCTTTTTCCATTTTAAGCATTGCATCCCTAATTTTCTGCTCTCTTAATAAATTTAAGTGATCGAGACTATTGCTTGCTAATTTCGCGTTACCAATTCCATTTTCTAATAAATATCTAAATGGTGCTCCAGCATTTCTAGCAAATTGGCGCATGCGATCTCCTAAAAATACAACTCTAGCATTTAATTGGATAGCGTATTGTTCCAAAATAGCTACATCTTTACTGGATAACATATGGCTTTTCATAATAAGCCAAACATGAGAATTAGAAGATTTATTTAATTGCTTTAAATCTTTTTCGGTAACTAATCGTTCAACATAATATAAAAACCCGTTTAAGCTAAATGCGCCGCTTGCACCTGTTTCTTCTGCCAGCTCTTTTGCTTGCTCATGCCTGGGAGCTACAACATAGCTTTTAGAATTAAATGCTATAAAATTAAAAGCCTTTAACACTTTTTGCTGCTCTGATCCTTGAGAAGAATCTATTGCTAAAAACCGATCTTTACTAGAGAGTAACATTTGTAAAGCGGCTCTTTGGGTGGGCTCATTTAGTAATAATTTAGAAGCTATATTGGAGCCTATCGGTAAAAAAGAGCTGCATGTTCCTTTTTGCTGCTCCATAACTAAAATATTATTCTTTTCTAATTGTACTGCAATAGATGTTGTAAATCTATTTCCTTCTAATGGAATTAATTCTTTGTCATTTATATGTTTTGTTATAATTTTTTCGACATATGCATTATTAGGAAGGCTCGTAATACAAAATGCTTTAACTGCAAATAATAATTCTTTTCTAGAAAATATAGCTTTTTGCTCGGATAAATCTTTAATGGCTAATGGTATAACTTTAGCTATTTCTGTTTCTTTAGATTTAAACCTTACTGGACCCCTTTCATAAGACTCCTCAACTAAATTTTTAAGCTTTGAAACTGAAAACCCAGACTCTAGCACTTGCTTATCCCAGTGTTTTTCTAATTCCTTGATATTGGCAAAAATTTTTCGCTCTCTAGTTACAAAATTTGCCATAGAACTTGCAACAGTTGTAACTGTCCTTTCATATTTGGTGCCTTTATGCAATACCATTTTGACTTTTTGCTGGCTTTTTAATCCTTGTTCTTCTAATACTTGCTCGATCTCTTGTCTTCTTTTTGATAGTTGTTTAATTACAGTTTGTGGTAATCCTTTTATTTCAAAAAATCCTTCTTTACTGGTTTGCACTAGCTCATATCCTAATTGCATAAGATTTTGAGCGAGAGCCAATCTATACTCTAATCCTAACGATTTTGCTAAATTATAAAAATCATCCCCGTAAAGACTGCGATACTTTTCTTCTGTTTTTGTCATATTAATAACAACACAATGCGTATGTAGATCTGGATCTAACAATCTAGATACATTATGTAAAAAAGTCCCAACAACCAAATTTTTTGTTAACTTACTGGTAACCACTCCAGCTATTTTTACTCTAGCTGATGCTTGTTGTTCTATTTGACCTAAAGTCGTTGTGACTGCTTTATTGTGAGCATCAATTATCCTTGGATCTTTAAAAGCCAAAATAGATACGGATTTTGCAGCAGAAAAAGTTAAATCATAGCCTGGTCTTCTAGTTTCTTCTCCTTTAGCATTACAGCCTTTATGCATGAAAGTTCCATCTAGCAATTCGCCTTTAAGAAGATTTTTAAAAATAGTCGAATCAACTGCTCCATCTAGATTTAAATTTTTAGCTCCAACTCCAAACCAACAACTATTATTTTGCTTTTCTTCCTGGGTATAGTAATCCATGCTTTCATAATAATTAGAGGCTTGAGATGCCGATTTTAAAGTGGCAACGCTTAACATTATTTAATAAACTTATAGCTATATTTTATTGTTTTTTGACTACCCGTGTATGCACCATAGGCTCCTTTTAACATCATAATCAGATCGAAGTTCATTACGCCAAAAAACAGAACAACACCAAAAAATATAACCCATGTAAGCATTGATATTATTACTAAAAAGAGCATGGTTATTTGAAAATTTAAAACATTTTTACCATGAAACTCAATGAAATCACTTTCTTTAGCTTTTCTCATCCATAAAACTAAAGGTATAATAATATTACTCAAAGGGAAAATAATTACTATAGAAGAAATATATAGCATTGCCGCCCAAAAATTTTCATTCTCACAAACTTTTATTGTTCTATTACTCATATAATCCACCATTTAAAAATGTTACATATAAATTAACCAACAGATTTTAAAACTCAAACAATTCTTGAACGGTTTGAACTTCTTCTATAATATTAATTTGATCAGTTACTGCTTGTTCAACTGGTTCATCTATAGTTTGGTTTTGTTTGTTATCATCAACTTTTCGGGTTTTAGTAGTATTTTTTACGTTTTCTTTATTGTTATTGAAGTTAACTTCTTCTATTAACATATCTTGCATTTTTCTTTCGACTAATTGTCCAGCAATCTCGCTTCGTTCCGTATATTTAAATTTGAGTTTTGTGATTGGAAAATTTCCTGGCAATTTTAAATATGCTTCCAAGTCGTTTAATTTCATAACTTCTGCATCCATAACAACCGGGGTTTTGCGCCTCTCTTGATTTAAAGTAACTCCATCTCGAATATCGTTTGCTCCATAGGAAAATCCTTCTCGCATTTCTATAACTTCTTGAGATCCCATAGAACGTTCTGCCCAGGTAGCTGATTCTGTACTTTCAGTTCTAAAGCATACTTTAGTATTAAAAAATGATAACAATGCCTCTGTAGCTTCTCTTCCATAAATGGTACGCAATTGATGAATATCTTGTATGGTTGCTACAAAACAAGCTCCATACTTACGCCCTTCTGCTAATACTTCTTTTAATGAAGGTAATTCATATAAACTTGGTAATTCGTCCATAAAAAACCACACTCTTCGATCAATATTTCTTTGCAAACTTAAAATAGAACGAACAGCCAAATCTAACCATGCAGATATTAATGATCGCATAGCTGAAGCTTTTTCTTTGTTAGTAGATATAAATAACCAACCATTATTATTATCGCTTCTTACCCATTCACGGATAGAAAACAAATCATTCGCGTTAGTTTCATCCGGCAAATAGGCTAACGATTTACAGTAAGTAGATAATGTAGCTTTAATTGAAAGAGCTGTTTTTTCGATTTTATCTGAGACTAACGTTTCTGCAACGGTGTTTTTTAATTGCCGCTTTATACCTTCCAAATTTTCGGTTAATAATAGTGTTAATAATTTTTTAGTAGTAGGGTGTTGGTTGCGCATAGAAAATGCGGCTGATGACAAAATAAGTCTAGAACCTTTAATCCAAAAAGGATCGCCACCAAATAAATGCATTGGCATAAGAGATTCTGCAAATGCTTCAAAATCAGCTTGATCTCTGCATTCCTGCCAAACATTCCAAAATGGTGAACGCTGATCTAATGGGTTTAAAATTAAATCTTTACCAGGCCGATAATATGTAGCTATAAAGCTACCGTCACCATCATATACAATGGCTTTTTGATTTTTATCTCTTACTTGATCCATAAGCTCAGTTAAAGCAACTGATTTACCGGAACCAGTTGTCCCGGTAAACAATATATGTTGAGTTTCAGATCTCTCAATTAAAGGCACTCCAGCTAACTTTAAATCTGAATTCATTCTCTCTTTTTTGATTATCTTTATTAATAAATAATCCTCAACAAATCTAGCTCCTCTTATGTTTTTTATGTTAGAAATTTTTTTACTTCTGGCAACAAAAATCTTAATTACTAATAAAAATATTAATATTGAGCTAACAATAGTTGCCACCAAAGCTTGAAATGCTGCTATTTTAAGCTTTTTAACAGCCAATAAAGTATCTCTATTATTAACAAACTTACCAGCCGTAATTGAGCCAACCCTCTCATCTGGAGTTTTAATAGATATATATTTATAGTAGTGATCTTTGTTAAGAGAAAGATAAAGTTCATTGATTAAAAACTCTTTTACTAAATACCTTCCATATGGACTGCTAAAGCATAAAAAGAACAATATGTAAACAGTAGCGCTTAATATCAAGGTAAATTGGATCACAGCTTTAGATGCCTGTCCAATCATTCGCCAAGCGTGCATGGTCATTTGCCCGCCTCTAGTAAATTCCTTTAGCTTAGCCAATATCATTTTTCATTACTCCGCATTAATGAACTTTCTTAAATTGATTTTTATTAAACTTTTCTGCGCCACAACCTTGTTTGCCATCAATTGCTAATTTTAAAGTTGGAAGAAGTGTCTACGTATTTTATTTTACGATTTAAATACTCTTGGTGTTTTAAATAAGATCGCAACTCAAAAATAAAAATCAAAGCCAAAGTAAAAACTGCAAAACCAAAGTTTAATTTGTCATTAAAAGAAACATACCTGCAAACTAAGGGGCTACAAAACTCAAAAATTTGCACAAAACCTATTGACACTTCTAGAATTAATGTTGTCCACACCAACAACTTAAGAAAAGATCTCCTAGATCTAAACAATATTAATATTGATATAAAAAGCGCAATATAAGCTCCTCTATGCCATTTGCAAATAGAGCATGCACTATAACCTTTATAAATTTCCCAATACCATACATTTCCAATCCCCCAAAGAGATAACCCTAACGACAATAAATATATTGTTAAGTTTTTGGTCTTTTGCACTGAAAAAATATAATTTTGACTGTTCATAATTTATACCTACCATTAACTAAAGAAACTATAAATAAAGTTTATACTCAAATGCATCTAAGGCCTTTTGATCTGAAAATGGCTCTATTGCTACTTTGTGATTTAAGAAGTTGTTTACAACATACCCAGGAAACGTTTGTATACCATTATTAAAGGCTTCGACATTTTTATTGAAGACAGCAATTGCTGCTGCAATGTTTTCTTGTTGCTTGGCAATTTCTTTTATAAAATTTTTTACTAGAACTGAAGTTTTTAAATCTGGGTAATTTTCTAATGCTATTTTAATGCCTTTCATTAACGATAAAGTTTGATCTTCAACCTCTTTAAGAGTTCTATTGTTTAATTCATCAATTTTTATTTCATTAATAGAAGTTCTTAATTTGGTAATTTTTATTTGCAAATCACGCTCATACTCTTGGTAATTTTTTAGAGCTTCTTCTATATTTGGAAGAACGTTGTTTTTTTGTCTTTCATAGGTAATAACGTCTGCCCATGAGCGGACGACAGAGTTTCTGTTTCTTGCTATCGAATTGTAACAAACAATAGCAATAACAGTAATAAGCATAGCAAAAATAATCGCCATCCAAAATAACAATGTTATACCTGTAAAAAATGCTGATCCCATAATTTTCTCCTTTAAATGTGTTCGTGGTACTCTTTTAAAAAATTTATAAATTCTAGCGCCTTATGTAGTTTAGTTTGATCTAATACTTTTTTAATTTCATTTTCAAATAAATCTATTTGATCTAAACCATATTGCCTAGTATAGTTTAGCAATTCTTGATCGGGTGTCGATAATGCTAAAAATCCCTGAGGCGAAAGCTCAATATCAAGTTTTGGAAAAATCTCGTAAAGTTTCTCAATTTGCTCCATTACTTTAGGCTGCAAAAAAATAGCAACTGCTTGTTCATTCTCCGTATAAACCTTAAATTCTTTGTTAAAAGAAATAGAGGAGGTTTTCCATTTAATAAATTTTTTAAATTTTAAAGCTAATTCATAATTAGATATTTTAATAAAATTTTTTGTACTAAAAGGTATAATTATACCATAGAGATCATAATGTTTATATTCTGTATCAGATTCCGTATTGCCATTTGCATCTGTAGAACTTTCCTCCTCTTCGTCAATATAATGAAAGTGAAAATAATGGTATATTAGTTTTTTTCTATATTCACCTTTAATATATTGGATTAATTCTCTAGAGTAATTTCCCAGTTGAAATATAACAAACCTGTTTTTAAAACATTTAAATAATTTTTTTTTGTCGCTTCTGTCAAAAATAAGACCATTATCTAAAACTACTTTTTTTAAACTAATTAAGTCTGAGATTTTTTTTGTGCATAGGGTTGTTTTAAAAAACCACCAACCACATATAGAAGCAAATATCACATAGCTCATCACAATCCAAAAAAAATACTTTAATACACCAAAAGTTTTTCTAGACATCAAAAATGCCAGCAACCACAAACCAACAAAAATTAACCCAACAATAGTCATGTAATTTTTACCTAGTTTTTCATTTTTAAATTTTAAATTTAAAAGTTTAATAAATTTAAACACATCAAAAAGATCTTTCAAATTATTTGCTGATTCAATTTTTACTTCTATAGCCCCTATATCTTTTTGCGATGAAGTATTTTTCATTGTAAATCGATTTAATATTTTCCCTTCCAAAGTAATTTTTTTATTCACTGGCTAGTGCTCCATGTTTTGATTTATTTTGGAACTCTTTAATAAAAAACTTATTTGATCCACATTTGTTCTTCTTGCATAAATTTCAACTGATCACCGTTTGAAATATTATCTTTCGGCATTCTTTTAGAGATCTCTTCATTAAATTCTGTTTTATTTTGGTCAAAATTATTTTTTTTATTAGATAAATCAGATGTAACCTGATCTTTTTTACTATCATCAAACATAATATCATTGCCACTATTTGTTACAAATGAATGGTCTTTTTTAGGCGCTTTTGTGTTTATATTTTTATTTAGATCGTTAAATGCATTATCTAAATCAACCCTATCTCTTATTTCATGTGTAGCAAAGTACTCTACTGCTTTTTTAGTTCTTTGTTCTTGAAAACTTTCTAAAAATTCTTGCTTACGCTCAGCAAGAGGACCATTGGTTGAATCTATTATACTGGCCGCTGTATCATAACCTATTCGTCCATTAGCATTTGTAGCTGGACTATTAGCCACATAATCTAAAAAATCTTGTGTCTTAACAGTTTTAGCATCATAATTACTGCTTTCTAATAAACTTGCAGCTTTACCAAGTCTTTCTGACTTTTGCATATGTGCCGACATACTTTCGCGTAATAAACTAGATTGTTCGTATGAATTACTAATTTGTGTTTGTAAAGATTTTTCTTTTGATTGCGTTTCATTAAAACTTAACCCTTGTACGGCTCTAGTTATAGAATCAAAGTTTTCTTTATAGCCTTCGCTTTTAGCAAATTCGCTTATATCGTCTGCGGTGTAATTAACACCTGCAGATCCTTTTAATTTTGCTTTAATACCACCCAAGTTTAGTAGTTTAGTAAATCCGCCTAGACCTATAGAAGCTTCTAGAGCTGCTGATCCTGAAATTCCAAACTTCTTTTGCAGCTTATCAGAAAAATCTATGGCATTTTGTAAAGTCTGGTTATTGCTAAAAGATTCATCTTTAGATTGCGTTAGGGTATTAGAATCACTATTAGAAAGCCTATTAAGCAGATCTGCAACATCCCGTTGGGTATTAGCTACTTGTTTAGAATAATCAATGCCTTTGCTATCCATAAGAGATTTTTCTTGTTGAGCATGTTTGTTTAATTGCATGCCTAAATGATTGCTGTCAGTTAAATCGGTGCTAAAAGTAGAGACTGTTCTGCCTTGTCCGGCTAAATAGATACTTCCTTCTGGGTTAGTAATTTTCATGGCACCAGAGCTAAGGTTTCTAGAAAATTGTCCAGATTGAAAATCAGAGTTGGTGTTATATTTATAAGCTGACATGGTCTGAAGACTAGTGTTACCTTGACTATAGTTACCAAGAGAAATATTGCCGGAAGTCTTGTCAGCCGCAGCATTGCTAATAGAGCTACCAACTGCACTGCCAAGATGACTTGCTAATTGTACAAAAGCAGATACCCCTCCTTTATTAATTAACATAAAAGATATATAAGGAACACTTAAAGACAACCAACCAGCCAACGCTGTAATATCCGTATGTAAATCAATTAATGCTGCAGAATTGCCGCGAGTTAAACCCAAGTCTCCTAATATTCCTCTAGATTGGTAATGACCATATAAAGACATAATAAAATTTAAAATTGCATACAGCGGTGCCCACAGCTGGATCCAACATATACCTTGAAAATAATAGCCTAATACTTTATAACCGGCAGGTAAGAATATTAAAACATATACAAAAACAAATGAACCATAAATTAATGCTTCAAAAACCGCTCGCATAACGATCAATGATTCTTCGGCCATAAGACCTGCAATTTGGTAAGAGTTTCTTTGCTGTAAGGTGGCTTTGGCCATAGCATAACTATCGCCTAATTGACTGGCTTTTTTAGCTGGAGCTTCCCTTAAAACGTGGATCATCATTTGTTGTTTTAAGATCTCAATAGCGTTATCAGATGTTCCGCCAAACATTCTATAAGATTGAGGCAATTTGCTAATAAAGGCATCTCTTGCCGATTGTGCAAGATAATGTGGCTCTCCCATTCTTTTGTGTCCAAACAATCTTAATCCATGAGTTGTAGCTGTTTTTCCAATTACTTCATTCCATTTATCATTTAATAAACTTGCACCTTCCTTGCAGGTTAAGATTTCATTGCGAGTTTCATCTTTATATAAAAACCCTAAAATAGACGATGCATTACTAGATACTAATTTCCATATATCTTTAGTTTCACGCAGCGTCTTTAATGTATACTTTCTACCAATCATAGCATCGTATACTACGCATTGTTGCACAAACTTATTTAAATTAGCATTAAAAGTAGGATCCTCAACTCTTACTTCTTGTAACTTTTTAATCAGCTTAGATCCAAATAAAGAGCCGGTATCAATATACTTAAAATAACTAGGGCTGCCTGGTACCATAAATACCGATTCAAGCTTTTCTGTTATGTTGTGTCCTATACCACTAAAAGATGATGCCCCAACTGCTAGGATTAACGGTACATTATCCACATTTTTACCAACAGCTCCATAAGAAATCGGATCTTTAATATGGATGGTAGCTTTTGGTCCAATAACCACAAATGATGCAATCGCAAACCACGCAAACCAGGTGATCCCGGGAGTAAGGCTGTTTCTAATGTACATTAAAATCACTGCCCAGCTAACGCCAAAAAGTGATACCATACGTATTACGTTGGTTGAAATACCGTTGTCACCGTTAGATACTAACATAGCAACAAAATTAAATATGTAGTATAAATATTCTCCACCCCCATAACTATAGATCGTATGCATTATAAGATCTCCTCATTCATAAATAGATCATGTAATTGTTTTTCTATTTGGCTAGTGCGTTCAATTACTCCTAAAGTCGTGTTTAATTGTGCAAACAGTCCATGGCGTTTTTGATAGATTAATTTTCTTACCTGATTTATACCAACTGCAAAATCTTTAAACGGCTCCCCAGTTAACTGAACCGATTGTAATTTAATAGCAGCATAAGCTGTTAAATCCACGACTCTGGTTAAGTATCGTAGTACTATGTCGTATGCCACAACTTCTGCTATTTCATCAGCAGAAATTGGTGCTTGCCCTTCTTTAAAAGCACTTTCTACTGCAATAATTTTTAATATAGGAAAATATGTTGAATTAACAAAAGATTTTTCATTTTCATCAATCGCTCCATCCACTAAAACTTTGTGCGAAATTTTATTTATATATTCTTGTACTTTATGTAAAATTGCCGACTCTTTTGGAATGGTAATAGAAACGGATGTAGGATTTAAACATTCATCAGAGCCTGTTTTATCGCATCTGTAGACTTCAGCACTGCCGCCATGAACTAAAGCTCCTATTAATTTATCGTTTGAGGCCAACGGCATAAGGTACTCAGAATTAAATTGCTTACCGTGTTTTTTAGTAATAATGCTGCCAGAAATTGACATAAACAATTCTGCAAGATTTCTGTCTCCATTAAACATTTTAGAATTATTCAATGCTTTCCAAGCAAGATTATATTCGTCACCCAATAAATCTTTAAAACCATCATTATTTTTTCCACTATTAATGGATGCACTTTGTCCATCAGCTCCGCAGCCTTGACGAGCAGCCGCATAATCGGAAAACCTATTTTTAGCAATGCCAATAGATTCACATAAAGTATTCGAGGTTGCTTGAGATTTAGGTAAAACTCCACCTAATAAAGAGGATGCTGCATTACAGGAGTTAATATTTAAACTATTCATATCTTGAATAGCTCCCATTAATTGATCTAACACGCTTTTCAATTGTGGGGCTGCGGTTTGCATAGCAACCTGAATACCAAAAGCTATTGATTGCTTACCTATATTATTCATAAGCGCTAAAAATTGCTCTTTATTAATAAAAGAAAATGCTCCACCAAAAAGATCAATAGATCCACAACCAAATGAAAAATTAGGAGGGATCGCCTCAAACATATTAGCGTTTTCAACGTTAGATCGAGAAATTAAGCTGCCACCGGAATAGTAGCCACCTTGTTGGTTGCTAAAAGAATTAGGCCTCGTCACATTATTAGCATAACCTAAATTATCAAAAAATTTATTTAAATCACTCTCGATCCCGGCGACTGTCATAGAACTATA
>SESG01006777.1_pt1 | contig 10969 bp, 8 predicted proteins | sample 3171421 | NCBI WGS metagenome assembly SESG01 (sample SAMN10866946, study PRJNA518727) | freshwater metagenome | biome: subpolar coniferous forest; feature: holomictic lake; material: water; isolation source: holomictic Lake 227, 6 m and 8 m depth | place: Canada: near Kenora, Ontario | collected... | reverse complement strand
GCACAGAAAAAGCCGGTCTGGCTGAAGTCTCTGAACTCGATCTGGTAAGGCATTTTACCAACCTTTCGCGACGCAATTTTTCAGTGGATACCAACTTCTATCCGCTCGGTTCCTGTACCATGAAATACAACGCCAAGGTGCTGGAAAACGCTGCTGCCCTGTTTGCGCCCTTCCATCCGATGACAGCGCTGCTGCCTGGTGGCGAGGATTTCTGCCAGGGAACGCTGGGCATGCTGTACGATATGGGGCAGATGCTGGCTGATATCACTGGTATGGATGAAGTCACCACCCAGCCGCTGGCCGGAGCCCATGGCGAGATGACCGGTATAATGCTGATTGCTGCTTATCACGCTGCCAAAGGGAACAAAGCAAAAAAGAAATATGTGGTTGTACCTGATTCATCACATGGTACCAATCCCGCCTCGGCTGCAATAGCCGGATATGAAATTATTACCGTACCGACCGCTCCCTACGGTGACATGGATCTGGAACTGTTTAAGAAGGCAATGACTGACGAAGTGGCAGCGGTCATGATGACCTGCCCCAACACACTTGGCCTGTTTAACCCTCACATCAAGGAGATCAGCGACATTGCCCATTCTCATGATGCTCTGATGTACTACGACGGCGCCAACCTGAACGCTATTATGGGCAAGGTCAAGCCGGGAGACGTCGGTTTCGACGTCATTCACGTCAATCTGCACAAAACCTTCGGTACTCCACACGGCGGCGGCGGTCCAGGTTCCGGTCCGGTAGGGGTTAAGAACGCTCTTATTCCGTTTCTGCCACAACCACGTATTATCATGGACGAAGATGGCAAACTGCTGCTGGAAACTACCAATCCCGGGACTATCGGGCGTACGGCAAACTTCTTCGGTAACTTCGGGGTGATGGTAAAGGCATATGCCTACATTATTATGCTCGGCCGCGAAGGATTGATTCAGGTTTCTGAGCAGGCGGTGCTGAATGCCAATTACATCAAGGAAAAGTTGAAACCTTACTACGATCTTCCATACGACATGATCTGTATGCATGAGTGTGTTTTTTCCGCATCAAAGCAATTGGAGCATGGTGTTCACGCCATAGACATCGCCAAATTTTTAATTGATAAAGGATATCACCCTCCTACTGTATATTTTCCGATGATAGTCAAGGAGGCAATCATGATCGAGCCGACCGAGACCGAGAGCAAAGCCACTATGGATGCTTTTATCGAGGTGATGATAGAAGCGGCACAAACAGCCGAAAATAACCCGCAGGCACTGCTTGACGCACCTTTAACTATGCCGATATCGCGGCTGGACGAAACCAAGGCTGCCCGTGAGCAGAAGGTCTGCTGTATTTGTTGAGATGCGTTTTACTCACTGAAACAAAGATGCCACCATGAATTGTAAGTCACCAAACTGGCGCCTCATCGTGACCCCCCCGCTTTCCGGAGCGGAGAACATGGCTATTGATGAGGCGCTGCTGCGTTCATTTGATCCGGCTATTTCACAGCCGGTTTTGCGACTGTATGGCTGGTCGCCACCGGCGTTGTCGCTAGGTCGCTTTCAGAAGGCAGATGAAGTACTCGATCTGGAACGCTGCCATGCCGAGAGCGTTGCGGTCGTGCGCCGGGTTACCGGCGGCGGCGTGATTTATCATGCTGATGAACTGACCTATTCTCTGGTCTGCTCACCGGGTCAGATACCTTCTGCTGTCTCCATTAAAGACTCCTTTCGCGTGCTAACAGGTTTTCTGCTCTCCTTCTACCGGACGTTGGGGATTGATGCCGCCTATGCTGTTGATGCCGTGCCTGAAGGAGCCCGCCTGGGTGAACGCACCGCCTTCTGTTTCGCCGGTAAAGAAAGTTTCGATATTATCTCGGGTGGTCGCAAGATTGGTGGTAACGCTCAGCGGAGACTTAAAGGCGTCATTTTTCAGCATGGCTCTATTCCACTACAGAACCGTGCCATAACGGGATTGACGTATATGCGGGATCAGTCTCCCGAACATGCCGTGTGGGCAGCAAGTATGGCTGAATATGGCGTTACTGCTGACAGAATCAGCCTGGAAAGTTGCATAGTGTCTGCGTTCCGTGGATATTTTGCAGTGGCGTTGAATAATGATTCACTGTCTAAATCGGAATTGGCGGATAGAGATAAACTGCTGTTCAGCAAGTATTCCGGGGATCTTTGGAATCTGGAAGGGGTAGATGGATGAAAATAGTGCGTAAGCCGGAATGGCTGAGAAAAAAAGTCAATCCGGGTGACCAGAATGAGATGCGTCAGTTACTGGGAGAGCTGCGGTTGAATACGGTCTGCCAGCAGGCACTTTGCCCAAACATCTCGGAATGCTTTGCCTGTGGACAGGCCACGTTTCTCATTCTGGGGAAAAATTGCACTCGTTTGTGCAGTTTCTGCAACGTGGAGAAAACTTTGCCACTGCCGGTAGATAATGATGAGCCGGGAAGGATTGCCGAAGCGATTGCCCGCCTGAAACTGTCCCACGTGGTCATTACCAGTCCGACCCGTGATGATCTTCCTGATGGCGGTGCGAAGATCTATGCGGCGACGGTCGCTGCTATCCGGTACATGTCTTCAACAACCCGGATCGAGTTGCTCATCCCTGATTTTCGGGGGGACGCGGCAAGTCTTGAGGCAGTTACGGCCTCACGCCCTGATATCATTGCTCACAACGTCGAAACTGTACCTCGCCTTTATCAGATTCGCAGTGGCGCCGATTATGAACGCTCGTTACAGGTGCTGAGGGCTTGTGCCATGTTTGCGCCTGATATTCGCACTAAGTCAGGCATCATGTTGGGAATGGGTGAAGATAAAGCAGAAGTGCTACAGGTGCTGCGCGAACTTCGTGGTGCGGAATGCGACTATCTAAGTATTGGCCAGTATCTGGCCCCCAGCCGCCAACATTATCCGGTTCAGGAGTACGTTGCACCGGAACGGTTCGAATCGCTCCGGATACAGGCACTGGAGATGGGGTTCAGTCACGTGGAAAGTGGTCCCTATGTACGAAGTTCATATCACGCGGGAAAATATGTATGAAGCCGTTTATCGCCACGTCAGTACAAAGGCCCGAAGTTTGCCGCCTTTATCTTCGCGGTAATACACCACATTGATGTTTTCTGCTATTTTTCCCCGCTGAATTTGGTACCCCTCTTTTTTTTCCGTGGTATAGCTGCTGAAAACGGGGTTTTGGGTTGCCTGATGAAGAGCTCGATTCAAAAACGGCTCTGATAGACCTCGCCAACCTCTGTCAATTACCTGGATGGCCTTTATTCCCTGCCCCTCCCTCAGTACTTTGAACTCTGTCACTTGTCCCCTATAGAGTTCCCAGCCGGGATTGGCCACTCCGAACTTTTTGTCGACACCATTAACAGGTATAAAGCGAGGAAGGGACATCAATCTTGTGCTTGCCGGAGCGGTCACAGGAGCGGGTTTCTGCTCACGATTTTCAGAAATTGCTGATAGCACCGATCTGTCACTTATGGGTTCCTGGGGCCTGGATACCGGGGGAGGAACGACAACTGCAGCAGGAGCGATTTGTGCTGGTCCAGGTGCGGGTGCGGGTGCTACTGGAGCAGGTGTCTGGGCGGCAGGTTTCTGAACTGCAGCTGGAGCGGGTATAGTCGCCGCAATGTTCTGCTTGGGCGGTGCTTTTTGCTGCTGCAAGTATGTTACGCCGACGACTGCTATGATAACCGGCGCCAACCATAATAGAAACATCCCTTTTTTTGATCTGGGTTTTCCTGTTTCCACCGTCTCGATCTCTTCGGCATTTCTGGCAGGTATGACAGCAGGAGTATCCTGTTCGAGTGTTATAGGCTCAGGTGTGGTGCTGACAGCACTGTCGAAGGAGATATTGAAATCTGAGTAAACCGATAGGCGCTGCGACGGAGCGTACGTAATTCCCAGCTCCTCCAAAGATGGTTCGGTGATAGCCGGAGTGGCAACAGGAAAATTTAATCTGGTATCATTCTGTTGCGGTATAACGGCCCCGGAAATCGGTACGGAATCGAGCAGGGCGGATGATTCAGCGCCACTCACCGGTTGAGGTGCCCCGTCGACTGCAGCGAGGGATTTTGCTGGGTCAGGTAACCCGCTTTTTTTATGTTTGCCCGGAAGTTCGGCAATCAGACTCCGTATATCAGATAATAGCTGATTATCATCTGCTGAAGTATTCAGCCACCCCTGATACGGCTTCAGCGCAGCATCGTTTATTTCTGCTGGCGAAGCCATTAGCACAAAACGCGATCTCTTGCGGCCGAGCTGTTTTTTAAGGTGCATAAGCAGAATCTCAGCCGAGAGGCCGGATAAGTGTGTCTGAACAAAGACAATATCAGGCTTCTCAATGGTGATCTCTTCACCACCCTTTTCCAGGTTATTCACGATGCGGAGGCGAACGTTTTTGTCATCAGCCAATCGACCGAAAATTTTGCGCAGACGTGCAACATCAGTGATTAACAGCAGATTATTCACAGGAACCTCCCCCATCGGAAAATGACACATTGTACGGGATTGAAGTGCGTTAATCAACAGTTATGCTTACCAATTTAGGCCAAGAGATGTGAATGATGCTTTTAGTTTGACAAAACAGTGCTGTGAAAATTATTATCAGAAGATTCGGATTCGATGTCAACTGGGGGAATAATGAGCAAAACGTTCAAATTAGCGGTTCTGGCTGGCGATGGCATAGGCCCTGAAGTTATGGCCGAAGCACTTAATGTTCTTGATGCGGTAGAGAAAAAATTTGATGTAACCTTTACACGCACTCCTGCCAATGTTGGTGGAGCGGGCATTGACAATGAAGGTAAGGCGCTTCCGCAGAGTACTATTGATATCTGTAAAGCTTCAGATGCCATACTGTTTGGCTCGGTCGGCGGCCCAAAATGGGAAACTCTGCCACCAGATGAACAGCCGGAACGTGGTGCCCTGCTGCCGCTCCGGAAGATATTCGGCTTGTATGCAAACCTGCGCCCGGCCATCATTTTTCCCTCACTGACTGGAGCATCGTCGCTTAAAGAAGAGGTGATCGGCGGTGGATTCAATATACTTGTTATTCGTGAGCTGACCGGGGGCATCTATTTTTCCCAGCCAAAAGGTATTGAAGGGGTCGGTCGCGAACGGATCGGAGTAGATACCATGCGCTATAGCGTTCCGGAGATAGAGCGAATTACCCATGTTGCTTTTCAGGCAGCCAGAAAACGTGACAAAAAAGTATGCTCGATTGATAAGGCCAATGTACTATCAACTTCGGTACTTTGGCGTGAAATTGTCATCGGTATTGCCAAAGAATATCCGGATGTTGAATTGACCCATATGTATGTAGACAATGCTGCCATGCAGCTAGTCAAGTGGCCGAAGCAGTTCGATGTAATTCTGTGCGAAAATATGTTTGGTGACATTCTTTCCGATGAAGCAGCCATGCTGACCGGTTCGCTCGGAATGCTTCCTTCGGCATCTTTGGCAGAGGGTTCCTTTGGCATGTACGAGCCATCCGGTGGCTCTGCGCCGGACATTGCTGGCCAGGGTATTGCCAACCCCATTGCCCAGATCCTTTCGGCCGCGATGATGCTGAAATTTTCCTGCGGCATGCTGGAGGCTGCTGATGCCATTGACAATGCTGTAGCAAAGGTACTTGATCAGGGCTATCGTACAGCAGACATCTACCAGAAGTCGGTTGGCGAAAAGCTGGTGAACACGAAAGAAATGGGCGCTGCCATAATCGCGGCATTATAGAAATCTGCAAATTAACGAAAACAATTAGAAAAGGAATTATATTATGAAAGTTGGAATCGTCGGATGGCGCGGTATGGTTGGTTCGGTTCTTATGCAGCGGATGCAGGAAGAAAACGATTTTGCCCTTGATTTTGAACAGGTGTTTTTTACGACGTCTCAGGTTGGAAAGCCGGCGCCTATGAATGCCGGTACCTTGAAGGATGCCTCGGATATCGCCGAGCTCAAAAAACTTGACGTGATTCTCACCTGCCAAGGTGGCGACTACACTAAGGCTGTTCATCCAGAGCTGCGCAAGCAGGGATGGAATGGCTACTGGATTGATGCCGCCAGCACTCTGCGCATGGAGGACAACGCTGTCATCATCCTTGATCCGGTTAACCGGGATGTTATTGATACAGCACTGGCAAAAGGGGGAAAAGATTTCATAGGTGGCAATTGTACGGTCAGCCTTATGTTAATGGCTTTGGGCGGATTGTTCCGTGCCGGAGTTGTTGAATGGATAAGCTCCATGACTTATCAGGCAGCAAGCGGCGCCGGTGCTCCAAATATGCGTGAACTGCTATCACAGATGGGAGTCTTAAATAGCGTTGTAGCAGAGGAGTTGAAAAATCCGGGATCTGCAATTCTTGAAATTGACAAGAAGGTCACTGCCACCCTCCGTGATGGTTCTCTGCCGACCAAAGAGTTTGGTTTCCCACTGGCAGGAAATGTACTTCCCTGGATTGACCGCGAGGTCGAGGATGGCCAAAGCCGTGAAGAGTTGAAAGGTTTTCAGGAAACTAACAAAATCCTGGGCACGTTGATTCCGATTCCGGTAGATGGTCTTTGTGTCCGTGTTGGCGCCATGCGCTGCCACAGTCAGGCTTTGACAATCAAGCTGAACAAAGACCTGCCGATTGCCGAAATCGAAAACCTGATCAAAAGTGATAATCAGTGGGTCAAGCTGATCCCCAACACCAAGGCGGAGTCTCTTAACGGGCTAACCCCGGCGGCTGTTTCAGGGACTCTGACCGTTCCAATCGGCCGAGTACGTAAGATGAAAATGGGGCCACAGTATCTATCCGCGTTTACCTGTGGCGATCAGCTCCTGTGGGGTGCTGCAGAACCACTCCGCAGGATGCTGCGTATTTTGTTGGAGAAATAAACGATCACCTCTGAATTATTTTGTATTGAGTTAGCGCCCCGAATGGGGCGCTTTCAGTTTGTATTTATTTTCTCTCTGAGCCAGGTTAAATCATATGAAATTACAAGCAAAACCAGAACTACTCGCCCCGGCCGGATCACTGGAATCCTTTTTTGCCGCTATTGAAAAAGGCGCTGATGCCGTATATGCCGGCCTTCAGGACTTTTCCGCCCGTGCCCGTGCCAAAAACTTTTCGCTGGCACAAATGGAGCGGATGCTAGCCTACGCCCACGGGCAAAACCGGAAGATTTACATCACTCTAAACACTTTAGTGAAGGAAAAGGAACTGCCACAACTGGTTGACACGCTGGCGGCTCTTGCTGGAATGAGGGTAGATGGCGTGATTCTACAGGATCTGGCCGTTGCCAGACTGATTCGCAATCACTTCCCAACCATACCGCTCCATGCATCAACCCAGATGACGATCCACAACACTCCAGGTGTCAAAATGCTGGAGGAGCTTGGCTTTCAGCGAGCCGTGCTTGCGCGTGAACTGGCGGTTGATGAAGTTGCTGCTATTGTCGCTGCCACACCCGTTGAAATTGAATGTTTCGTTCATGGAGCGCTCTGCTTCTCAATATCGGGGCAATGTTTTTTCTCCTCGCTGCTTGGTGGTCACAGTGGTAATAGAGGGCGCTGCGCCCAGCCATGCCGACGTCTTTATAACCATCGTGGTAAAGAGGGGCACTACTTTTCTACAAGTGACCTGTCGGCAATTGACCTTATCCCTGATATGGTCAAAGCGGGAGTGAAATCGCTGAAAATTGAAGGTCGCATGAAATCCGCCGAGTATGTTGCCTCTGTTGTTGAAGCCTACCGTACCGTGCTTGATGCACCGGAAAAAACGCACAAAGAGGCATTGACTGTTGCCAAGGGGATTTTGAAATATTCCTTTGGCCGTACTCCGACCAAGGGCTTTCTGGCATCACAGCAGCCGGATGACATCGCAAACCCCTGGCAGAAGGGTGGTACCGGTCGTTTTATCGGCCAAATAAAAAGTATCAAGGGCAAAAATCTGGTTTTTGAAACCAGAGACAGTCTTCATGTGGGAGATCGGCTTCGGGCACAGCCCAAAAGCGACATGGCCGGCCAGGCCTGGACCGTAAGGGAGCTGCTTTTCAATCGCAAGAAGAGCATGGAGGCGCCCGCTGGAAGTTTGGTAGAGGTTGAGACTCCCTTCAGCTTTTCAGTAGGTGATTCGATCTACAAGGTTTCTTCTAAAGAGGCATATAATCTGAGTGATAATGCATGCCAGCGCAGACTTGAAGGGAAACACGGGGACAAGCTCCCATGCCGGCTGAGGCTGAAACTCGTTCCCCCCCCCGCTACGGATGAAGAGCAGAAAAGTGGCTATCTACTCAAGGTCTCCGCAGAAGTTAACGGCTTGTTCCATGACTTTAGTTTCCCGCTTGGCCAGCTAGAACCGGCCCGCAGTGGTGACATGCAAGCCGTTTTGTTCGGCCAGTTTTCAAAATGCGGAGAAACAACATTTCAGCTAGAGTCACTTGAAGCCCCCGATTTTCCGGCTATGTTGATTCCATCGGCGCTGTTTAAGGATCTTCGCCGTCGGTTTTACCAACAGTTATTTGAAGTCTCTTCGGCGGTTTTCCGGGAAGAGCTTGCAGCTGCTCGCAAGGGAGCACTTCATGAGCTGAAAAAAGTACAGGTAGGTAAGCCACGGTCGGCAGCACGCGAGTCATTGGCCGTAGTAATGGCCGAAGCAAAAGAGTGGCGATTTCCACTCCAAAATGGCGCTGACGCAACACTATTGCCACTCTCAAAAGCGGTAATTCATCAGATAGCATCAACAGTTCCACGTATGATTGGTTCGCAAGAGCGCATTATCTGGCAGCTCCCGTTTATCATTTTTGATCGTGATATGCCTCTGTATCGCGACGCGCTCCGCACCTTATACAACGCGGGCTTTCGCCGTTTCGAGGCTGCTAATCTATCACATTTTGAACTGTTACGCTGTTTTCAGGATATACGTATTTCAGCCTGGCATCGTTGCTTTTCACTCAACAGTCAGGCGCTGGCTGCCTGGCGAGAGCTTGGCGCTGAAGCCGCAACTCTCTATCTGGAAGACGATAGCAGTAACATTACGGAGCTGCTCTCAGCAGGCATTGATATCGAACAGCGGATGCTGGCGTATTCTCCATTACCTGTTATGACCACAAAAATCCGCATCAAAGATGTACATGCCAATGCCCCGCTTCGTTCCGATAGAGGTGAAACATATCGAGTCACAAGCCATGACGGCTTACAAACAATCACCTCCTCACTGCCATTTTCTCTTACCGCACGGCATAGTGAATTGCTGCAGAAGGGGTGCGCTTCGTTTGTAGTAGATCTTAGCGAAGAACCACGCGAAAGATGGAGTGAAATTATTGCTGCATTCAAATCCGGCAGGGCGCTTTCCGGTACTACCGAATTCAATTATACTGCGGAGCTGGTCTGAATGAATATCATACTTGCTATCTTTCTGCAGGGGCTGTTACTGACGAATATTGCCTGCGCCGGTAGGACGGTGGAGGGCATGGTGAAGGCGGTTTATGATGGTGATACTGTTGTATTGCTAACCCGTGAAGACAGTAAACTCAAGGTGAGGTTATACGGGATTGATGCCCCCGAAACAAAGAAACCCAACAAACAGGGACAGCCATACGGTGATATTGCGAAGCGCACGCTGATGTATAAAATAATGGGTCGCCGCGTGACTGCAGAAATTATGGACATCGACCAATACAAGCGGGCTGTCGCGGTTATCCGTTATGAGGGGAAAGACATCAATCGCGAAATGGTGTCGGAGGGTATGGCGTGGGCTTACCGCCAGTATCTGCACGGGGCTTATGCATCGGAGTATATCGGAGCGGAAAGTCTGGCTTGTTCACGTCGCGCCGGGCTATGGCAAGAGTCTAACCCGAAACCACCATGGGAGTTCAGGAATGGGCCTAAGGGGATGAAAAAACATTCAAAACACTGGTGGTGGTGATTTTATTGAAATCCGATTGGCAGAGTTAGCGTCGGTATTTTTTTATCATGTCAAGGATGTGTTTAACCCTGGAAACAACCCGCACAGGTTGAACCGGTTTGGGAATAAAATCACTGAATCCGAACTCAAAAGCTTTCTGCTCATCCTCGGTCGACGCTTTGGACGTCAGCATAATAACGGGAATATCGGATGTCATAGGGTTGGCTTTGATGGCTCTCAGTAAGCCATACCCATCCATGCGTGGCATTACTGAATCAGTTATAATGAGCTTGGGGCGCTCTGATATGGCGATCTTTAACCCATCCAGTCCATCACTGGCAAGCAGCACCTTATAACCTTCCTTCACAAGTGCCATCTGGATGATCGTGGCAACCGGCGTGGAGTCTTCTACCACCAGGATAGCTTCTCCGCACTCTGAACTGCTTTTTAGGTAATGAACCGAGATGGCATCTAATATTTCTCTGCGAGTGGCAAGAACAGGAACCACCTGAAGCCCGGTAATGCGACTCAGCGTTTCCATTGTTTCCAGATCAAAGGGGTCAGTGATTGCAACCGCAAGCATGGAGTCTTTTTGTTTCAGGGGAAAAACCAGCTTCTTCATGGCAAAGTCGGATGGCAGCATATCGAGCAGTTCTTTAGAGTACGAGTGCCCGACAAAATTTTTGATCGTCTTGAAGTTGAACTGTTTTGAAAGGGCGTCTACAAGCTCTCCTTCGGTAATAACCCCCATCTCTTCGAGCACGATACCCAGGCGTTTTTTGTCGAGTTTCTGGCGTTCCAAAGCCCGTTCGAGCGTTTTATAGCTGATAATCTCAGCTTCTACCAGAATATCGCCCAAATGCTTCATACAGCCCACCTTTAAAGTCCGACTCGACACAACTCTTTTATATCATACAACAGATAGGTTCACACAGCATTTTCAGAAACCAATAGTCTGCGTCAGTCGTAAGAAACTATTTCGGCGCCAGATAACCGATACGGATCCCGCCCCAGTGTTTGTTATTTATTACAAGAGGTTTTGACATATCATTTAAAATTTCACCGGTGTCACGTCGATAG
>SESG01019993.1_pt1 | contig 10975 bp, 8 predicted proteins | sample 3171421 | NCBI WGS metagenome assembly SESG01 (sample SAMN10866946, study PRJNA518727) | freshwater metagenome | biome: subpolar coniferous forest; feature: holomictic lake; material: water; isolation source: holomictic Lake 227, 6 m and 8 m depth | place: Canada: near Kenora, Ontario | collected... | reverse complement strand
TCATAAACGACAAGTTTTCAGGCCGTTCAAAAGGTTTTGGATTTGTTGACATGCCCAATAGCAGTGAAGCTCGTGAAGCCATTGAATCAATGAATGACAAAGATTTTAAAGGCAGATCCATAAAGGTAAACGAGGCAAGACCCCGTGAAGAGAGACCTGAAAGAAGAGAGCGCTATTAAGCTGCGAAGGGTTTAAATTTGCAGGTCATTTTTACCAAAAGCCAGACAGCATCCTTGGAGTGTCTGGCTTTTTCTATGCCCGCCAAAAAGTGACGTTCCGGTCAGGGCTTGACCAGAAATACACCAAGATCCTGAAGAAGGGCCTGCAAGTCCTCCTCATGTTCAACCTCATCCTGCAAAATCTGTACGGCAAGATTATAGGTAACCGGATCCTTGAGTCCAATCTCCCCTATAATGCTGTTATAAGCGTTTATGGCGCACTGCTCTCCGGCAATATTCTGCTCAAGTATCGTTTTCACAAAGGGATCATCGGGAGGGGCATAACCGCAGTTTGACCAGGTAAACCAGTCGTGAGGGTTGGTAATGGGTGTCCCGCCAAGCTGAATGATCCTTGTCGTCACCATCCCTGCGTGCCGGAGTTCATCTGCGGCATGCTGCAAGAGTTCAGCAATCACCGCATCCTTCATCGGACCCTGCACCACTTTTGAACCAAGCCAGTACTGATAATAGGCAAGCCACTCATCGGCAAAGGCTCTGTTGAGCAGCTCAAGTACACGGGGCAGACTCTCCCCGACAATTTCACGACCTCTGGTACCCATAAAAAGCCTCCATTTAATAATCGTTCATTCAAGCGTTCTATTTCCTGTTACTAACAAGATCCCTGACAGCATCTGAAAGTGTCGGGTAACGAAAGGTAAAGCGCTGACTCTGCAAAAATCCCGGCAATACCTTCTGTCCTTTCACCGCATAACCACCGCCTTCACCCATCAGAAGACGAACCACAAACTCCGGTACCGACAGCAGGGCTGGTCGACCAAGAACCGCGCCAAGAGTGTTGGCAAACTCCTTCATGGAGACAGGTTGTGGAGTGACCAGATTTATTGGCCCGTGATAGGCCGGATTATCAAGCGCCTCAATGATGCAGGCAATCTCGTCGTCAACATGAATCCACGAAATACACTGCTGACCTGAACCAATCGGACCACCGGCAAAATATTGAAACGGGGCCATCATCTTCTGCAGCATCCCGCCTCTTGTCGAAAGCACAATCCCGGTTCTCAGCAGCACAAGACGTACCCCGGTATGCTCTGCTGCAAGCGCCTCTCTCTCCCAGTCAAAACAGATTTTTGCAAGAAAATCACTACCCGCCGGTGCTGACTCCGCAAGTTGTGGAGTATCACTACAGTGCTCGAAAGAGCCGTAGTACCCTATTGCTGATGACGAGATAAAAATCAGTGGTTTTTCCGCAGCACTCTTGATTGCCGCAGCAATATGCCGGGTACCAAGCACTCTTGAATCATAACACTCAGCCTTGTGAGCTTCACTCCAGCGACTATCAAGCAGTGGCTTTCCCGCAAGATGGATCACTGCCTTGGCGCCGCTGACAAAGCCAATCCACTCACCGGTCTCCATATCGGAATCCCACTTGACATAGGCTGCCGCACCCGGAATTTTGACGGAAGCCGATTCAGGTGAACGGGCAAAGAGCACAACACTCTCACCGCGTCCGATCAATTGCCGCGCAAGTTGAACGCCAATCACCCCGGTTGCCCCGGTAATAACAATATGGCCTCGCATAGAGATCCTCGGTTAATAATAAAGAGATATACTAATGGATCAATTCACACTTATCCTCTTCCGAACGGATAACCAGAGATAATAATTCCCAAAAATCCTTGTATAGAGGGAAACAGCAAACCCTTCACCTGAATACTTTTTTCGCCTACTCCACCGTAACTGATTTGGCGAGATTACGCGGGCGGTCAACATTGCAGCCCCGAAGTGTTGCAATATGATAGGCAAGAAGCTGGAGAGGAATGACCGTCAAAAGAGGCGTAATCGGACCGGATGCCTGTGGAATATAGATGACATGTTCAGCCAGACGAGCAATCTCCTGATCCCCTTCACTCGCAATGGCAATCACCCGACCCTTGCGACTGCGCACCTCCTCGATATTGCTGAGAATCTTGGTGTAGGTTGCATCACGGGTGGCAATAAAAATAACCGGCATATCCTCATCAATAAGGGCAATAGGACCATGCTTCATTTCGGCTGCCGGGTACCCTTCAGCATGGATATAGGAGATCTCCTTTAGCTTCAGAGCGCCTTCAAGAGCAACCGGAAAGTTGTAGCCACGACCAAGATAGAGGAAATTTTTTGCATCCTTGAAACGCTCGGCAATATCTCTGATCTGGCCGTCAAGCTCAAGAATACGGGAGGCTTTTTCAGGAATACCGGCAAGCTCTCTGAGGTTAAGTGCAATCTCATCATGCGAAATAGTCCTTCCCCTGCTGAGCGCCAGGGCAAGCATGTAGAGCATGATAACCTGGGCGGTAAAAGCTTTGGTTGATGCCACGCCAACTTCGGGACCTGCATGGGTGTACATGCCACAAAGGGTCTCACGGGCAATGGTTGAACCCACAACGTTGCATATTCCCACAACAAGGGCACCTTTCTCCCTGGCCGTACGGAGTGCTGCAAGGGTATCTGCCGTCTCACCTGACTGGGAGATCACAATAACAACATCATTGACACCGACTATCGGATTGCGATACCTGAACTCAGAGGCATAGTCGACCTCGACAGGAATACGGGCAAACTCCTCAATCAGGTATTCACCGATAAGCCCTGCATGCCAGCTCGTACCACAGGCACAGATAACAATGCGCTTTGCCTGCTTCAAACGGTCGAGATAATCCTCAATACCACCAAGAAAGACCCGTCCCTCCTCCGCACGCACGCGACCCCGCATGACATCATGCATGACGGCTGGCTGTTCAAAAATCTCCTTGAGCATGAAGTGTTCAAAGCCGCCCTTCTCTATTTTTTCAAGTGTAAAATCAAGTTCCGTAATAACCTTTTCCTGTTCAACATTCTCAATCGTCTTGACCGTATAGCCCTCCCTTGTCACAACGGCAAGCTCACCGTCGGAGAGGTAAACCACCTTGTTGGTATGTTCAACAATTGGTGCGGCATCCGAGGCAATAAAAAACTCACCGATACCAATGCCGATCACCAGAGGACTTCCTTTGCGGGCAACAACAATTTTGTCGGGCTCGCGGGAAGAGATGACACAAAGACCATATGCACCTTCGACATGACGAAGCGCATTACGGGTAGCGGACTCCATGTCAAGCGCAGGGGTTCCCTTCCATATCTGGTCAATCAGGTGGACAAGCACCTCGGAATCGGTATCACTGCCAAAGCAATAGCCCTGAGAAACAAGCTCCAGTTTCAGCGCCGAATAGTTTTCGATAATGCCGTTATGGATAATCGCAATATCACCTGAGCCATTCAAGTGGGGATGAGCATTGCTGTCGCTTGGTTCACCATGCGTCGCCCAGCGGGTATGGCCGATGCCAAGAGTTGCAGCACGCATCTCCTCAGTGAGCTCCGCCGTTGCTGCCTCCAGACCACTCACACTGCCTTTCTGCTTCATAACCGTCAAGTTGCCGTTCAGCAAGGCGAGCCCTGCCGAATCATAACCGCGATATTCAAGACGCTTCAAACCAGCAATAAGCAGCGGTGCAGCTTCCCGCCATCCTATATATCCAACAATTCCACACATCGTATTATTACTTTTAAAATCGTCATTTAGGGTCACAAGTCAACCCTTCCGAATCAACGGACAAAAAAACAAAGGCACTATATCCTATATGAAACGCGTCATCTCATCATGAATTTTCAACGCTTCTGAAGCTACCGCACGTTCATAATCATCAACACCTGAAAAGTGCCCTGAAGGATAGATCAGACTCCGGCTGACATTGATGATGGCACTTTGACGATTGCTGTCAACACCATGATTCACCGCCTCCTCAAGTGAGCCCCCTTGAGCACCTACCCCGGGAATAAGAAAAAAAAGAGCCGGGGCTTGACGACGAATATCACCAAGCAACGAGCTTTTGGTCGCTCCAACAACCACGCCGCCATTGCCATTCTGGCTCCAGGAGGTTGCCTTGTCAAGAACAGAGCGGTAGAGCGGTCGACCATCCTGCATCACCTGCTCTTCAAAATCTGCCGACCCCCCGTTCGAGGTAAGGCAGAGCACAAAGACAAGTTTATCCTTATAGGCAAAAAATGGCTCAAGGGAATCGGAACCCATGTAGGGTGCAACGGTCACAGCATCAAAAGACCAGTGCTCAAAAAAAGCCTCTGCATACATTTTGCTGGTATTACCGATATCAGCACGTTTTGCATCGGCAATCGTCATAACCGCATCAGGAATATGGCTGAGCGTCTGCTCCATATCCCGCAATCCGTTGATCCCTCTTGCTTCATAAAAAGCTGTGTTAAGCTTGTAGGCTATGGCAAGGTCAGATGTTGCCCTGATAACCGCACGGTTAAACTCAAGAACCGGACTATCATAGGCCGCAAAAACAGCAGGAATTTTCCCCGGATCGCTGTCCAGTCCGACACACAAAAGAGATCTCAACCTTGATATCCGGTCGTTTGCCTTATCCCGCGCTGCACTCATGAACTGCCCCCATCTATCGCTTTATAAAAAAGACTCCTTTCACACACTGAAACTGCAAAAAAAGCCACAGTAACAACCACTGCATCACGTTACACTGAAACTTATAGCTTCAGAAATACATTTCAAGTACAGAGTAATATAAAATATGTTTTCTTACGATATGCTTCATTAAATGGAAGAATCCCGTAAATTGAAGTTTGACTGAATTCTCGACCCATGAACGCTGTGAATGCTTCTGTAATTATAACCATGATTGTTGATTGATGGTAAAGAAACTGATTAAACCCTCAAATCCCTATAAAAACGAACCGGAAACCAATGTGCCACGGCCAAAGTTCTCGATAATTTATTACGTTGTCGTCGTTGCTCTTCTCATAGGAATAAACCTCTCTTTTTTCTGGTCGGGCTCTACACAGGAGATCCCCTATAGCGCTTTCCGCAAACTCATTGCAGAAAACAAGATAGAATCGGTAAAAATAGCACAGGAGAGAATCTATATCAAGCTCAAGCCGAGCGTCGAGAGTACAGTTACGCCAAAGGCTCCACAGAAGGATGAGCCCGGTTTTTTTGCACCTCGCACCTCATCAAAACAGGATGAGATCTATGTCAATACGGTTCGGGATGAATCGCTGATTGAACTCCTTGAGAGCAAGGGTGTAAAGTATCAGGGCGTACCAAGCAGTACATGGATCAGTGAACTGCTGCAATGGATACTCCCTTTTGGTCTTCTTATTGGCATCTATTTCTTTGTCTTCCGACGCATGGGCGCTCCCGGCTCCCAGTTCATGAACATCAGCAAAAACAAGGCTGCGCTCTATGAAAACCTGGATGAACACACCCGCATCACCTTCAAGGATGTAGCAGGACTGGATGAGGCCAAGGCTGAGGTCATGGAGGTGGTTGATTTTCTCAAGGATCCAAAAAAATACACCACACTCGGCGGAAAGCTGCCAAAAGGGGTGCTGCTGGTCGGCCCTCCCGGCACAGGAAAGACCCTTCTGGCAAAAGCCGTTGCCGGTGAAGCCGATGTGCCCTTTTTCAGCATCAGTGGTTCTGACTTTGTGGAGATGTTTGTTGGAGTGGGCGCTGCAAGGGTACGGGACCTTTTCAAGCAGGCAAAGGAGAAGGCTCCCTGCATCATCTTTATCGACGAAATTGATGCCGTCGGACGCAGCAGGGGAAAAGGTGCCATGATGGGCGCCAATGACGAGCGCGAAAATACCTTGAACCAGTTGCTTGTTGAAATGGACGGATTTGCAACCGACAAGGGGGTTATTCTGATTGCCGCTACAAACCGTCCTGACGTGCTCGATTCAGCTCTGCTGAGACCCGGACGTTTTGACCGACAGATCATGGTCGACAAGCCTGACCTGAAAGGACGCATTGATATCTTCAAGGTTCACACCAAAAAGCTTTCGCTTTCAGCAGACGTCAACCTGAAAACCCTTGCATCGCAAACTCCCGGATTTGCCGGTGCGGAAATTGCCAATACAGCCAACGAAGCTGCCCTGCTTGCCTCACGCCGCAACAAGCTCAGCATTGAGATGGAAGACTTTGAAGATGCCATAGAGCGCTGTGTGGCGGGACTGGAAAAAAAGAACAAGGTCATCAACCCGCGTGAAAAGCAGATTGTAGCCTATCATGAAGCGGGCCATGCCATTGTCAGTTGGATGATGCCTGAAAACGATCCCGTCCAGAAGATATCCATCGTTCCAAGAGGGATGAGCGCCCTTGGCTACACCATGAACATCCCCCTCGAAGATCGCTATCTCATGACGAAAACTGAGCTGCTTGCCCGGATCTGCGGCCTTCTCGGCGGACGCATCGCGGAGCAGATCATTTTCAGCGAGATCTCAACCGGCGCACAGAATGACCTTGAGAAGGTGACCAGCATCGCCTACAACATGGTGATGGTCTACGGCATGAGTGATAAACTCGGCAACCTCTCCTTCTTTGAGAGCAATAATCCCTATTACGGCAGCCCTGGCATTGATAAAAAATATGGAGAAGAGACCGCCCGACTGATTGACCGTGAGGTCATGAGCATTGTTGAGGAGTCGCGCATAAAAGTGGTTGAAATGCTGACCGTGAACCGGGAAAAGCTCGAAAAACTTGCAAGCGAATTGCTCTTGAAAGAGATGCTTCAGTACTCCCAGATTGAAGAGATTCTCGGAAAACGTCCTGAAGGGCTCTTTCCTGTTCAACCCGAAGAGGAGAGTGTTTTTCAAAGCGACCTGAGAAGCCCTGAAAAAACAGCCACAGAAGAGAGCACCGCCCAGCTCAGTGAGACTGAACAGGCTGAACTTGAGAGAGCCGTTGCCAAACTCAGAGAGATTCGAAAAATTCCGGAAAACTGAACAGCTTTTCTCCAGCTTATGAAAAAACGAGTCTGCATAATCGTTTCCGGTCTTGTTCAGGGAGTAGGCTTCCGAATGTTTATTGAGAGAAGCGCCAGAGAGCTTGGGCTGTGCGGATGGGTACGAAACAGAACGGACGGCACAGTCGAGATTGATGCAGAGGGCAGTGAGGAGGCTCTTGTTGAGTTGATCAATCTTGCAAAAAAGGGACCAGCACACTCAAGGGTCACCTTGATGAGGCAAGAGGAGAAGAGAGCGGAGGGGACTTTTGAAGATTTTACCGTTATCATGTAGAAAAAACAGCTTGGGAGAAAAAGAGTTTGTGCTCTCCCACACGCATGAATGCGGTCAGTTATATGATAAGAGGGGAAGTGTGGGTCCCGAGGGATTCGAACCCCCGACCTACTGGGTGTAAACCAGTCGCTCTAACCAGCTGAGCTAGGAACCCGCTAATGGGACGTAATGATAACACTATTTCTTCTGGAATACAAAATAAAATAACCCGTACCACCATGCAACCAATCTCCCTTAATTTGTAAGCCTGCACGAAAAAGCATAAATTCAGGCCGATCATTCACCAGTCAATCTGACAACATTTTTTCTTTATCCCTATGCGATCCATAGCCATCCTCGGCAGTACCGGCTCAATTGGCCTCAGTACCCTTGATGTTGTCAGGCAGCACCCGGAAAAATTCCGGATTACCGGCCTGGCGGCGGGTCAGGATCTTGTCCGTCTGGCAGAACAGATTGAGGAGTTTCAGCCTGAAGCGGTCTCCGTCAGGGACGAGGAGTTGGCAATAAAACTGCGTGCCCTCTGCGGAGCGTATAAACCGGAGATTTTGTTTGGTGTCGAAGGGGCCTCAGCCATTGCGGCTGCTGATGGAGTGGATATGGTCATATCAGCCATCGTCGGAGCCGCCGGTCTTGTTCCGACAGTAAGCGCCATCAAGGCCGGAAAACATATCGCCCTGGCAAACAAGGAGACCCTTGTTGTTGCCGGACAACTGGTTTCTGATCTGGTAAAAAAGTATAACGTACAATTGCTGCCGGTTGACAGCGAACACTCGGCGGTATTCCAGTCACTCGAAGGTCACCGCAACGAAGATGTCGAACGCATCATTCTTACCGCATCGGGAGGCCCCTTTCGCAACACCCCGGCTGAAGAGCTTGAACAGGTCAAGCTGGAGCAGGCTCTGAAACACCCTCAATGGTCGATGGGGGCAAAGATCACCATCGACTCCGCAACCATGATGAACAAGGGGCTGGAGGTCATTGAGGCACACTGGCTCTTCAGGATGCCTGCCGAAAAAATCGCTGTTGTGGTACACCCTCAGAGCATCATTCACTCCATGGTAGAATATATCGACGGTTGCGTCATGGCACAGCTTGGCTCTCCCGATATGCGTGCACCGATAGCCTATGCGCTATCCTACCCGGAACGATGTAAAAGCGGCATCGCAAAACTTGATCTTGCAAAGATCGGCACACTGACCTTTGAGGAGCCGGATATGGTCAAGTTTCCCGCACTTCGTCTGGCATACGAAGCACTGAAAGCAGGCCGCACCTATCCTGCTGTGCTCAATGCATCGAATGAGATCGCTGTCGCAGCATTTCTTGAGAGAAAAATCGGATTTACGACGATAGCGACAACAGTTGAGAAAACCATGCAGGCCCACGAAGCCTATACCCCTGCAGAGCTTGACGACTATCTCCAGGCAGACCTCTGGGCCCGTGAGACGGCAAAAAAAATTATCGGATAACCCTGTAAACCAAACCGAAAAAGAGGCCACCTCCTGCTTCTCCCCAAAACGGGGTTACGGAGGGCCCCTCTTCTTTACTGAAACGAAGGATTGTTATGGATTTTCTTATCACGCTATTTTCTTTCATTGTTGCCATTTTTATTCTGGTCACAGCCCATGAACTCGGCCACTTTCTGACCGCCAAGCTCTTCGGCATGAGGGTCGACAAATTCTACATCGGTTTCGACTTTGGAGGCAAGCGGCTCTGGAAAAAGAAGATTGGTGAAACCGAATATGGTATCGGCGCCTTTCCCTTGGGCGGCTATGTCAAGATTGCCGGCATGATTGATGAGAGCCTCGACACCAACTTTCAGGCCACGGAACCACAACCCTGGGAATTCAGGGCCAAACCGGTCTGGCAACGGCTGATTGTGCTTGCCGGAGGTGTTGGAATGAACTTTATACTCGCAACAATAATCTTTATCGGCGTAACCGTTGTACGCGGAGAGCCCAGGACAAGCGTCAATAATCCCTCTTATGTGGAAAAGGGATCTGTTTTTGATGCAATGGGCATGAAAACCGGCGACCGCTTTCTTCTGGCCAACGGTAAACCCCTTCAAACCTGGGAGGAGGCACTCGACCAGCAACTTTTGGCCGTTCCTTCGCTCAACTATACCATCCTTCGCAACGGAAACCGCTTAACGCTCACCGCGCCATCTGACATTATAGCGAGAATAGAGTCCGACATAAAAACGAGGCAAAGTTCTGGCATTCGACCGATTACAGAACCTCTCATTGAAAAGGTGGTTGACGACATGCCCGCAAAAAAAGCGGGTATAAAATCAGGCAGCCTCATTACAGCAATCAACGGTAACCCGGTCTCTGACTGGCAAGAGGTTGTCGGGATCATCTCCTCACACGCCTCCAACCCCATTGTCATCACCTGGCAATACCTTGAACAAGCCAAAGGGCGCGACATCACCGTCGCAACACTCCGTTCTGAAGGCAAAACTTTTGTCACCACACTCATACCAAACGAGGGTGGCAAAATTGGCATTTCGCTGAAGCAGGCCCCTGCAACCATCTTCAAAAAAGTGAACATCGCCGATGCCACCCTAAGGGGACTCAATCAGAGTAATAAAATAAGCTTCGATATCATACAGCAGTTCGGCAAAATATTCACCGGTAAAGTAGATGCCCGCAAGTCACTCGGCGGCCCACTCGCAATCGCTGAGATGGCAAAGCAGAGTGCGAAGCAGGGGGTCTTTCTTGAGTTTTTGGCCATCCTCTCAATTAACCTGGCAATACTTAACATTCTGCCAATTCCGGCACTTGACGGGGGACAATTTGTGCTGAATGCCATTGAAGGCATCACCCGCCGCGAAATTCCCTTTACAATCAAGATGCGTATTCAGCAGGTAGGCATGACGCTGCTTCTTATCCTTTTTGCATACATCATCCTTAACGATATTCTCCATCTTTTGAACTGAGGCCCGAAAGCAATGCTCGACAAGCTGCAATCCATAAAAGAAAAACATCTCGATCTTGAGCAGTTGCTGGCCGACCCGAAAGCTGCAACTGATCAGGCCCGATTCCGAAAGCTCAACAAGGAGTACAGCGACCTCAAGGAGATTGTGCATGCCTACGACGTTTACGCTGCAACCAAAACAGAGCTCGACGAGTCACGCAAACTGCTGAAAAGCGAGAGCGAGACCGAAATGAAAGAGCTTGTGCAGGCCGAAATCAGCGAGCTGCAGAAAAAACTGCCCGTACTTGAACAGCAACTGAAAATATTGCTTCTGCCAAAAGAGGAGGCCGATTCACGCAACGTCATAATCGAAATCAGGGCAGGCACCGGCGGTGAGGAGGCGGCGCTCTTTACCGCCGATCTTACACGAATGTACCAGAGGTATGCCGAAACACAGGGGTGGAAATGCCACACCCTCCACTTCAATGAAAGCTCCGTACCTGGTGGATTCAGGGAGATGACCCTTGAGGTGAGCGGTAACGATGTCTATGGCACCATGAAGTACGAAAGCGGTGTGCACCGGGTGCAGCGCGTCCCCGACACTGAAACCCAGGGCCGTATCCATACCTCGGCAGTCAGTGTGGCCGTTCTACCGGAAGCCGAAGAGGTTGACGTTGAGATCCGCCGGGAAGATTTGCGGTTCGATACCTACCGAAGCGGAGGAAAAGGGGGGCAGAACGTCAACAAGGTTGAAA